>Ga0209800_10002699_pt1 | contig 15154 bp, 10 predicted proteins | sample Higcelweek8metaG_FD_187174 | JGI IMG/M metagenome (GOLD analysis project Ga0209800, IMG submission 187174) | Freshwater pond sediment microbial communities from the University of Edinburgh, under environmental carbon perturbations - High... | ecosystem: Environmental > Aquatic > Freshwater >...
GAAAAACCTCCCTTGCCGTGTCGATTATATTAACCGTTTTAAAAGCACGCAGCAGCAAAATGATACTTTAAAAGATCTTGAAGCAGGTAAAATAGATATACTTATCGGAACGCATCGTTTGCTTAGTGCTGATGTGAAATTCAAGGATCTTGGATTAATGATCATTGACGAAGAGCAAAAATTTGGTGTTTCCGCCAAGGAAAAACTCAAAAAACTCCGGGTCAATGTAGATACACTTATTCTTACGGCAACGCCAATTCCGCGTACACTACAGTTTTCGATGATGGGTGCCCGCGACATGAGTATTATTAGCACACCGCCACCTAACCGCTACCCGGTACAAACCGAAGTTCATGTTTTTAATGAAGAGATTGTTCGCGATGCCATCAGCTACGAGCTTTCCCGTGGCGGACAGGTATTCTTTGTAAACAACAGGATACAAAACCTGGTTGACCTGGCTGCAATTATAAAAAAACTGGTCCCTGATGCACGCGTGGGTGTTGGTCATGGACAAATGGATGGCCACCAGCTCGAAAAAGTGATGCTTGGTTTTGTCGAAGGCGAATTCGATGTGTTGGTTAGTACTACCATTGTTGAGTCGGGTTTGGATATTCCTAATGCAAATACAATCATTATAAACGATGCACAAAATTACGGCTTGAGCGATCTGCACCAGTTGCGTGGCCGTGTTGGCCGTTCCAACCGCAAAGCTTTCTGCTATCTGCTTGCGCCGCCTCTTTCTATTTTGAGCGATGAAGCCCGCAAGCGATTAAAAGCGATAGAGGAATTTGCCGATATCGGTAGCGGGTTTAATATCGCTATGCGCGATCTTGATATCCGTGGCGCCGGAAATATCCTTGGTGCTGAGCAAAGCGGTTTTATTACCGAAATCGGTTTCGAGATGTATCAGAAAATCCTCGACGAAGCCTTACATGAGCTTAAACTGGCCGAATATTCTGAATTATACAAGGATGAAATGGATAAGGAATTTGTGCGCGAATGTCAGATTGAAACCGATCTCGAAATCCTGATTCCTGATAATTATATCAGTAACATCACCGAAAGATTAAGCCTGTATAAGGAACTTGATAGCATAGAAACGGAAGAAGCGCTCCTTTCTTTCCAGGAACAGCTTATTGATCGTTTCGGCCCGGTACCATCAGAAACTCAGGAATTACTGAGTGCTATCAGGTTGCGGATGCTGGCTAAAACCATCGGGATTGAGAAACTTATCCTGCGCAACCAGGTTATGACAAGCTATTTTCTGAGCAACGAAACGTCAGCATATTACCAAAGTGACATGTTTACAGCCGTTCTGAAATATGTTCAAACGCACACCAGCTCCTGCCGGATGAAAGAAGGTGCAGGGAAACTTACAATTACTTTTCAAAGAGTCAGTTCAATTTCGGATGCGCTTAAGGTGCTGAGAGAAATGAAAATAGAATAACAAGTAAATTAAAATAATATTTATGTACCGAACTAAGATTCTGATATTTTTGAGTGGAATGCTTTTATTGTTTCCGCTGATTGCTGAATGCCAACAGCAATGGATGGTCTATTTCAAGGATAAGCAGCGCAATGGTTTTAATCCTTATGAGTATTTTGATGCGAGAACGATTGAAAGACGCATCCTCGCCGGTTTGCCGGTTGATGATCCGACTGACTGGCCGGTTAACAATACCTGGGTTGACGAAATTACACCCATGGTTCAGGATGTGATATTTACAAGCCGCTGGTTTAATGCAGTTGCCGTTGAGGCAAGCCCGTTACAAATGGCACGGGTAATGGAGCTCCCTTTTGTGCTCGACGCTGAGTATGTTGAACCTTCAATTCTTCTGGTGTCCGGTTACAATGAGTATGATACCACAATGGATTTCGATGAGGAAATAGTTTTAAAAGGCCAATTGTCAACGTTGGGTGTGGATGCCTGGCAAAAGGCCGGAATTACCGGGAAAGGCATCCGTATCGCTATTTTTGATGTAGGATTTGACCATGCTGATTTAGTGCCTGCATTCGATCATATTCGCAGTGAGAAACGCCTTATCGCAACCAGGGATTTTACCAAACGCGGTAATTCCGAAAATGTATATTATGGCAATGGTCATGGTACACAGGTATGGTCGTGTATTGCCGGTCGCATTGGTGATTTGCAGATTGGACTAGCCACGGAAGCTGAATTTCTATTGGCGAAAACAGAGAAAAACTCGGAGAAATTTTCCGAAGAACTTAATTGGCTGGCTGCTGCCGAATGGGCTGATAAAAATGGCGCTGATATTATCAACAGTTCTTTGGGATATACCTACAAACGATATTTTAACTGGCAGATGGATGGCCGCACCTCATTTATTTCCCGAGCCGCCAATATGGCTGCCCGCAAAGGAATGCTAGTGGTAAACGCTGCCGGTAACGAAGGAAGCGGCAAATGGCATTACGTTGGCGCTCCGGCTGATGCCGACAGTGTACTTTCGGTTGGCGGCATTAATCCGGCAACGGGATACCACACCAGTTTCAGTTCGTATGGACCTACTTCCGATAAAAGGATGAAACCAAATGTGTCAGCTTACGGGCACGTTACCGCTGCTGCTCCTGCGGGTTTAACATCCACTCAGGGTACTTCTTTTTCATCACCGCTGGTTGCAGGGTTTGCTGCTTGTGCCTGGCAAAATAACCGTTCGCTTACTAATATGCAGCTGTTTCAGGAAATTGAAAAATCAGGTAGTCTGTATCCTTATTTCGATTATGCACATGGTTATGGGGTTCCGCAGGCCAATTATTTCACTGATGCAGACCGGGTAACTGTTGCTCCAACTTTTGAACTAATCGAAACCAATGATACACTCAAGATTATAGCTAAAAGTGAACTGTCCGGTAGTGTGCTCCCTGAATTAAGTCCTGATGCCGAAACATTTACACCTGAACCGACAGCTCAGGGAATCAACTATTTTTATTACAATATTATGGATGCTGCCGGAGTAATAGAAAGTTATTATGTGTTGAATGTAACTGAATCCGAGGTTCTTACAATAATTAAAAGTGATTACCCGGGCGGGAAAATACTCAATATTCATTATGCAGGTTACAGCCTGTCAGTTAAACTTTAAGCCAACTATTAATTTATGAAATAGCCATGATTGGAATAAATCACCAACCGAAGATGATATTGTAATCAATCTGGCGTATTCCATGTGACCCGTAAAAAAATAAATATTAATACATGAAAAGAATCATTTTTATAGCTTTACTATTTGCCTCTGCAAATGCTTTTGCCCAGGAAATCCTACTGGAACAGAATGTAAAATCCGATTCAATCCGTCCTTCGCGGGGACCGAATCTCAAAAACTTTTCCCACTTTTATATTGGCCTTGGTTTTCCATTAAATACCAACGAAGATGTAACCTACACAAAGTTTGGATCATCAACCGCCATTGATTTTGGATTCAGGTATAAACGGAAATTTACCAGCTTCTTCGCTACAGGATTTGATCTGGGTATCGGGTCAACTTCATACAATCTGTCGCAGGATGTTCCTAAAACAGTTCCTGATACAATTATTAACGAAAAGGAAAGATTCCGGATTTTTAGTGTTTCGCCATCAGCCTACCTGCGGTTTAACATTGGCAGGCGTGGTAATTATGTCGGCAATTTCCTCGATCTGGGCGCATACGGCGATTGGAATATTCGCAAGCTGCACTTAACAGTTAATAAAAATGAGCAGGACGAAAAAGTGAAGGTCGAAACAACCCGCCTTGATTATATGGAGAATCTCTCGTATGGTTTTCTTGCACGTGCCGGCAGCAATCGGTATGTAGTAACCGCAAAGTACCGGATGAGCGATATTTTTAAATCGTCGTATGCAATTCCCGAATTACCGCGCCTAACAGTAGGAGTGGAGGTTGGGCTGTTTTAGGATATATCTCTGTAAAGAAACCTCAGAGCGCGAAATCAACTGCAAATTTTCTGCATAAAAAAAGCCGGCTTAGAAATAAGACCGGCTTTTTAATGTAAAATATCAGAAACTATTCAAAAACAATTTTCTTTGTCCAGGTCATAGTTGCTGTAGTAAGTTTCAGGAAATATACTCCTGCATTAACTCCTGCAATAGTGTAACTGATTGTATTGTCGCCCGATTTTAAACTTACAGGTGCAGAGTAAACGCTTTTGCCTGCAATATCAATTATCTGCATTTCTGCAGCCTGAGCTGAAGGCACGTTAACCGATACACTGAAGTTACCTTCAGTAACCGGGTTAGGCGTAATTTTCATGGCTGATTGTCCTGGCAATTCGGCAATACCAATGTTGTTAACAACCGTAATATATATTTTAGCAGTTGCTGTAAGGGTAGGATCAGCCATGTATGCAATTTTATAAACTACTGAATCATTTCCATAATAACCTGCTGTAGGTTCATAGCTGATTACGTTAGGATTGGCAAACGGAATATATGAACTTCCGTTAACTGCATTAACTTCGATACTTAACGACACCGGAGCTTCTTTTATATCGTTATCCAGAACATTTATGGTGATGAGTTCCGAAATTTTTGTTTTAGCTGAGTCGCTGACAGCTGTTGGCGGACCAGTAAGTTCGAACAATACACCATCGTTATCAACAAAGCGTTTAACGAAATTCTGATAATAAAGATTGGCAATGGTTGCATCGTGGATGATAAGTGTGTTTTCGTCGTTATCGTTGTCGGCAGCAGCGCTCCAGTTGTGCGATCCTGTAAGTACCAGTGGATCTGATGATGGTGCATTCTGATCTACAACCATATATTTGTGATGCATAATTCCGCTGTTTACATCATCAAATGTATAATGTGTGCCTAATGCAGCTTTGAGGATTGTATTTACTGTTGCTCCGTTGTTTCCTTCGGCATTGGTAAGCATATTTACAGCATCGCCATCAGCTTTCTGAGCAGCAATTGCATCAGCCATTTCGTTACGGGTAATAAGCATGGTGGCAATACTGAGGTCGTTGTCGGTGGTATTGATATTCTGAACAATCTTAGCATTTACGCCATCTGTAGGGCTGAAATAGTTCTCAACTCTTTTCCCATTGATAATAAATTCGTGAGGTGTATTATTCTTTTTTGTGAAACCGAAACGGGCCTTAACAGCATCTGCGGAGTTTCCTGACGATCCCCACATTTCCTCGAATTCAATTTTAAAAGCACGTGCAAGGCTCTGATCCTGAATGATAATAACATTATTTGGATCAAGGTTAATCTGGCCATCCGTTAAATTGGTCGAGCCGGTCCATACAAGCGGATCATTAGGGTTGGCAGATTCTGTGTCGAAAAGGATGAATTTATTATGCATAATTCCGGTACGGTTTGAGCTGGATGGACCCACAAGCACATTTACATTAGATCCCATAAGTTCATCAATACCCAGGTTAGCAGTGGTTCCGCAACCAATAACACGAACGGTAACACCTCTGTCGGCAGCAGCTTTTAAAGCAGTGCTTACATTGCTCATGCCCGCATTGTTGAAGTTGTACATGGTAAGATCTACTGTATATTTTGCCCTATTAATATAACTGATAAGCGTATCGTCTACTGCCGATGGTAAGCTGATTGCATTTACTCCATTGGAATATGAGTTATCAACAGCGGTATTGAAATATACTTTCATATCGCCTGTCGAGTTCGAAATAGTGGCGAAAGGCAATGTTCCTGAAAAAGCTGTATCGCTTCCGCTAACCGAAAAAGCCTGCACCCATATTACCTGTCCGGCCGAAACGCCCGAAAGAGCAATATCATGGTTGGTTGTACCGCCGGTGCCGCTAACGTGGTTGGCTTTAACCGTTTCAGCTGTTAATCCGTAGTACATTTCGGTAGTACCGGCAATGTTGGTTACCCAGTTGAAATCGAGTTCGGTTTTCGTGAAATTAGTGTTGACCAGCACACTTGTAAGGTATATTGAACTGGTCATCTGTATGTCAGCAATGGTGCGTGGAAGCATCTGATATCCAGCCGTTGGGCTGTTGTAATCGAATTGTGATAACACACCGGTTAATGTAACCATTCCGTTTGGAATTGGCTGCCCGATAATATCAGTCTGGTTGTTTTTTACATAGATGTATCCGCTTTCACCATTCGATGTAAACAGGTATTTCTTTTGAGTGAAAATACCTCCTGCATCTGCAAATTGTACATTATTAACTTGTATAAGCATACTTTCATAAGCTTCGGTGAGTTGAACAGGTGTTAATGAAATAGGCGCAGGCACGGGATTCCCGGTTGACCGTATGATTACGTTGGTAACAGGATCAAGTTCGAGAAGCTGGTTGTAATTTTTAAGGGTGCCGGTTATTGTTACCGAGTCGCCCCGGTTCACGCCGTTAACTGCTGAACCATAGGCTGCAATTCCGGCAGTGTTATCCTGAAAATAGCGGATAACTCCAAGCTCAGCGCCATTGGTAACAACACCTTTAACGGTTACAACTGTTCCCACGGCCATTCCTCTGGCTTCGAGTATGGAATTTTGCGCATTCGCAAGGGATGTTATACCTAGGAATACAAGCGCAAGGATTAAAGATTTTTTCATGATATTTGTGTTTTGTGTCAATTCTGTTTTTAATTCTTAGGAGAAATATTAGTTGTAAAACTAGTTAAATACAATTTTCAATGATGCAGAAAATTGTCTGCCAGCACCCATAAAAACGGATGCCGAACGTGCGTCAAATGTATTGAATGGGCGCTGAATGTAGGTGTCGTTATTTCGGGCATCCGAAATATACACTTTATCCAGCACGTTTAATACATTTAGCCTAACAGTAAAGCCAAGTTTCTGAAAAGGCTCCAGTTTAAATTTGTAACCTGTGTGGAAATCAATAAGTGTATAAGCAGGAATCCTCCACGAGTCAACAGGATTTCCGAGTTCATCAGTACATTCTTCGGGGTTAAAATCGGCATAATACCTGTCGAAATGAGTTCCTCCTGCTTCGATATAAAAGTTTTTAACAGGTTCGTACCTTAAACTTGCACCTAACTGAGTTTGAGCTGCATCGCCGACATGAATTCCCGTGGCATCGAAACTAAATGTATTGGCGGGTTTATTATTATCGGTAAAATACATCTGAAGGTTCTCGATTTTTTTATCCCATTCCCAGTTCCCGAGTGAAATTAGTCCCTGGAAATCGAGATTACGGAGAATTTTATAAATGAAGTCGATTTCAACGCCTGTGTGCAAAGCATCCATACCCGGAATATCGCCGTAAGTGTATCCTTCAGTACCGGTGAGAGGATCTTCGTATTTGCCCCTGACCTGGTTGGTAGGTTTGTTCTCCCATTTGGTATAATAGGCATTTACGTTGGCCGTAAAAGTTTTGCTTGTATAAGCATATCCCAGTTCCAGGGCTTTAACTTTCTCATTTTTCGTAACCGAATCAGGAAGGAAATTAGCTGTGTATCCTTTAAAATAGTATTTGAAATCTTTTGTTTTCGACAAATACCCCAGATTAACAAACACATTATTGTGTTCATCGATGTTATAATTGGCACCGGTTTTAAAGGTAAATCCGGGATTGTAAGTCCAGTCCGATTCATTATTTCCGAAATAGTCCTTCTTTTTATAACCGCTTATTGATGTGGTAATGTTAACAAATGAGCTGATATTACCTTCCTTATATTCTACTTGTCCGAAAAGTCCGCCCCAGTTAACAAGTCCGTCATCATAATAATAAACTTTGTCGCCTACATGTTTCATAGCAAACATCGGATTAGCATTATAATCGTTTCGCAAATCAAATTTGTCGATCGCATAATCGCCTCCCATCAAATCGGTTATTTCGCTGTAATGTTCAGCTTTATAGGAGCGCAGGTCAATACCTCCTGATAGGTCGAACTTATTGTTAAGCTTGTAACTGAATGTTGAAAGCAACCCGAACCATCGGTGGTTATTATTGTTCTGTACGAGGTAATTTGTCGAATAATACAATTTGTCGCTATATGCAGGATTAATAGGGTACGACATTCCAAAACCTGTATTGGTGGGTTTTGAATTCTGGTCGTAAATGCTTTGCCAGTTAATCTGTCCGACTTCATCTCCTGAGTATAGTTCAGGATTATTTGTAACTTCCTCAGCTGTAATAAGATTAGTGTTTTTCAGACTGTTTCTGGGTTGTTCGCCGCCACCGGTTCCTAACGATAGGTATGCCGTTGTTGAAATTACAAGTTTCTCGTTTACATTCCAATGATCGCGGATACTGAACTGCGGTTTGAAATAGGTATTAACCATCTCATTTCTTACTTCCCTTTTTGCATCGGTATTAATGATACGGGCTGTGAAATCACTGTTCCACTGATCGGCGTCGCGTTGTAAATATCCCCAGTGCTGGTTATAACCAATGCCCTGGTTCACAATGGTGGGAAAGTCCGACGAAGCAATTCCTTGTTCTTTGGCGTAAGCAGTATCGTAATCAGCTATTGATCGTTTATAGTTTCGTTGTTTATGGGTTTGGGGAGCTCCGAAACCGGTTACGCTGGTTATGTGGTTGCCCCAGCGTTTATCAACTTTGGCAAAGAAAAACCATGCATCTACATTGGTTTGTTCGACCCATCCGTTACCGGTTTTGTAAGCACCGGCAAGTGTTATGCTCCATCCGTTATTTAATTTTCCTGATGTATAGCCCAGGTTGGTAGTTAGTTTACCTTCGCCGTCAACGCCTTGCTCAATGCTTAATGAACGGTTGTTTTCGATACCAACTGTAAGAATATTTACAGTGCCTCCAACCGAAGGAAGCGCAAGTTTCGATGCACCCAGTCCGCGCTGAACCTGCATACTGCGGGTAACAGCATTTAGTCCGAACCAGTTCGACCAGTATACCCAGCCATTTTCCATATCGTTAACAGGAATACCGTCGAGCATTACAGCCACATTTCGCTGGTTAAAACCTCTGATTGTAATACGGGCATCCCCATCGCCACCACCTTGCTGTGTTGCATACACACCCGGAGTTTTGTTAAAAAGCATTGGGATATCCTGTCCGGATAAGCGCTCTTCAATTTTTGCAGGCAGAAGTGTGGTGAAAGCTACAGGCGTTTCGCGCGAACGGGCTACATCACCTACAATAGATATTTCATCAAGTACAATAGTTTCCATTGTAAAAGTTAAGCTCAATGGCTTATCCGCAACCACAATCTCCTGCGATATCGGGTTATAACCCACATAACTCAGCACCAGGGTATATTTCCCTTTCTCCAGCTGAAAGGAGAATTTCCCATTGATATCAGTAGCTGTGCCTGTTTGAGTGCCTTTAATCACAACATTGGCGCCAACCACGGTTTCTCCGAGAAATGAGTCTTTTACCACGCCGGTAACGCTTTGTTTTTGTGCTACAACAGCCAGTGTACAAGCAAAGAGGAAAGTGAACAGTAAAATTTTTTGTTTCATAAGAACTGGTTTTTATAAATCAAAAAGTACCCGGAATGAAATCGCACTCATTGCCGGGTACCTTTTATGTGTCAAATAGGAGTATATGTGGAATTATTTAACCAGTATTTTCTGAACGCTTGTGCTCTTGTCAGAAAATACTATTTTAACGAGGTACACTCCATTATACAGTCCTGTGGTAAGTACTTCAGTTTCTTTGCGTGCCGATGAAAGTGTCAGGCTATAAACTTCTTTCCCGATTACATCATATATCTCAACTGATGTGAATGGCAAGCTGGCTGAAATGCTGAATCTTTCAGCAACAACTGGATTAGGGTAAATAGTGATTGTTCCGGTGAAACTTGTTTCTTTAATAGCCGATGGGTATGCAGGATCTGCTACACAGGCATGGGATCCGAGTTTATCCCATATGTCTTTGTAAACGAAATGTCCTGCGGTGTCAATTTTAGCAGGAACAGTATCCCATTCCATGGAAACATTGAAAGGATTTGGGTTTGTAACAACACCTTTTACAATATGCGGTTTCCTGATCAGCGTGCGGTCCGAAGTCCACGACATCCAAAACGGACCGAAAGAAGTTCCGTCAGTTGCTTTCGACTGAACAATGTAGTTGATAACTTTCCCGCTTACAGGAAGTTGATTGGCAGTATAATTTACGGTAGTGTCTTTTACATACGACCATCCGGTTTCACCCGAAATAAGATTTCCAAGTCCGATCTGGCCAATCAGGTCAACTGAGGTAACATTCGAAAGGTTGGTATTTGGTGCTTCTCCGTTTGGGGTTTTAATAAGAGCAATAGCATCATTTCCATTCATGTAAGTGGGAGCAGGATATGCACCATCAAGCTGATCAGCCATAGCCTGTAACTCAGGACTACAAGCGGGTGAACTCGAAGTACTTGTAGTTTGTCCGTTTACAAGTACATGTGTTTTGTAAGGTTGCAGTGTGCCGGTAAGTTTCGTGACTCCCCCTTCAGTGAAAACTGAACTTCCGTTGCTAAAACGGACAACATAATATTTAGAGAGGTCAATCGGCTGATTGGTGGGATTGTAGATTTCTACGCCTTTATTGTTTCCGCTTCCTTCAACATATTCGGAGAAAAATAAGTCGGTGGGAGTTTGTGCTGAAGCAAAAAGAGCGGTAAAAAAAACACTCAGAAAGAGTAAAAGATTTTTCATAAGCTGTGTTGATTAATGTATGGTTAGATAAATGAATTTAGTCAGAAAATGCTATTTGGGATGCAAAGTTACAATTTATTCTGAGGAATATTATGATATTTTTCATGATAATATTTATGGTGGATAAAGCGTTGAAAAACAGTATTTTAAAGAAAACGTTCTGGATTTTATTTTGATCAGATTCAGTTAAAACTTATAAATATTCAGACAATGGATTTACTTAGCAAAGCAGGATAAATATTAACCACGCTAAATTTTTTTCTATGATGATCCCTTGCGATTTTTCTCTTTCATAATCATTTGATAAATAATCGGAATTCCTGAATAATAAGTTTTTAGATTTTCACAATTAATGATCATTTTCGATTATTTAGTTTTTCAGTTTTATTGCTGGCCAAATTATAGAATTGAACACTTATTATTAGCAATCATGTTTAATAGATGCACCAGGCTGCAAATAAAATTGTTTCTGATTCCTAAATATTTCCTACTTTCGTTCCGTAAAAATCAGCCCGGTGTCAGATAGCCTAGTTATAATTCCCACATACAACGAGAAGGAAAATATCCGTAAGATGATTGAGAAAGTGTTCTCATTATCTAAAAATTTTAATTTACTGATAGTTGAAGATAATTCACCTGATGGAACCGGTGACATTATCAAAGAATTGATGCCTCAGTACCCTGACCGGCTTTTTATTCTTGAGCGTAAAGGCAAATTAGGCCTTGGTACAGCGTATATCGATGGTTTCAGGTGGGCACTCAACAAAGGATATGAGTATATTTTTGAGATGGACTGTGATTTTTCGCACAATCCCGACGATCTTATACGTTTGTACAATGCCTGTAAAGTTGATGGTGCCGACCTCTCAATCGGATCGCGCTACATTAAAGGTGTTAACGTTGTGAACTGGCCGATGGGCAGGGTTCTGATGTCGTACGGAGCATCTATGTATGTCCGCTTTATACTCGGAATGCCGATTGCCGATACTACAGCCGGTTTCAAATGTTATACTGCCAAAGTGCTGCGAACCATCGACCTAGGTTCGGTTAAATTTATGGGTTATGCGTTTCAGATTGAAATGAAATATACCGCCTGGCGATTAGGTTTCAGGATTGTGGAAGTTCCAATTATTTTCACTGACCGAACCGAAGGAACGTCAAAAATGAGTTCGAAAATATTTAAAGAAGCTTTCCTGGGGGTGATGAGTCTCAGGTTCAAAAAAATCAGACCGGCAGCGGTTTAGTTAGCCCGGAAATAATTCTTTTTTATGCCCTTTGGAGGAAAATCTCTGAAGGGTTTTTTGTGAAAAAAGTGTGATAGAAAATATTTCAACTGCGGATAATACATTGAACTAAACTATTTTTGCATCGTTTCTCAGCTACCTCCAAAACAATGAATACGAAAGAAATTTTAATCCGGAATGCCACCATCGTTAACGAAGGCAGGCAGTTTGCCGGCTCAGTGCTTATAAGCGGCCGGTTTATAAAATCAATTGCTGAAGGGGATCTAGAAGTTTCAGGCAACTTCGATGTGATAGATGCAACCGGTTTACTATTACTACCTGGGATTATCGATTGTCATGTCCATTTTCGCGAACCCGGTGTAACTCATAAAGGCGATTTGAGCACCGAAAGCCGCGCTGCTGTTGCCGGTGGAGTAACATCTTTTTTCGAAATGCCAAACACTCAGCCCCAGACTGTTACACTTGAATTACTCGAACAGAAAATGGCATTGGCAGCAGCGAAATCACTTGCCAATTATTCCTTCTTTTTAGGGGCAAGCAACGACAATATCAATGAAATTGTTAATGCTGATCCAAAAACCGTATGCGGGGTAAAAGTATTTTTTGGTGCATCAACAGGCAATATGCTCGTTGATAACATTCACACTCTCGAACAAATTTTTAAACGATCACCAATCCCTGTAGCGGCGCATTGCGAGGACGAATCCATAATCCGCGCCAACAGCGAAGCAATGCGCGCTAAATACGGTGATGATGTTCCTGTTGAAATGCATCCTGTTATCCGAAATTCCGAGGCTTGTTTCCGTTCCAGCGAACTGGCCGTTTCGCTGGCACGCAGGTACAATACCCGTTTGCATATAACTCACATGTCAACAGCCGCCGAACTCGGATTGCTCGATGGCAACCTGCCGCTTGCGCAAAAACGCATTACTGCCGAAGCATGTACACATTATCTTTGGTTTTGCGACGAGGATTACAGCCGGCTGGGAACCAAACTGAAAGTGAATCCTGCCATAAAATCGGCATCGGACAGAAATGCATTGTTTCAGGGGCTTCTAGATAATAAAGTTGATATAATCTCAACCGATCATGCGCCTCATCTGGTGGAAGAAAAGGCGAATTCCTATTTTAAAGCACCTTCCGGAACACCTCTGGTTCAGCACTCGCTTCAGGCCATGTTGGAAATGGTGAAACAAGGGAAAATGGAATTAACAACTATGGTTGACAAAATGTGTCATGCCCCGGCTGTTTGTTATTCAATTGAGAAAAGAGGATATATCAGGCCAGGATATTATGCTGATCTTGTGCTGGTTGATCCTGAAAAGAGTGTTACGGTTCAGAAAGATAATATTCAATATAAATGCGGATGGTCTGTTTTTGAAGGTTTAACTTTTGGTTCGCAGATCATGAAGACTTTTGTAAACGGGCATCTTGCTTTTAATAATGGTGAAATTGACGATTCAGAAAAAGGCTTACGAATTACTTTTGAAAGGGAATAAAAAATCATGAAGAAAATACTGTTTATAGCATTAATTGCTGCATTTGCATTCGGTTGTACCGAGAAAAAAGTTGTAGAGTCAACATACGAAAACGGCAATCCCCGGGTTGAAAAATATTATAAGAAAAAAGGTGATAACCTGATTTTGCAGCGCGAAGTGGTGTTCTACGAAAACAAGCAAAAGAAAATGGAAGGCACCTTCAAGGATGATTTGCGCAACGGCGAATGGAAAGCCTGGTATGAGGATGGAACCCTATGGAGCGAAGGTGAATATAAGGATGGTAAACGTGACGGACTGGGAATAGCCTACCACGAAAACGGAACAAAATATATCGAAGGCATGTATAGCAATGACACACGTATTGGCGCCTGGCGTTTTTACGATACTACCGGAGTGCTGATAAAAGAAGTGAATTTCGATCTTGTGCCGAAATCAGCTGATAACGATAGCGTTCAGTAATTTTTAAAGTATATTTTTTCGGGTGTACGAACCCGAAAAAGTGTTTACTAATTCAGGTTAAATATCACATAAACCGGAAGGTGGTCGCTGTAGCCGCCGAAATATTTACTGCTACTCATAGTGCGGTTAGGGCGCGATTCGCCATTGTTCCCTTTAAAAAGCAGGTATTCGGCTTTGAAAATTTCTGCCTGATCAACAGATGTGCGAAGTCCCTTTTTTCGTGTAATCATATTTCCTGAAACAATGATCTGGTCGAAAAGATCCCAGTCCTTGTAAAACAGGCTTCCTTCTCCTTTTTTATATTCAGGGTATAAAAGACTGCAAAGGTCAGTGCTTTTCGAAACCATTTCAGGGCTTTGCGCTTTTAACCCAACGGTGATGGTTTTGTTAGAAGGCTCATCATTAAAATCGCCAAGAAGCATTATGTTGGCCGATTTTTCCAGTTTTTGAATTGCCTCAATTTTTGCACGAAGAACTTTAGCTGCAGCCATACGATTGGGTTCTGATAGCTCACTGCCTTCACGACGTGATGGCCAATGGTTAATAAAAACATGCAGTATTTCGCCTGAATTCAGTTTCCCTTTTACATAAAGAATATCGCGGGTGCGGTCGTTGCCGGGAAGTACAACTTCCAGTGGCTCGGATGATATTACCTTGAACGTTGCTGCGTTATAAATCATTGCAACATCAATCCCGCGCTCGTCGGGACTATCATAATGTATAAAGTTATACTTGTTTTTGCTGAGTGACGAAGACGAAGTAAGCATTTCGAGAACCAATGTATTCTCTACTTCAGCAAAACCAACCAGGTCGGGCATGGAAGGGCTGACTATGTCATTCATCACCTGGCCGATTTGTTTGATTTTTGTATTCAGCCTTTCTTCCGTCCAGGGAACTTTTCCGGCAGGTGTAAATTCATCGTCATTTACTTTCGGATCGTCGGCAGTGTCGAAGAGATTTTCGACATTATAAAACATTGCTACAAAGGACTGTTTTGCTGCTTTAGGATTGCTTTTTGCAGGTTGCGCACAGGCTGCCACCCATGGCAATAATAATATCAGGAGGAAATAATGTTTTATTTTCATACGCAAATGTACTGTTTTATTTTTTATTACGGGTGCAGAGACGCGCGATCGCACGTCTCTGCTTTTATTGCGGTGGCAATAGAGACGCGCGATCGCACGTCTCTAAGTCATCGCAAAAAAAAACCGGCTCTTTTCAGAACCGGTTTTTGGATAATAACAAATAATTATCTTAGTCAGCAACAATAACCAGGTATTTGCTTCTGCTCCAGAAATCGGTGTAATTCAGGATAACAAGTTTGTCAACTGATTTTTTGCCTTCGCCTTCGAATTTATACGATCCGGCAGGATGGTTT
>Ga0209800_10002700_pt1 | contig 15153 bp, 19 predicted proteins | sample Higcelweek8metaG_FD_187174 | JGI IMG/M metagenome (GOLD analysis project Ga0209800, IMG submission 187174) | Freshwater pond sediment microbial communities from the University of Edinburgh, under environmental carbon perturbations - High... | ecosystem: Environmental > Aquatic > Freshwater >...
TGATACTATAAAGAAATAGTAAGTAAAAGAAAAGATGAAATCTAACAAACGCTTCAACCCTATAACGCCTTTTGTCATGGTTTTTGCGAGAAGATCACGCAAAAACCACGCCAATCCTTCGCTTCGCTCAGGAACAGGCGTTAAGGGTTAAGCCAATGTTAGGTTGACCCTGCGGGCGCTGAAGAAGGATTAATATATTGCAGTTAAATGAAATAAATTTAATTAGTTGTTATAATAAAGTTCATGAAACTGCAAAAAGTGGATTTTGCACACCTGATATATTTTTAAAACAATTTCAGTATAACGAAGAAGTATTGACTATCAATCTAATGAATATGTGTATAATTAATTCTGAAAAAATTAGACCAAAGTACTTATGGGAAATGATACATAAAATATTTGATGATAATATATCTAAAACTAATTTTGATAAAGATTATAGAGAATATTTACCATTTTCATTTTTTATAAAGAATATGCCAATTGATAGATTTATGAAATCAGATAAACCTGATTTTTATATTGAAGTAAATAACATAGTATTTGATTTAGAAATTCGATCAGTTTTACTTGAAGATGAAGCAAAATTGAATAAGATAGGCATGATGATGTTCGGTCGTGGGAAAAGTGAATCTGAATTTGACGATGTTGTTTCTCATAAATATAAAAAATTAGATTGGAAAAAATATTATAAAAATTATGATGGAACAAATGTGATTCTATCACCAGATTATGGTTATAATGAATATATTAAAATGCTTATTAAAGCGATTATCAGAAAAAATGATCAGATTTTTGCTTTTCAAGACAATAATGAAAAATGGTTATTACTTGACACTGAAAATAATATTTATATTTCTGATGATAGAATGCTAATGAATATTGAAAGAGAAGTTATGAAGATAAGTGATGGTATAAGAAATTTAAAATATTTATTTATAATAAATAGACAAGATAATATATTTTATAAGTATGATTTTAAAGCTAAAAACCTAACAAACGCTTCAACCTGATAAAAACTTTGTCACGGTTTGTGCAGTCGCTTCGCTCCTTCATGCACAAACCGCGCCAAGCGCGAATACGCGCCCGTTTTTACAGGTTAAGCCAATGTTAGGCTGACGCCTTCGGCGCAATTGGAGAAATCTATGAATACAAATGAAAAGATAAAAATTGAAATTGGCCAATTAGTCCAATCTGCTAATGAATTAAAAGAAAAAATGAATAAAGACATGGATATATCTGATTTTAGAATTAAATATCAGAAATGGTATTCTAGTGCTCTTAAAATTATTGAAGCTTTTGGACTTGATAGGCTTAAAGAATTTGAAGAATATTATAATAAAGATTCAGGATCAAAAGATATTCATTTATTAAACTATACAATACAACATTTTTTAATGGCTATTGGACCAAGTAGTAGGAATTGGGATCCATTTAATGCAGCAAAAATAAGGTTTGAAAATCAGATAAGTATTTTAAAATCTCTTGAAGATAGAATTGACAGTATTTTAATTGATGTAACAGGATATTTACAAGCTGATATTCAAAGTAATGAAATAGATGTTGCAGAAAAACTTATAAAAGTCTCATTGCGAGCAGCTGGAGCTGTAGCTGGTGTTGTACTTGAAAGTCATCTGCACAGAATAGCAATTAATCATAATATAAAAAATAGTAAGAAAAATTCAACGATTTCAGATCTTAATGATTTATTAAAAAATGCTGAAGTATTAGATACACCAACATGGAGAAAAATTCAATATTTAGCAGATATAAGAAATTATTGTGATCATAAGAAAGATAGAGAACCAACTGAAGATGAAGTTAAAGAAATAGTAGCAGGAGTAAAAAACATTATAATGAATATATTTTAGCCTAACAAACGCTTCAACCCTATAACGCCTTTTGGCATGATTTTTGCGAGAAGATCACGCAAAAACCACGCCAATCCTTCGCTTCGCTCAGGAGCAGGCGTTAAGGGTTAAGCCAATGTTAGACAGACGCTTCGCGCCATAAAAAAAGAATATAGTTTAAATACATGGTATTATTTTAAGTGCAATATTGAGTTTTATTTGAAACGACTTAATCTTTAAAGAAAAATCAATAATAACATACAAAACAGTATAAATAAATATTATTAAAACATATAATGCTACTAAATGAGCTTGTTTTTAATTATTTAGAATTAGATTTAAAGAATGAAATTGAGAAAATAGGTAAACTATGAAACAATATATTAAAAGTTCTTCAATAAAAATATTCAATGCTAATTTATTGCTATTCTTGGCTTATATCATACTAAATTTGAACTCATGCGTAGTATCGAAAAAAGAGTTTACTTTAATAGAATGGGAAAAAAATCCTAATAATAGATATGTAATGGTTGATTCATTAATAGAAAAACTCAAGACAGAAAAACCAGATAAAAATCAGGTTAAAGAAATGCTAGGTGAGAAACAGGATTTAGATAATATTAAAAGCAATGAGTTAGATTACTATTTAAAATCCAATTCAATAATTGGAATAGATTATCTTAGTTTAGTGATCACATTTGATGGTGATAAATTTATGGATGCAAAGATTGTCCGTAGTGACTAATAATAAAAATGTCTAACAACTGCTTCAACCTTATAAAGCCTTTTGTCATGGTTTTTGCGAAAAGATCACGCAAAAACCACGCCAATCCCTCGCAGTAGCTCGGGCCAGGCTTTAAAGGTTAAGCCAATGTTAGAAAGACGCTCCCGCGCAGGAAGAATTATAGCTATTTATTTAAGTTATTAATAATCAACATAATGGAGATAAACATATGTTCGGCATTGCCTCGAGAAATGGATACAAAGAAATAATTAATGGTATAAGCATAAAGACTCTTAGCTATGGAGAGAATTCCTTAATTGTCGAATTCTTACTCCAAAAAGGTTCTTCACTTCCCGAACATAAGCATATAAATGAACAAACTGGATATCTTGTAAAAGGCAGCATTAGGCTCTTTATTGATGGAAAATCTAAAGTATTACATCCAGGTGATAGTTGGACAATTTTATCAAACGTTCAGCATAGAGCAGAAATAATTGAGGATTCAGTAGCTATAGAAGTCTTCAGCCCAAAAAGAGAAGACTATATTGAATATGAGAATAAAGAAGATATTATTGAATAAAGAGAAGAAACTGAAAACATAAAAAATTAGTAAAAGATTTATTGAAGACAATAATAAAAGACCTTGAGAGACAAGAGGAAGATTTCTAACAAATGCTTCAACCCTATAACGCCTTTTGTCATGGTTTTTGCTAGAAGATGACGCAAAAACCACGCCAATCCTTCGCTTCGCTCAGGAACAGGCGTTAAGGGTTAAGCCAATGTTAGGTGGACGCTATCGCGCTAAACTTATTTAGCAGCATACTAAATACAAGTAAAGCTAAATATTAGCAAATGGAAAAATATATAATACAATAAATTAAAATGGCAGTACTGGCAATTAAATCGGTGTATAAGAAGCCCAATATGAGTAAATATGTAATCTTATAAATGAATTTGACAATAAAATATGAATGATAATAAAATATGAATAAGGAGAAAAAATTGAAACACAAAGGTATAAAAGTATTTGTAGCATTAGTAATAATTACAATATTATTCAGTTGTGAAAATATTTTAAATATTGAAAAGAGTGCTACGGTAACTGTTAATGTTTCTATGCCTGGATATTATCTAAATTATGCACCTGAAATTATTTGGTATAAAAATGGAGAAATGTTTGAAATAGGAACATTTAATAGAATGTTACCAAAAACAATAAAGAAAGAAATACTATATAAATTTAATGAAGATCCAATAATTATGGTACAAGTAAATGTAAAAAATGGGTTTGGAAATACTACACAGTCTAGAACTGGAAGTACAAATAGGCTAAATAATTCAGAAAAGCATACAATTAATATTGTATTATCAAATTATTAAACCGGCTTTTTCCATATTTTATAAACACCTAACAAATGCTTCAACCCTATAACACCTTTTGTCATGGTTTTTGCTTGAAGATGACGCAAAAACCACGCCAATCCTTCGCTTCGCTCAGGAGCAGGCGTTAAGGGTTAAGCCAATGTTGGGCGGACGCCTTCGGCGCTAGAATATTAATATTGAAATATTTAATTTGGAGGTCAAAATGAATGATTTTTTAAATTCTCAATTGTTTTCAACTATTATACTGCTAGTGACAGGATTGTTCATATTTATAATATACAGTTTGCAAAAGTTTGGCGAAAAGGTAGATGCAGCAATAATAATAATTAACGAAATACGCAATGCAGAGTTGGCAATAGTAAATATTAAGAATACAAAAAAGATTGCAGAGTTATCGATTATTCTACCTAATAATTCTTGGGCGATTAAGAAACACTTGTTTGTAAAAAACTTAGATCTTGATGAATATAACTTGATAAATGATTTCTATAATAAATGCAATATGGCAGAGGGCTATAGAGTATTATATTTCAAGACCTTAAATGAAAGTGTAATTGCAAAATCAAATGAAATGCAGGTTGCTTTAATTAGATTAATGGAAAAGACAATCGCTAATAATAAAGAGGTTCATGAATATGAGGCCAATAAAGAAAAACTTGTAAAAATGGCAAATGCTGAAAATTGGCTATTTGAACCTAATAGACCTGTTACAAATTTAATAGAATATATAAATAACATAAACTTGGTAACCACGTCTAGCGCAGGACTTAAAATAAAGAAGATTGGGCGAGTAAAATAGAAAAACGCCCAACAGCTGCTTCAACCTTATAAATCCTTTGTCATGGTTTTTGCGAGAAGATCACGCAAAAACCACGCCAAGCCCTTCGGGCACGGATTTAAAGGTTAAGCCAATGTTAGAAGGACGCCTTCGGCGCAAAAGTAGGAAATTGAAATGTATATTCTTTTTACTGATGAAACAAATCAACAACCATCGGAGTCAATAAACTTTTTTATCTATGGCGGAATTATAATACCTGAAGATTCTTTAATTCCTCTTCATGAAGGAATAGACCTAATAAGAAACAACTATGGTTTTAAGAAGAGTGATGAATTCAAATTTGACACAAGAACTAGGCCAGAAAGTATTACAATAGAAAGCTTTACAAAAGCAAAAAATGACTTAATTGCATTATGTATAAATCTTAAAATTTGTTTTATTGCTTATGTTATTTACCATTCAGTACAAGAAAATCAAGAACTCGATCAACAGCTTGAATGGGCAGCAGATTATGTAATAGGAAGGTTCAATATATTTCTTATCGAAAAAGATGACATTGGATTTTGTTTTATAGATAACCTACCGACTAAATCGCAATATAAGTATCTCCAAAGAAAGTTTGTTGAAGGAAACAATATTAATGGAACATCAATTCCACAAGATAAAATTAAAATATTTGCTACAACATGTTCTAATGCTTCAAATTATAGTTCAGCGATGGATATTATTCTTGGTTGTTTTAGATATTGCATAAATAACCCAAAAAATAAATTAGCTGCACATGAAATGTTACTAAATGTTGTAAGTATGATGTGGGGGATCCATAATGAAGGAACACATCAAGTAATAGGAAGAGGGCTAATATTCAGGCCAGAAATAGATAGTATTAGAAATAGAAGGATTAAGGCAGAGTATGAAGAATTATTGAGCAATTTGAATGAGTTATTGAGAGAAGTCGAATAATAAAAAGAGACTTCTAACACATGCTTCAACCTTATAAATCCTTTGTCATGGTTTTTGCGAGAAGATTACGCAAAAACCATGCCAAGCCTTCGCAGTAGCTCAGGCACGGATTTAAAGGTTAAGCCAATGTTCGATGGACCCTTCGGGCTAAACCAAGGAGAAAATATGGAAGAAGTATTTGCTAAAATATTTGAAATTGCAAAAATAATCCTGCCATGGATTACGGGTGGACTTGCAGGAGCAATATTAACTTATTTTTTAAATAGAAGAATGCAAAATAAAAATAATCCAGAATTAACAATTGAAAGTTCTAGTATGAGATACGAATTAGCTGAAACAGATACTTTATCAAGTAAATTGCTAGTATCTTATGGTAGTAATAATTTTGAAAAATTATCATACATCAAATATACAATCCTCAACACTGGTAATATATCCATTGATAATGCATTTTTCTCTATTGAAATTAATGACTACGCGCAAATAATTGATAAATCTATAATTACATCACCATTAAAAAATCAGGCAACTTTTAAAGAAACAGATGCATTAAATATATACAATTGGGAAACTAAAGAGTTTAAGCCAGGCGATACGTCATCAATTTTCTTGTTAGTTAATAACCAAAATAAATTTAATATTCATTGGCGCGGAATTGATAATGTCAGGATGATTGATAAAAGTGAAAAGCCTAGGTTTTTTGATACTAGAAATGATATTTCAAACCTTACATTTATCTTCGTTTTTGCTATTGCAATCAGATCTTTTCCGCTAATTGGTAGTTCGCTACAAGCAATATTTTTACTTTTTTCAGCTCCTTATTTAACTCAAACTGTAACAAAATATATTGAAAACAGATCAAGTAAAAAGTAAAGAATAACATCGAACACATGCTTCAACCTTATAAAGCCTTTTGTCACGCTTTTTGCGAGTCGCTTCGCCACTTCGTGGCTACGCTCCTTTACGCAAAAAACGCGCCAATCCCTCGCATCGTTGCTGCGCAACGCCGCTCGGGCCAGGCTTTAAAGGTTAAGCCAATGTTAGGCGGACGCGCTTTCGCGCGCAAAGGAATTATGAAATACCTTATTGATCCAATATTTCAAGCAGATATGGTATTCTTTAATGGCAATGGAATCAACACTGCTTGGCACTTTAACTATTCCGTAGCAGAAATAGAAAAGTTCTATAAGTATTATAGGGAAAACTATGGAATTGGATTTCGTTTTCCCTTAGCGTTTGAAAACACGAGACTATTAATCTATCTTCATTATTTAGAATCAATTGGATTTGATCTTACTGACTTATGCAAAGAAGTCATAAAATCGCAAGAAAACAATTATGAAAGCTATTATCATTCGCTTAGTTTAGCCAAAATATGTTTTCATTATAAAAAGGTTGAAGTAGATATTTCTATAATTCCAACCAATAAAAGAGAAAAATGTTCAGACCTAGTAATAAATAATATAAAAGTTGATTTAAAAGTTAGACATGATAATACTAAAAATAGATGTAAATTCGGAATATTCGATTCTGTTTCTGAAGAAGAACGGGCAGAGGATTATTTCTCAGCAATTAGAAGCCCAGAAGAAGATTTACTACAAGCAATAAGCTCGAGAGCAGAAAAAGGATTCATGCAGGCACAGGCAATAATATTTGATTTATCAAGTCATTTTCATTCTTGGAATTATCATAGGTTAAGTTCTATTGAAAATATGAAGCTAGAATATATAAAAGATATTCCAATAATACCATCAATAGGCGACATCATTGTCTTTTCTCCTAACAATACAAATGTTTTAGAGACTGAAAAATATGAGCCAAAAGCAAAATGGATTCTTGTAGGGAAAAGGAAATTCGCCTAACAACTGCTTCAAGCTGAGTCGCTTCTTTGGCACACTTTTTGCGAGTCGCTTCGCTCCTTTACGCAAAAAGTGCGCCAACCGCTTCGCGGTCGAAGCTCCCAGCTTAAGCCAATGTTAGGCAGACGCGCTAGCGCGCGCAAAGAAAACGATTGATCAAGCTTTACAATACGTACAATATTAGTTATAATAGTACGTATAGGAGTTTGATATGGAAACTAAACTGACCTTGAAACTGGATAAAGCAGTCATTCAATCTGTAAAGAAATATGCTCAAAATAACAATAAAAGCCTGTCAAAACTTGTTGAATCGTACTTCAGAAACCTTGTATCTGAGGGCGAGAAGGTAAAAACAGCGTATTCTCCATTAGTAGAAGAACTTAGTGGTGTCATTTCTGAGAAAGACATGAAAGGGATAGATTACTTGAGCTACTTGGAAGCAAAATATGAGTAAGGAAATATTTATAGATACTGACATCATATTGGATCTTCTTTGTAAGCGTGAGCCATTCTATCCGTATGCAGCAGAAGTATTCACTATGGGTGATAAGGGAATTCTTAAGCTCGTAACAACGCCACTTGTCTTTGCAAATGTATTCTATATTCTTAGGAAATTATTAGGGATAGAAAAGGCCAAAGAACTATTACGAAAGTTAAGGATTATGATTGGTATAGTTGAAATGAATGATAAGGTTGTGGATTTGGCGCTGAATTCACAATTTTCAGATTTTGAAGATGGTATACAATACTTTACAGCGAGAGAACATGGAATTCAACATTTATTAACAAGGAATATAAAAGACTATAAAGGAGCTGATCTACTTGTTCAGACTCCAGAAGAGTATTTGAAAACAAAAAATGCATCATAAAAAGATTTGCCTAACAAATGCTTCAACCCTATAACGCCTTTTGTCATGGTTTTTGCTTGAAGATGACGCAAAAACCACGCCAATCCTTCGCTTCGCTCAGGAACAGGCGTTAAGGGTTAAGCCAATGTTAGATTGACGCCTTCGGCGCAAAATGATACATGATATAATTTCTATTACCAATGGTAGATTGGTGTTAACGCGTGATATTGATGGCTAAGGAAGTAATCAATGAAAAAACTTTTTTTGATAATTATTTCAGTATTCTTTATTGTTATAAATGTTAATGCACAATGGGTATTTGAAAAAAAGATAGATGAATTTACCGATGATATAGCTATTTATATTTACAATGAAACTCCAATTAAGACATCAAATAATATAAAAGAGCAATTCATTACAATTGGATTTGATAAAGAGACAATATGGGTATCTCTTTCTTTTGGAGAATATATTGGAACACTATATCCAGATACAAATAGAGGAGTACAAGTTAGAATAAGATTTGATAAAGATCAATATACAGTAGAAAAATGGCGCTTATCTGATTCTGGATATTATTTATATACATATTATCCACCATACGAGTTATTAGAAAATATTATTAATCATAAAGAACTTTTAATTGAAGCAACAAAAAGCAATAATGATACTACAGTTACGAAATATTTAGTAGAAGGATTTTTAGAAAAAATGGCTGAATCTATGAATGTTAGTATAGAAGATGCAAAAATGGAGTTTGAGAAAAGGAAAGAATACTTTATAAAAAATGGTGATGGAAGGTAAAAAAGTGATGTTTTAAAATAATCTAACAAACGCTTCAACCTTATAAAGCCTTTTGTCATGGTTTGTGCAGAACAACAATGCACAAACCACGCCAATCCCTCGCAGTAGCTCGGGCCAGGCTTTAAAGGTTAAGCCAATGTTAGGCGGACGCGCTTACGCGCGCAGGAGTATTATGAAAACTGATTATAGAGAAATCGATATTAGTTGTGTTACTGTTTCAACAATATTTAGCTATTTAAAGCAAATAGAAGAAGAAATTGTCAATGATAATAATGATGATTTTCTTTATTTGTTCCGTGGTGAATATAAAGATTTTAGTGATAATGCAATACAGCCATCAATTTATCGGATGAACAACCAAAATATTTTAAAAAATGAGCATATTCTTTTTAGAGAGATGAAGCGTTTTAATGGTTTAGATTTTTCAGAAGATACAACTACGCTAGATCATTTAAGTCGTATGCAACATTATAGCATGCCAACAAGATTAATTGACTTATCTGAAGATCCTTTAGCTGCTTTATGGTTTGCTATCTCAGCAGCAGAAGAAAAAGGACTATCAGAAAATAGAATAGTATATATGTTACGTATACGAAAAGATAATATAAAATATTTTGATTCAGATACAGCTACTGTAATTGCTAATTTAGCAAAACTACCATTGAATGGAAATATAAAAAGTAAAGAAAAAATACTTCATGCGGTTCGTGTAGTAATGAGTACAAAAAGGAAGTGTTACTCAAGTAGAAGAATTGATAATTTAAATAAGCATAAATGTATGGGGTATTTATATCATGAAATTAGAAATGACATATCACATTTTCAAGAGATCATTAATCCAGAACACATTGTGTCTGTACAATGTATAAAGCCCAAGCTTTCAAATACAAGAATCCATAGCCAAAAAGGCGCTTTCCTACTTTTTGGTCTAAATTTTGATTCATGCTATTTAAATATACCATTAATCCGTGTAGTTTCTGGAAATCCAAAATTATTAAAGAGTATATTGAATATTAATATGAATCCAATAGAATCAATAGTAAAAATATCTATAACGAATAATGTTACAGTAAAATTGCTTGATAAAATGGGTACCAAAAAGCCATATATATATCCAGAAATGGAAATGGTATCGAATTATTTCAGCAAAAAATTCGCCTAACAAATGCTTCAACCCTATAACGCCATTTGTCATGGTTTTTGCTATAAGATGACGCAAAAACCACGCCAATCCTTCGCTTCGCTCAGGAACAGGCGTTAAGGGTTAAGCCAATGTTGGACGGACGCGCTTACGCGCGCGCAAAAGAGTTGATTCACAATGAAAGGTTATAGTTCATATGATTCAAAGAAGTATGCAATTTGCGATATTTCTAATAAGCCAATGCTATGAAAGCATCAAATAAACAGACAACATTAATTGCTATCCTCATCACGATACTATTAATAGCTGTATCGGTCTTTTTTATTAAAAGTATATCGGTAGAGGTATTAGAGAGTTCACTTAAAATTAATGGCTTGTATGGAGTTGAGATATCATATGAAGATATAGAAGATGTAGAAGAACTAGATTCAATACCATTCTTTGGAATAAAGACAAATGGTATAAACCTAGGGTTTATGAATATAGGAATGTTTTCTTATAAGGAATTGGGCAAAGTAAGATTATTTGAAATAAAGAAAGAAAAGCCATACATCTTAATTATTGGAAAGAGTGAAAAAATAGTATTAGGATTGGGTAAAGAGAAGAATGAAGAGATTTATAGGACATTGGAAGAAAAGATAAGTAAAGATAATAAATAGAGACGTCCAACAAAAGCTTCAACCCTATAACGCCTTTTGTCATGGTTTTTGCTAGAAGATCACGCAAAAACCACGCCAATCCTTCGCTACGCTCAGGAACAGGCGTTAAGGGTTAAGCCAATGTTAGCTGGACGCCTTCGGCGCAAGATTATGAGAGAAAACAATGATTAAACCAAAGCAATTACGACCTGGTGATACAATAGCTATAATATCCCCATCTTCAGGCGCTGCCTATAGATTTCCTCATATCTTTGATTGTGGGCTTGATGTATTGAAAAATACTTTTGGATTTAAAATCAAAGAATATCCAACAGCCAGAATGAGTTCAGAAGAGTTGCATAAGTATCCTCAAAAAAGAGCTGAGGATATCAATACTGCATTTGCAGATAAAGAAGTGGATGGCATTATATGTTCAATTGGCGGCGATGATTCTATAAGGATACTAAAGTATCTTGATTTAGAGTTGATAAAGAAAAATCATAAATTCATTATGGGCTACTCAGATAGTACAACATTTCTTGATTATCTTAATCTAAATGGACTTGTTACGTATTACGGTTCATCGGTCATGGCAGGATTCGCTTACATACAATGCTTTAATGAGGCTATAGAAGAGTATAAACGTGCTCTTTTCTCTGATCTTCTGTATATGATTACCCCATTTTCTTCATGGGCAGATAGTTATAAAAGTTGGGGATTGGTTGAAAACCAAGGGAAGGTTTCAGAAATAAGGAATGATGATATTGGATTTAGGTGGATACATAAAGGTTCGATGACAAATGGGCAGCTCTGGGGTGGATGCATTGAAGTTCTTGATATGATGAATGGTACATTTACATGGCCTACGAGTGAGTTTTGGAATAATAGAATTCTCATGATTGAAACATCAGAAGATAAGCCAACTCCTACGTATGTAGGCTATATTTTAAGAAATTTTGGTATACAGGGGATACTGCCAAAACTTAAAGGTTTACTTGTAGCAAAACCAAAATCATATTCAAACGATGAGAAATTCGAATTAGATAAAGAAATTATAAAGATTGTGATTAATGAATTTGAATGTAGAGATTTGAATATCATTACAAATATAGAATTTGGGCATACAGATCCACGGCACATACTGCCACTTGGTGTAAATATGAGAATTGATCCTGTTAAAGAGGAGCTTTTCTTCACAGAATCATTATTCTCATAAAAAATTTCAGCTAACAACCGCTTCAACCTTATAAAGCCCTTTGTCATGGTTTTTGCGAGAAGATCACGCAAAAACCACGCCAATCCCTCGCTACGCTCAGGAACAGGCTTTAAAGGTTAAGCCAATGTTAGAATGACCTATGTATCGTAATTTCATTATGTAAACCTATTCTAAGAATTATGTAAGATCCTAAATAAGAAATAAGAAAAGTAAGAATTATTATCGCCTGTTAAAAAAGAGGAAACAAAGAGCTGCTCCAAGAGCGCGTTAGTGTCGATAGATTGGGGCGGCAAAGAGATTCGCTTTTTCGCAGATATGAGAGGATTTATCAAGAAACATATGTTGCAGTTAACAAGTAGTAGAAAAGCGGAATGAGCTATCGAAATCTGAAGAGCTGCGAAAAAGCGAATCCAAGAGCCGCAGAAGGCAATGAGATTAAGCGCGCGAAGAAGAGCAGCATAGGAGTTTCCTCTTTTTGCTGCTTTTATTGGGATTATAGATTGGTTAATACTATATGTTAGATAGCATAAGCGAAGTGATTTGCATCCATACATAAGAGGGCAATTCTAACAAATGCTTCAAGCTGAGTCGCTTCTTTGTCACACTTTTTGCTAGAAGATTACGCAAAAAGTGCGCCAACCGCTTCGCGGTCGAAGCTCCCAGCTTAAGCCAATGTTAGGTTGACGCTTCGCGCCAAAATGTAAGATTTAAAACAATATGTTGAATACCAATTGTGAGGCTGCTATGGAAATGAGAGATCTTAAAACTGGAATATCCATTCCTGAATGTATTATTAGTGAACCAAAACTTCAAAGAGTTATGGGGTTCACTTACTTTTATCATGAAGAAACAAATATATTTGAAGATGATGCTCTGCGATCAGTACGGCGAATTACTCCAAAAATATATGAAGAGTATAAAAGAATCTATACTACAGAAAACACACCAGCATTATTAGTCAGGTTCTTAGATTTACCTGAAAGTAAAATGTATACTGTTCAAGTAGGATTTAAAATAGAGAAAGGTTTAAAAGTAGAGACAACTGCGATGATTGAGAAAGTAAAATCTACTGTAGTGGCAGGTATCTTAGTATGGGGCACTAATTGGTCAGTACCTAAATCATATAAGCCATTATCAAGATTTATTAAAGAGAATGATTATGAAGAGACAAAAGAATGGAGAGAGTGGCATATATATGCTGAAGATGATTACTCAAAGAATAATATCACATGGGTACAACGAACAATAATGAAGAAAGAATAACCTAACAAATGCTTCAACCTTATAAAGCCTTTTGTCATGGTTTTTGCAGAACAACAATGCAAAAACCACGCCAATCCTTCGCTTCGCTCAGGCCAGGCTTTAAAGGTTAAGCCAATGTTAGATTGACGCTTCGCGCAGAAAAATAATATTACTAATTATTATCATTAAGGACATAATGACTTCACTTTTTAAGGCAGAAATATGATGAATAATTGTAATAGTCGTTCAAGTATGAATAGAATAAGAATATTTATTGGAATACTTTCAATATTATTATTAATCTCATGTGTAAAAGAAGAAGTAAAATATACTCCAATAACTTCACCCTATACGAAAGAAAATACACCTGAAGTACCAGAAATTAGGCTTAATAAAAAGAAATTTAGTAGTACTGAATGGAAAGCAGCTGGTTCAATCGATCGTAGAAAATATTCTGAGGATATTTTAATTAGCAACATGCTAGCAGGAAAAAATAAAAATGAAGTAGTTGAATTGCTTGGAGAACCAGATCATAAGTACGAAAAGGAAAATACAATTACATATTCTATTGATTCAGGACAATTGCTCAATAATGGGGAGAGATGGATTTTCTCTTTGAATATTGTGTTTGATAATAATGGTATAGTTATTCGCTATTTCGTTACAACGTGATTAGTAAAAATGAGAAATCTAACGATCGCTTAGGCCTGTCAATCCGGCCTGGCACGCGCCATGCGAGTCGCTTCGCTCCTTACGTATGGCGCGCGCCAGTCTCGGATTGCAGGTCAAGCCAATGTTAGATTGACGCCTCCGGCGCAAAAAGATACATGTTAAATATATTACTATTAATGTTATATTGACGCTTATAGCGAGAGATGCAAGTAAAAGCAGGAGGAAATATATGAAGAGATTCATTAATATTTTATTCGGCTTAATTATTAGTTGTATTTGTATATCATGTGGTAAAACTGAGAATCCAGAAGTAGTAAGGCAGATTAGGAATACTGTAAGCGAATGTATTCGGACATATAGCGATAAGTATAATGATAGTGCATGGATAAGCGATAATTTTTATAGCCTATTTTTTGCTGATCTAAATAGCTATAATGAAATAGAAAAACAAATAAAAGAGAAAAAATTAGAGTTTAATACATTTGATGGATTGAAAATATATAAAGAAGTATCAAGGAAAGATCTACGATATTTAAAAACTGACGATTCTTATCTTGTTAGAAATGACTTTGTGGTAATAGCAATATTTAAAAATGAAACTATTGAGTTGCTGAAAGAACCAAAAATAGCTATGCAGTATTATAGATTAAAGAAGGATAGTAAAGACAATAACAAATACAAAATAATTGAAGTATATCCATCAATGGATCAGAATGACTTGATATATAAAGAGACATTTATTGAAAATTATAAAGATTTCACACAAAATGAAGAGATAAAAAATCAAGTTATGAGAGTAAAATAGTAAAGACAAATTAATTGAGTATGAATCGATACTATAGTTAATTAGTAAGATAAAGAAGAGAAGAAATCTAACAAATGCTTCAACCCTATAACGCCTTTTGTCATGGTTTTTACAGAACAACAATGCAAAAACCACGCCAATCCTTCGCTTCGCTCAGGAACAGGCGTTAAGGGTTAAGCCAATGTTCTACGGACGCTTCGCGCTGTAATTGCAGGGAAAATTAAGTATTT
>Ga0209800_10002701_pt1 | contig 15150 bp, 13 predicted proteins | sample Higcelweek8metaG_FD_187174 | JGI IMG/M metagenome (GOLD analysis project Ga0209800, IMG submission 187174) | Freshwater pond sediment microbial communities from the University of Edinburgh, under environmental carbon perturbations - High... | ecosystem: Environmental > Aquatic > Freshwater >...
ACCGAGAATCTGCTGCGCTCCATCCGCAGTGGAGAGGCCTTTGCGTCCCTGAGAAAGCCCAAAGACAAGACAACCACGGCCGCGTCCGAGATGGAGCCCACACCCACGCCCGGCACCATGCCCGCCGTCCTGCTCGACTCCCCGCAAAGCCCCGCCTCTCCCGCCTCCCCGGCGAAAAAGCCTTTCTGGAACCGCGCGCTGTCCTTTGGCCCGGCCAAGAATTCCGCCGTGCTCGGCGTGAGCATGACCGCCGGACGCTTGAGCCTGGCCTTTGTCTCCGGCGGAACCATCACGTTCTCCACCCGCTTTCCCTTCGGGCCCGACCAGGCGTTCGGGCAGAAGGGCTTCCCCGCCTTCCTGCGCACCTGCCTTGAGAGCGTTCGGGATAAAGCGCCTCAGCCAAGGATCTGGGCCATTCTGCGGTCCCAGGACCTGGATCTGAACGTGCTCACCGTGCCTAAGCTCTCCGGCGCAAAGCTCGACGCCGCCGTTTACTGGACCCAGCAGAAGGAGAAGAAGTTCTCCGAAGCCGAGTACGTCCTGGACTACGTTGTCCTGGGGACGGCCAAGGACTCCAAGGACTCGCGCCTGGACGTGCTCACCTGCCTGGCCCGGCGCGTGGATGTGGACACCCTGCGCGACGCCTTCCGCGAGGCCGGTTGGGGGCTTGAGGGCATCACCACCCTGCCCAGCGCCCTGCAGGCCCTGTACCGCCTGCCCGGCGGGCCAAAGGGCTTCGCCCTGGCCGCCAACATCCACGTTGAGGAGGATGCCTCGACCATCGGCCTCTACGCGGACGGCAACCTGCGCTTCAGCCGCTTCATCCGCTCGGGCACGGACAGCATGGCCGAGGCCGTGATGGTGCACTTCCAGGACCTTTCCAGGCCCGCGTCCAGGCCGGCCCAGCACTCGGCGGAGCTGGAGCTGCCGCCGCCTGGCGCAGCCCTGGCGCCGCAGGCGGAAGGACCGGCCGGGGCTGGCGTGGAGGGCGGGGACCCGGCCCTGCTGCCGCCCCTGGACGTCATGCAGGCCAAGAGCCTGATGCGCCACGCCCTCCTGGGCGGTCCGGTGCCCAAGGGCGTGAGCCCCGGCCACATCCTGGGCGAGGCCCAGATGCTTGGGGCCATCGCCCCGGCCATTGACCGCCTGGCCAAGCAGGTGGAGCGCACCCTGGAGTTTTACGCCACCTCCCACCAGCTGCGTTGCGATGTCGTGCATTGCAGCGGCCGCATCTTCCGCTCCACCGGCGTGTTCGAGGCCCTGGCCGGCCAGCTCGGCTACCCGCACCTGGCCTTCGACGCCACCGCCATGCTCCCGTCCAAGCCCGACGCCGTGTCCAACATCGACAGGATGGCCCTGGCCCCGGCCCTGGCGGCCAGCCTCTCCGCGCCGGACAAGGGCATCAACCTGCTGCGCACCTATAAGCAGCGCGCGGCCGTGCAGGCGCGGCAGCTGGTCACCCGCATCCTGCTCCTGGGCCTGGCGGTGAGCCTGGTGGGCCTCGCCGCCGCCGGGTTCGTCATCGAGCAGAAGGTGGGCGCGCACCGCAAGGAGCTCGCCGCCGCCCAGCGCCAGTTGGCGACCCTGGGGCCGATCATCGACGAGGCCACCCTGACCCGTGCCGTGGGTCAGTTCGCGGCCCGCCAGAAGTCCCTGCGCGAAGCCTCGTCGCGCCTCACGGCTCCGGTGGTGCTGGCCGAACTCGGCCGCCGCGTCCCGGCGGGGCTCAAGCTCCTGAATGTGACCGTCGACCTGGGCGTGCCGCCCGCCGGTCCGGCCGCGCCGCCGTCTCCGGGTAAGCCCAAGGCCGCTGCCCAGTCCAGTGATCTGGTGACGCTTGAAGGCATCGTTCTGGGCGACAAGGCCGAGCTTGAGCCCACGCTCTCGCGTTTCGTCATCGAACTTGAGGCCTCGCCGCTGTTCAGCATGCCCGTGGTGCACCAGACCAGCCTGAAGGACCTGGGCGCAGAGGGGCAGGTGCTCCACTTCGTCCTGCACATGGGGGTGCAGTGATGGACCTCTCCGCCGTGCTCGGCAAGAAGCTCGAACTGACGCCCGAACTGCGCGCCATGGCCCTGCGGGTGGGCCTGGGCCTGCTGCTGCTCGCCGTTGCGGGCTATGTCATGGTCTTCATGTCCCTGCGCGAGGACGTGCGGCTGACCGGCGAGATAGCGGACGTGCGCGAGAGCGTCCGCCGCCAGCAGCAGCTTGTTCCGGCCTGGGCCACCATGGCCTCCTTGAGCCAGAACGCCAGCCTGGACGCCTTCAGCCTGCCTGCGCCGGAGCCCGTGCCCCGCACCAGGGTCTACCTGATGCCCGAGCAGGTGGAGCACATGGCCCGGGCCGTGGGCGTGGAGCCGCTGGAGGTGACGCTCAACCCGGCCTCCATGGGCCAGGATCCTTCCTCAATCCAGGCCCAGGGCATGTTCTCCGGGTCCCTTGAGGGGGTGCGCGCGCTGCTCGTGGACGTTGCGCGGATGCCGTCCCTGGCGCGCCTGGAGCGCGTGGAGCTGCGCGCGGTGGACGGCCGGCTGGAACTTTTCCTTCAACTGCGCTTCGCGTTGGCGAACTAGCGGGGCGGGGCGAGGCGGATGCAGAAACGCGAGAAACAACTCCTGGGCGTCATGGCCGTGGTCCTCATGGTGGGGGCCTACATGTACGTCTCCGCGCCCGGGAAGCCCGCGCCCGGTGTTGTCGCCACGGGAGCGGGCAAGGTCATGGTGGATGAGATGGTCAAGAACATCGACCAGTCCAAGCTCACCAGCCAGCAGGCCTATCGCCTCGGCCTGCTGGCCGACAACGCCACCGCCAACCCCTTCTACGGCGGGCCGGGCGCGGCCTCCCTGGGAGATGACGCCAGCCAGGACGCGGGCGGGCAGGAGTTCGTCTATTCCGGCTATATGAAGGTCGGCTACAAGCTCTTTGCCGTCATCAACGGCGTGGAGTATGCCGTGGGCGACGAACTGGCCGAGGGCGGCAACCGGGTGCAGGCTATCGACAAGAATTTTGTGGTGCTGGAGCGAACGGATGGCTCCACGGGACGCAAGCTCACCAGGCGCGTCCCCCTCGTCGAGGACGACACGGACAAGATCCGCATACGGGTGGTTAAAAAAAGATGAAGCAGAAGCCCATCACCTCCCCGGCGCTCCTGGCCCTGGCCGTCTGCGTGCTGCTTTGCTCCTGCGCCCAGACCAAGCCGGTCGTCCCCTCGGCCCAGGAGTCCGTGGACACATGGAAGGCCATGGAGAAGCAGTCCCAGGGGCATTCGCCGCGCGGCCAGTTCCAGCTGGCCGAGCCCCCGAGCGTCATCGACCGCCCGGGGCTGCTCGACGTGGAACGGCGCGACGCCCAGAAGAAGCTGCCCGACACGCGCATGTCCCTGCGCATGCACAACGCCGACATCGTGGCCGTGATCCAGGCCCTGTCGCGGGCCGTGGGCAAGAGCATCGTGGTCAGCCCCGGCGTCACCGGGGTCATCAACGTGAATTTTGTGCAGCGCCCCTGGGACGAGGTCTTCCGGGTCATTTTGTCCTCCAACAAGCTGACCTACAGCTTCGACGGCGAGACCATCCGCGTCATGGCCCAGGCGGATCTGCAGGGCAACCTGGAGGTTGAGGCCACCAGGCGCAAGGTGCAGAGCGAGCGCCGCGACGCCCTGGCCGAGGAGCCGCAGGTCACCAGCGTGGCCAAGGTGCGCTTCGCCGACGCCAAGCTGCTGCAGAAGACCGTGGAGAATACCCTGTCCAAGACCAGGGATGGCAAGGCCATCGGCTCGGTCCAGGTGGACGAGCTGACCAACTCGCTCATCATCCAGGGCGTGGAGCAGGACCTGGCCAAGGTCGGCAAGCTTTTGGCCAAGCTCGACGCCCCGCGCGCCCAGATCAAGCTCAAGGCCCACATCGTGGAGACCACCCGGGAGGTCGCCCGCGACCTCGGCATCCTCTGGGGCGGAAACTATGCCGGCGATGTGCGCAGCGGCAACAAGGTGGGCATCGGCGGCGCATACGCCGCGAGCACCGTGGTGGGAACCGCCAGCGACGGCACGGCCACCCTGGGCACGGGCAACCTCGGCGCAACCGGGGTGCGCCTGCCCGCCAGCACCGTGATGAGCTCGAACACGGGCGCGGCGCTGGACCTCAGCTTCGGCAAGGTCGGCGGCAACATCCTGGAGGCCCAGCTCCAGGCCCTGGCCACGGACAACAAGCTGAACATCATCTCCAGCCCGTCCATCGCCACCATGGACAACCAGAAGGCCTACACCGAGTCCGGCGAGCGGGTGCCCTACCAGACCGTCTCCGGCAGCGGCACCAGCGCCACCTACTCCGTATCGTTCCAGGACGCGGTGCTGCGCCTGGAGATCACCCCGCACATCATCGACGACCAGTTCATCAAGCTCCAGGTGCTCATCCAGAAGGACGAGGTGGACAGCACCCGCGCCGTGGCCGGCAACCCGTACATCGTGAAGAAGAAGAGCGAGACCACGCTCATCGCCAGAAATGGTGAAACCGTTGTCATCTCCGGACTGTCCAAGTTGCGCAACTCGCTGCGCGAGGCCGGGGTGCCCGGCGTCAAGGACGTGCCCGGCCTGGGTTGGCTGGCCAAGAGCGAGAGCAAGGCCGACCTCAAGGACGAGTTCATGATCTTCATCACCCCCACCGTGCTGGCCGACTGGCGGCAGGGTGAGCGCCAGAAGAGCTATGAGGAGCTGGACCAGGAGGGCAAGGCCGCCCGCGCCGAAGCCGAGCGCAAGGCCTCCGGCGAGGCCCCTGCACCCGTGGCCAAAACGGCGCAGGGCAACGGCTCCCCGCTGTACCTGAAGGACATGAGCACCGAGCCCGCCAGCCGACCTGCGGCGCCCGGACCAGGAGGAGGCCAATGAACCTCTACGCCAATCTTGACCTGGAGCGCGAACCCTTCTCGAACTCGCCGGACCCGAACTTCCTGCATGAGACCAGGCAGCACGCCTCCTGTCTGCAGGAGCTGGAGATCTCCCTGCGCCTGCGCCGGGGCCTCTCCGTCATCACCGGCGACATAGGCACCGGCAAGACCACGCTTTGCCGCAGCCTGCTGCGCGCCTTTGACGGGGACGGCGAGGTCGACATGCACCTGCTGCTGGACCCGCACTTCGACTCCCCGGAGGAGTTTCTGCGCGTGGTGCTGAGCAGCGTCTCCCGGCTTGCCCCGGATCCGGACATGGGCCTGTGGGACCTGAAGGAGGCCCTCAAGCAGCAGCTCTTCCGCCTGGGCATGGTGGAGCGCCGCCTGGTGGTCCTGATCATCGACGAGGGCCAGAAGATTTCGCCGGAGAACCTGGAGCTGCTGCGCGAGATGCTCAACTACGAGACCAACTCCTCGAAGCTTCTGCAGATCGTGATCTTCGCCCAGCGCGAGCTGGAGCCCGTGCTTGCGGCCATGCCGAACCTGGCGGACCGCATCAACGTGCGCCGCAGGCTGAGGCCGCTTAGCCTGTCCGAGACCCGGCAGATGATCCGCCACCGCCTGCGGGTGGCCGCCAGCGCCGAGGCCGAGGGCCAGGTGCGCTTCAGCGAGGCCGTCATCTGCGCCATCCATCTGGCCAGCGGGGGCTCGCCGCGCAAGATCGTGCGCCTGTGCCACATGGCCATGCTGGAGATGCTCGTGCGCGGGAAGACCAGCGTCGGGCTCCGGGAGGCCCGCGCCGCCATCCGCCCGTCCGCCGCCTTCCGCCCGCGCACCCGCCGCGCCCTGGTCCTGGCCGCTGCGGCCGCGCTGTGCCTGGGGCTGGGCTCCCTGTGGCTGTCCACCGGCCCGTCCGGCCCGGTGCTCGGGCCCGTGCCCGGCAGCGCCAGCCAAAGACCGGCGGAGAGGCCGGGCGGTCCGCAGGCCCAGGCGGCCTCGTCCGCCACGCCACGGCAGATTGTTTCGGCGGAAGGAGGCGAGGCCCAGGCCGAGGCCCGGCCCGCCGCACGCCCCGCCGCCCTGGCCGCCGAGGGGCTGACGCTTTTGCCCGAGCGCCAGGACGCGCAGAGCGCCCCGGCAGGGCTGACGCTTTTGCCCCAGCGCGACCACGGTCCCAGCCTGCGCCGACCCATCGGCCGCGTGCCCGCCGCGCAGGAGAACCCGGAGCGCCTGCACGTGGCCGCTCCGGAACAGGGCGCTCCGCAGGCCGAGGCGACCCGCCCCGGAGGCGGGGCCTTCTACCGCACCGTGGCCTTCAGCATGGTCGGCCAGTAGTGGCGGGCCCGCACCGGAAGCCCGGGCCAGGGAAAACGACGTGAAACGCGAACGCAAACGACTCGGCGAGCTGCTCATCGAGGCCGGAGTCCTCACCGAGGCCCAGCTGCAGACGGCCCTGGCCGGACAGAAAAAGTCCGGGGTCAAGCTCGGCCAGTACCTCGTGCAGTCCGGCACCCTCAAGGAAGCGGTCATCATCGATTCGGTGAGCCACCAGCTGCGCATCCAGCGCTACACGCCGGACAAGCACCCCTACGACGAACGCATCGACCAGCTCCTGCCCGAGGCCATGGCCCAGCAGTACCGGCTGGTGCCCATCAGCAAACGCGGGCACCTGCTGCTCATCGCCATGGTCGACCCCATGGACATCAATGCCCTGGACGCCGTGGAGATCTCCACCAACCTTGAGGTGGAGCCGGTGATGTGCTCGGAGAAAGATTTCGAGATGCTCTTCGGCGCCATCTACGGCCGGGGCGACTCGGCCAAGGGGCTCTTCGAGGGCATAGCCGAGGAGGACTCCGACATAACCACCCAGGTGGGCGCCGAGGAAAAGGAAGACATCGCCATCGACGCCCTGCAGGACCAGGCCTCCCAGGCCCCGGTCATCCGCATGGTCAACTCCATCCTGGGCCAGGCCGTGCGCGAGCACGCAAGCGACGTGCACTTAAGCCCGGAAAAGGACAGCATCCAGTTGCGCTTCCGCGTGGACGGCAAGCTGCGCATGATCCCGGCCCCGCCCAGGGCCAGCTTCCTGCCCCTGGTGTCCAGGCTCAAGATCATGGGCAACATGGACATCGCCGTGTCCAAGATCCCCCAGGACGGCCGCTTCACCTTCATCACCCAGCGCAGGGAGTTCAACGTGCGCGTGTCGAGCCTGCCCACGGTGCACGGCGAGAACCTCGTGCTGCGCCTGCTGGAGCGCTCGGCCAGCGGCCTGACCCTGCCCGAACTGGGGCTCGTGGCGCCCGACCGCGCCAAGGTCGAGTCCGCCGTGAGCAAGCCCTTCGGGCTCATCGTGGCCGCAGGCCCCACGGGCTCGGGCAAGAGCACCACCCTCTACGCGGTCTTGAAGCACATCAATACGCCGGACATCAACATCATCACCCTGGAAGACCCGGTGGAGTACCGCATGCCCACGGTGCGCCAGGTGCAGCTCAACCGCAAGGCCGGCATGACCTTCGCCTCGGGCCTGCGCAGCATCCTGCGCCAGGACCCGGACGTCATCCTCGTGGGCGAGGTGCGCGACGCCGAGACTGCGGAGATCGCCGTGCAGGCGGCGCTCACTGGCCACCGCGTGCTGACCACCCTGCACACCAACGACGCCGCCCAGGCCATCACCCGGCTTGTGGAGATGGGCATCCAGCCCTACCTTGTGTCCTCGGTGCTCCAGGCCTCCATCAGCCAGCGCCTGGTGCGCAAGAACTGCCCCCACTGCACCGAGCCCTACACGCCCCGCAAGGACCTGCTCATGGCCTTCGGCATCGGCGAGCGGATGATGGAGAAGTTCTCCTTCCGCCGGGGCGCGGGCTGCCGCACCTGCCACCAGAGCGGCTACTCCGGGCGCATGGCCATCTACGAGGTGCTGCAGATCGACGAGATGGTCCAGGACATGATCCTGCAGAACGCAACGGCCAAGGACATCGCCAAGGCCTGCGTGCAGGCCCGGACCCTGCGCACCCTCAAGACCGACGCCCTGAACAAGGTGGCCCAGGGGCTGACCACGCTGGAAGAGGCCGCTGGGGCCGTGATGGTCTAGGAGTAACGCCGTGCCCTACTATAAATACGCAGCCATCACCGACACCGGCGGCAACACCACCGGCGTGGTCGAGGCCCAGAGCCTGGAATCCGCCCAGGATACCCTGGCCGCGCGCGGGCTCATGCCCACCAGCGTCTCCGAAACCAGCGCCCCGGGCGGGGCGGGCGGCGGCGAGGGGTTTTTCAGCGCGCTCAACCGGCGCATGATGAAGGTCAAGCCCCAGGACATCATCCTGTTCACCAAGCAGTTCAAGACCATGCTCCATGCGGGCATCCCGGTGCTGCAGTCGCTTGACGTGCTGGAGGCCCAGACCGAGAACCTCAAGCTCAAGGGCGCCATCATCAGCATCGCGGCGGACATCAAGAGCGGCGCGACCCTGTCCAAGGCCTTTTCCGCGCACCAGAACATCTTCTCCGAACTTTACTGCAACATGATCCGCGCGGGCGAGATCAGCGGCACCCTGACCGAGGTGCTGGAGCGGCTCATCTTCATCGTGGACCACGAGTTCAAGGTCAAGAAAGACATAAAAAGCGCGCTGACCTACCCGGCGGTGGTGGTCACGGCCCTGGTCATCGCGTTTTTCGTGCTCATCATCTTCGTGCTGCCGCAGTTCGTGAACATGTTCGCCAAGAGCGGGGTGGAGCTGCCCCTGCCCACCCGCATCTGCCTCGGCATCTACGCCGGGTTGAAGAACTACTGGCACGTGGGCCTGCTCTTGCTTGGCGGCATCTTCTTCGCGGTCTCCGCCTATTTCCGCACCGACTCCGGGAAGATTTTCCGCGACGGGCTGTACCTGCGCGTGCCCATCATCGGGCCGGTGTTCAAGAAGGCGGCCATGGCCCGCTTCGCCAGCATCTTCGCCATCCTCCAGGCCAGCGGCATCACCGTGCTGGAATCCATCGACATCCTTTCGGGAACCATCGGGAACCACTATATTTCACGCGATTTTCGCAACCTGCGCGAGAAGCTGGAGCAGGGCCGGGGGCTCTCCGGTCCGCTGGCCTCCTGCCCCTCATTCACGCCCATGATGGTCTCCATGGTCTCCATTGGCGAGGAGACCGGCAACATGGAGGAGATGCTGAAGGAAGCCGCCAAGCATTACGACTACGAGGTGGAGTACGCGGTGAGCAAGATGAGCGAGCTGCTCGGCCCGGTCCTGGTCGCGGGCCTCACCGGCGTGGTCGGCTTCTTCGCCCTGGCCATTTTCCTGCCGCTTGTGGGCATCATGCAGAACGCCATGAAGGGCCTGTGAGGCGCTGCAGCAGGCAGCCGCTTCGGCAACTACGTAGCAGTGACGAGATGTTGACAACAAGGACACAAATGATAGCATCAGTTCAACCGATGGCCGTACAGCGCGGTTTTAACGCCTCGGCACGGATGTTGCTAGGCCTAAGATAAGGCTGTGAAACGAAATTTCGCGGCGCTGGCGGGAGGATGGCTCACCGCCACGCACCTCCCCCGAAAGGGTGCGGGAGCAGGGAAGACAGGGTCGGTCATGGTGCAGGCAGGCACATTCTAGAACACAACATCTGGCCACAGGCCGGGAAACTCATGGAGGCAGGAATGCAGACGACGAACATGCTGAAAAGGGCTCAGGACAGGCGCCGCCAGGGCGGCTTCACCCTCATCGAACTCATCTCGGTCATCATCATCCTGGGCATCCTGGCCGCAGTCATCACGCCCAAGTACTTCGACATGACCAGCAAGGCGCAGGACGCCGCCTATAACGGCGCATTGAGCGAGGCAACCGCCCGCTTCAACATGGCCTATGCCCAGTATATTCTGACCACGAACAATAAGCCGACACAGATTACGGGCCTGCTTGATACGGACGCGTACCTGGGCGCCACCCCCTCCGCTGTGGATATCGGGGACTACACGGTCGCGTATGCCTTCACTGCGGGTACGCCTGCTATTCCGGCCTCTGCAGGCCCCCCCCCTACCGCCGAAGTTCCCGCCGTTGGAGCTAAGGTCAAGATGACCTTGACTCCCAAGTCGGGGACCATCGACCGGACCACTGACGCGAATAAAGGCATCAAGACGATCAATTGGCCGGGGTAAGGTAGATTCCTGTTCAAACGTCAGGGGGGGGCTTAGGCCCCCCCCTTTTTTTGTGTGCCGGGAGCATAGTCCCTTGCCCCTGTGCAAGCAGCCATGTTAACGGTTGATCATGCACTCTGTATCAGCAGGACTCGAACCCCGTCAGTCAGTCGCCTTCGGTGTCCCTAGCGCCAAAGGCTTCACGCTCATCGAGCTTGTCGCCGTCATTGTGCTGCTGGGTATTCTGGCCGCCTACATCGTGCCGCGCTACGCGGGGTTCACGGATTCCGCCCTGCTGGCCTCGGCCAAGACGGCCGCCAGCGAGGGCGCCACGCGGCTCAAGGGCGCAAGCCAGCTCTACGCCGTGGACACGGGGCATGCTCCCCAGATCCTGGCCGACATCTCCGGTTCCGCCTACCTGGACCTAGCAGCAGGGAACACGATCAATGTGGGCGGCTACGTGGTCAAGTTCGTGGAGGTCGGCGGCACCCCGCCCAAAATGGAGATCCAGACCCTGGACGCCGTCGGCACGACCACCCTCTACACCCTGATCATCGACTGGCCCAACTAGCCCTGGTCTTCGGCCTGCGCCACCCCCGAATTTTTCCTTTGATTTTCCGGCAACCCTGGATAGAGTAAAGGTATGGGTCCCCCCACCCGCTCACGCCAGGAGGCGTCAATGAGCAGAGGCGCGAACTGTGAAAAGGAGGCATCTCCTCACTGGGGCGGCGCAGGGGGGCGGTGTGGTCGGCAGCCCCGCGCGGGGTTCGTGTTTTTCGATCTTCTCATCGTCCTTGTTCTCCTGGGCTTCATGGCCGCAGTCATCGCCCCGCGCTACTTTGCCCCCGACTTCAGCGGGCAGGCCAGGCTGCACGCCGCCCGAAGCGCCCTGGCCAACGGCTACATGTGCCTCAACCTGGCCACCATCAGCTTCATGGCGGACAACGACGGCGAGCTGCCGCAAAGCCTCGCGGACCTGAGCCCGGACTACATGAACGCCACCCAGGACCTGGGCGACTACACCGCAGTGTACTTGCAGGGAAGCGGCGAGATCATTATCGAGGTGTATCATGGCCCCATCACCGGCCAACCCCTGGCCAGGCGCGCTTTCCCCTGGCCTTGACTCCCCCATCCCCCGCATTTCCCCTTTGATTTCCGGCAGGCCCCGAGTATAGATGGAGCTAAAGAGATCGCTTGCGCGTCCAATAGCACCCCATCAGGAGGCCTCAGGCCATGGCCCAGATCAACGCGTTCTTTGAAATGCTCCACCAGTACGGCGGCAGCGACCTGCACCTGACCAGCGGCTCGCAGCCGCTCTTGCGCCTGCGCGGCCAGTTGCAGAAGGTGAAGTTCAAGGCCTTCGAGCACGACGAGCTCAAAGCCCTGCTCTACGAGATCACGCCCGAGGCCAAGGTCAAGCAGTTCGAGGAGACCGGGGACGTGGACTTCGCCCACGAGGTGCCCGGCCTGGCGCGCTACCGCGTCAACTTCTTCATGCAGCACCGGGGCATCGCCGCCGTGTTCCGGGAGATCCCCCAGGAGATCCTCACCGTGGAGCAGCTGGGCCTGCCCCAGCGCCTGAGTGACCTGGCCATGCTGAACAAGGGTTTGGTGCTCGTCACCGGCCCCACGGGCAGCGGCAAGTCGACCACGCTGGCGGCCATCATCGACCACGCCAACAAGAACCGCCGCGACCACATCCTGACCGTGGAGGACCCCATCGAGTTCGTGCACCAGTCCCAGGGCTGCCTGGTGAACCAGCGCGAGGTGGGCCGCCACACCAACAGCTTCAAGGCCGCCCTGCGCGGCGCCCTGCGCGAGGACCCGGACATCATCCTGGTGGGCGAGATGCGCGACCTGGAGACCATCACCCTGGCCCTGGAGGCCGCGGAGACCGGGCATTTGGTCTTCTCCACCCTGCACACCCAGAGCGCGGCCAAGACCATCGACCGCATCATCGAGGTCTTTCCCGAGGACGCCCAGGCCCAGATACGCACCAGCCTGGCCGAATCCCTGCGCGCCGTGGTCTCCCAGACGCTCTTCAAGCGCATCGACAAGCCGGGCCGCGTGGCCGCGCAGGAGATCCTCATGGCCATCCCCAGCGTGCGCAACCTGATCCGCGAGGGCAAGACCCACCAGCTGGCGAGCGTGCTCCAGACCGGGCGCGACCAGGGCATGCAGACGCTCGACGACGAGATCATGCGCCTCATCAAGGAGGGGATCATCAGCCCCGAGGACGGCCTGGCCCAGGCCCAGAACAAGGACAAGATCGGCGGCCTGAAGAAGGAGGACGCTTAAGTGAACATGACCCGCGCCCAGCTTGACGCCCTCATGGCCCAGGTGCTCGACCGCTTCCCCAACGTGTCCGACATCATCGCCACCACCGGCAAGCCCATCCAGGCCGAGGTCGACGGCAGCCTCAAGGACGTGGCGACCACGCCCGACCTGGGCAAGCTCTCGGCCCTGATGACCAAGGCCATGGCCGTGGCGCTCATGGGCGAGAACCTGCGCCTGCAGAAGACCCTGGCCGCCAAGGGCTCCTGCGACCTGTCCTACGCGATCCCCGGCCGGGGCCGCTTCCGCGCCAACATCTTCAGCCAGCGCGGCAGCCTGGCCATGGTCCTGCGCCGCCTGCCCTCGAAGATCCCGACCATGGAGGAGCTGGGCCTGCCCGCGGCCTTCCAGGAGATGGTCACCGAGAAGCACGGGCTGATCCTGGTCACCGGCGGCACGGGCTCGGGCAAGTCCAACTCGCTGGCCGCGCTCATCGACCGCATCAACTCCAAATTCGCCGGGCACATCGTGACCCTGGAAGACCCGGTGGAGTTCACGCACCCGCACAAGATGGGCACCGTGAACCAGCGCGAGCTGGGCATCGACTTCGACACCTTCGCCTCGGGCCTGCGTGCCGCCTTCCGCCAGGGGCCCAAGGTCATCCTGGTGGGCGAGATCCGCGATCCCGAAACCATGGAGATTGCGCTCCAGGCCGCAGGCACCGGCCACCTCGTGCTCTCCACCCTGCACACCACCGACGCCGGCAGCACCATCGGCCGCATCCTGGGCCTGTTCGGCCCGGGGGAGGAGCGGCTCATCCGCATGCGCCTGGCCGAGAGCCTGCGCTTCATCGTGTCCCAGCGCCTGCTCCCGCGCGAGGGCGGCGGGCGCGTGGCCGCCTTCGAGGTCCTGAAGAACACCCTGCGCATCAAGGAGCTCATCCTCCAGGGCGAGAGCGGGGACAAGACCTTCTACAACGTGCTGGAAAACGGCGGCACCGTCGGCATGCAGACCTTTGACCAGCATTTCCTGACCCTGTTCGAGGCCGGGACCATCACCGAGGAGACGGCCCTGCTCTCGGCGAGCGACCGCTCGCGCCTGGGGCAGATGATCGACCGCGCCAAGACCGTCAAGGGCCAGAAGGTCACGAGCCTGGTCATCGAGGGTCTGGTGGACGAGGCCACGCAAGTAAAATAACAGGTCCCGAGTCCGCCTTTCAATGGGTAACCTGTTCCCATTGCGTGAGTTTTGGGGTAAGAGAAAGCCAAACAGACCCGAAATCGACCCGGAAGGCCCTGTTGGCTGTCCGGACCAACGCGCAAGGAGACGAAAGCCATGGCCGACTATTCCCAGAAGGACCTGCCCGTGACCATGCATTCCGAGGATTTGCTGCGCCTGGACGACGGCACCACCATCCGCTTCGACGTCAACGGCGAGGGCAAGGACATCATGCTCAACGACGACTTCGGCGCGGCTTGCGAATTGTATCCCGGCAACGAGTTCACCGTCAGCGCCGGTGGCCGCGACTTTCACCTGACAACGGGTTTTGAGGACACCATCAGCGTCGAAGCTGTTTAGCCGAACGCACAAGCACGCGCGGACCGCAGGAGTCCCCACCCTGCGGCTTCCGGGGCGCAGCAGGAGTTCGACGCCCTGAACAAGCGAGGCCCAATGAACAAGCACCTGCTCGTCACCATCAGCGAGGACCCCAAGGCCCACTTCGGCCTGCGCTTTGTCTGCGCCTTTTTCAAACACAAGCAGGACGTGCGCCTGACCCTGTTCAACACTGCCCCGCAGCCCCCGGCCGTCTGGGCCGAGGAGGCCAGCTACGAAACCCTGCGCCAGAGCGAGGAGGCCGCCGAGCTCATCATCCAGTCCGGCAGGCGGGCCATGGAGGCCGCCCGGAGCATCTTCGTGCAGGGCGGCTTCGACCCCGCGCAGGTGGACGACAAGATCGTGTCGCGCAACTTCTCGCGCATCCAGGACATCGTCAAGGAGGGCGAGAGCGGGCTCTACGACGCCGTGGTCTTCGGCCGGCGCGGCATGCTGCGGCTGGAGAACTTCCTGGACAAGAGCGCCAGCGAGGAGATGCTGCAGGAGAAGTTCGCCTTCCCGCTGTGGCTCTGCCGCGATGTGGAGTACGCCCGCAAGGGCGTGCTGCTCTGTGTGGACGACTCCGAGCCGAGCCGCCGCATGGCCGACCACGTGGGCTTCATCCTCCATGGTGAGACCGACCACGACGTGACCATCCTGCGCGTGCTGCGCAAGTCCGACGCCTCCCAGAGCACCGAGGGGCTGTTCGGCGCGGCCATCGCGGCCCTGGAGGAGAACGGCTTCCCGTCCAGGCTCATCAAGACCCGGCTCATGCAGTCCGAGAACGTGGCCCAGGCCATCATGCGCGAGGCCGACCGGGGCCGCTACGCGGCCGTGGCCGTGGGGCGCTCGGAACGGCACAAGGGCACCCTCGCGCAACTCTTCGCGGGCTCCGTGACCATGGCCCTGTTCCGAAAGCTCACCGGCGCGGCCCTCTGGGTCAGCCGCTAGGCTGGGCAAGGTCGGGTCAAGGGGCTCCGCCCTTGCCGTGAAAAGCCCAGGGGCTCTGCCCCTTGACCCCGCCGGGGGCCTGAGGCCCCCGGACCCCCCACTCGCGCCGAAAGGGCTGTCTCAGGAGGAACCTGAGACAGCCCTTTCGGCTTGTGCGGGCCACGCTGCCGTCTGAACCATTGCAGAACCCGCAGCCGCTGGCGCGTGCCACGGTTGACGGCAATATTGTACAGGCGATGCAATACGATTTGTTCGGCAACCTACTGTCGCAACAGGGGAATGTGGTACGGCTGCCGCTGGGCCTCGCGGGCGGGCTTTTTGAC
>Ga0209800_10002702_pt1 | contig 15146 bp, 8 predicted proteins | sample Higcelweek8metaG_FD_187174 | JGI IMG/M metagenome (GOLD analysis project Ga0209800, IMG submission 187174) | Freshwater pond sediment microbial communities from the University of Edinburgh, under environmental carbon perturbations - High... | ecosystem: Environmental > Aquatic > Freshwater >...
TGCATTTGCTGCTACCGCTACATCTGCTATTGCCAATGTTGCTTTAGCATTTGCTACATTCACTGCCCATGTTATTGGTGTTCCTGCTGCTGTTCCGTCTCCGCCTGCTGGTGCACCGTCTGTCTGTGCTGCCACACTGGTTAATCCTGCATCTGAACTTGGTGCGGCTGCGGTCGCTGGGAATACAGCTGTAATAACTCCCGAATCAGCAGCATTTGTCGCTGTAGCACCTGCTACTGTGAAGAAGTTTTGTGTCACACCAGTCAATGTAAATCCTGCTTTTGCTGTCAATGTAATTGTTGCTGTATATACTGTACTTGCTCCGAATGTGTTGTCATTTGGCGTCCATGCTACAGTACCAGTATACTGTGCTGTTTCTGTAATTGTTGTCACTGGAGTTGCTTGTCTAACTGGAGCTGTAACTCCTGTAATTGCTGAAATACTTACTACTGTTGGGGCTGTTATAACAACACTAGCCACATTTGTATTCACATTTGCTGTTATTGCAGCAGCCTCAGCCTGAATGGTTATTGTGCCTGATCCAGTTCCTTGACCTGCCACTTTCAATGTATAGTCAATAGTTACTCCATTATCACCAGTTTTTGTTATGGTTGACACTTGAAGGTTTGTATTTCCTGTATCAATTGTCCAATTATCTAAATTCTCTACAGCCAATTCATCAGCATAAGTTGTACCGAACAACGAAACAGTATTTGATACACCAAGTAAACCACTTGGTGCTTCATATTCAATAGGTGTAGTATTAATGCCCGCTACTGCATCAGTTGCCGTACTTGTTACCGTACCAGTATAACTTCCAGTACCAGTTGCAGTAACTTTGATATATTTTCCTGCCTCACTACTTGTCAAAACATATGTACTTGATGTCGCACCATTAATATTATCATATGTTCCATCAACTGTTGCGCAGCTCTTCCACTGGTATGTTGCAGTACCACCAGCATTTGCTGTTAGAGTTTGTCCAACAACAGCATTACCTGATATAGTTACACTACTTATTGAAGTATATGATGGTGCAGAAGATGCTGGAGGATTATACACCGCTGGTGCTGTAGTAGCTGTTGCAGTTGGCACTGATGTTGCCACTGCAGTTGATGCTACAGTTGGTACTGCCGTTGGTGCAGCAGTTGGTGCTTTTGTAGCTGTAGCCGCTACTGTTGCTGTCGGTGTAGCCTTAGCCTCTGGTGTATTGGTTGGTCTTGGTGTGATTGTTGCTACAGTGATAATTGTTTTGTCTACTGCCTTATTTCCGACCTGAGCAGTTATACCTTCTTCAACTATAATGTTTAAAGGAGACTTCTCAATTGTTACTCCAGCTACATTTATTTCTGCTGTATGTATTTGACCTTGTCCACTTACATCAACCTTGGCTTCTGCAGTAAGAATACCTACTTGGGCTGTTTTGCCAAGCTCAACTGTTGTTCCTGCTGCAGATTCTTCAACCATTAAAGAATCGACTACGCCTTTAATTACTTCTACCTTTGTTTTATCTGAAGCAATCTCAATCTGATTAAAGCTACCTGAAAACTGAACAGGTTTAGAAGATGGTGTGTTTACATCAACTGTTACTTTACTAAAACCTTGTCCTGTAACATTTTTTTCTTCCAATTTCGATCCTGATTTAACAGATACTTCACCTATGCTTGTGCTACCATTTGCTTCTACCCTTACACTGCCATCTTTCTTATCAACTATTGTGCTGGAAAGTGTTGAATTTTTAATAATTACACTGCTTGATCCTCCGCCACGAATAAGCGTATTTCCTGAAACAGTGACATTATCAAGAGTTACCTCACCATTTCCAATACCTTCAGTTAAATATAGATTACCTTTAATATTTAAATTCTTGACAACTACACCAGATGCACTAACAGTAACATTACCTGTTATTGTTTTCACTCCGCTGCTTGAGCCTACATTTCCTGCGGCGTTATAAAGAGTTCCTACCACTCTATCTAATAATGTAATAGCTTCTGCTCTGGTTATTGAATTCAATGGCTTTATACTTTTATCAGCATAACCTTTCATATATCCTGCTTTTACTAGAGAAGCAACGCTGATTTTTGCCCATTCTTCAACCTTTTTTACATCGCTAAAGCTATTTAAATTATTTGTGATATCAGAACCTGCATTTGCAGAAAGAGCCATTACCTTTGTTAAAATTACAGCCATTTCCTGTCTGCTTATTTTAGCATCAGGTTTCATTGTTCCATCATCATATCCATTTATATATCCAACTGCTACAGCTTTTGCTACATCATCATAATACCAACTCTTTGTTGAAACATCTTTGAAGTTAATCTTTGCTTTTTCAACAAAACCTAAAGAAGCATTAACAAGACTAATAAATTCTGCTCTTGTAATTGCTGTATTAGGTAACATTTTATTTTTAGTGTTAATCATCAGCTTACTGGTAAAGCCTTTTTCAATCCAATTTGTGATTTGGGATTGAGCCCAGTGCCCCTTTAAATCTGTTGGCAACACCACAGTTTTCGGGGTTGTATTAGTACCTGCTGCACTTGATATAACAACATTTCCATACAACGATGAGATTATAATTCCTAAAACCATTACTAACGATAATATCCTACTTTTACTTTTCATTGTAATCTCCCTTCTTTATTTTGGTTTGTTGTACTGCACACTCATAATCACTAAACTTAAATTTAAGGCGGCAATAAAATTTGGGCTGATAGCATCCGTTTTCCTCCTACCTTTCATTTTTGTATAGTTGGTCAAATATGGTATCAACTGAGTTTTTTATTGTTTAACTCATCCACCATTACCATATTTTACCTTTACAGAGATAATAAAAACACATAACATTTTTCGGTCTAAAGTCTTAATTTATTAACATGAAATTTTGAATTTTTGCAAAAATGTCATATTGATCTTCAACTTAGGCGATTTCAAAAATTTCATTGTTCAATTTTTAATGGCGATAGGTACTAGAATCAATATTTTTGAAATCGCCAGTTGACCAGTTATTTTTTTGGAATCACCTTCCCGAAAAAATTCAAAGGGACACACCTCATGGTATGTCCCTTTTTGATATCCAAAAACTATAGTATTTATGCAATTGTCCAACGCGTAAAATTTCTAAAACCATCCCCATGGATTGGAACGATCTACTCTTGGATCAGTATCCCAAGTAAACATGTCATCCGACAAATGATTTTCTTTCAAATACCAGCCTGAAAGCGAGCCAATTTCACCAGCATATTTGGCAATCCAGTCAGAACTGCTTCCATCAACCCAACCAGTATTAAAACCCATTAGTCCGCGCTGCAATACTTCTACACCACTATATTTCTCCTTTGCCAATCTGGCAAAATGAAGGAAATGTCGTATTCCCATATGCACTGATATTCCTACATCATAAAATGTATCATCCTTAAAATCGTATTGGAACATCTCAGGAACGTTTTTTTCAGGCATGTACTGAGGATTTGCATTATTATATGCTGTCTCAGCAGTCTGCAGTGGGCCAAACGAGTGAGCTGATTCGCTTCCTGTCTCAGTTGCCGCCCTGAATGTAGATTCACGTGTGGTAAATCCAAAGAAGAATGCATATGCTTTTTCCTTACTCTTAAATCCGCATACCTCTACGAGCACATCCCAGTGCTCATCTACCTGCTTCTTAATTATTGCTTTAGTCTCACTAACTTTTAAATTGCCAGCTTTTGTTATCAACTCTGATTTGGATGTTCCTGCTGGAAAATACCTATCACCGCTTGATCCCTGATTTGTTGTAGGAGTAGGTGTGTTTGTAGGCACAGGAGTATTACTATGTGTTTGAGTGTTTGTAGGTTTTGGAGTGTTTGTAGGTATTGGAGTATTTGTATATGTAACAGGTATAACATTTACTTCAACACTACCATAATCTAAAGAAGTCTTATTGAAATATTTGGCAAGTATCATAACATCAGACATGTTTATACTATTGTCATCATTTAGATCAGCATTCGAGTTATAATTTGCACTGTTTGATGTAGTATTAAAACTTTTTGCAAGTTCAATTACATCCGTCATGTTAATAGACCCATCCTGGTTGACATCTCCACTCCATAGTTCAACTTTTGAGTTCTGTGACCCCAATACTATATTACCCGTCAGAGGAATATTGGGTATTTCTCTTTTAAGATATTTTGCTTTTGATAGTTCTACTTTAGTATTTGTACCGCTTCCAGAAACAGCTATTTCAAAATAACCATTTGAGTCGGTTGTTGAAGAACCACCACTTATGATCTGAGCTTTAACTCCAGCTAATGGAGCTTTACTATCGTTAGATACATAGCCAGAAACTTTGTATGTACCAGCAAAAGCATTAACGCTTAACACCGATACAACACTGCATGAAAGAGCAGATATAGCTATAAGTTTAGTAAAATCTTTTAATTTAGACATAATAACCTCCCCATTTATTACCTTTTTAATCATTATATAATTTTTTTTTAGTTTGTTCAACTTATTATATAGCCACATCACCACAAATAATCAATCATGTTAAAGAACAAAAACGCGTAAGCGCTTTTTGTTTCATCTGTAACTTGTCGTTAGAAATTATGGGCACCATAATTTCTAACGACAATAAAAAAATCAATAAATTATTTTATGTTTATTTTTTCAAAAAATACAAATAACTAATATAGGTGATAATATATATGTTTTTCAAAAGGAATCCAAGAAAAAGTATAGTAAATAGTGATAACAAGAAAGAAAATAGTGGCACTTTACAGGTAAAAAAAATGGTAGAATCCTTGGAGGATAATATTTTTCTTTTTAATAACATTTTCAAAAATGATGAAACTTTGATTATTAGGGAATTTCAAAATAAATGGTTAAAATCCGCTAAATGTTGCATTATATACATCGACGGTATGGTAAATACAGAGATTGTCAATGAGAATGTTATTCAGCCTATTCTTCGAAGCAACTTATCAGAGGATATAGAAAGTAACAATTTATTGGATGAATTAAATAAAAAGGTAATTATATCAAGTAATGTAATAACGGAAACAGACATAAACAAAATTGCTAGTTCGATTAGTAATGGAGATACGCTTTTTTTATTGGAAGGATACGATAAAGCATTAATCATAAATTCAAAAGGCTGGCAAACTAGGTCAATAAGTGAACCTGAGTCTGCAAGAGTTGTTCGTGGCCCAAGGGAAGGTTTTACTGAATCAATAATGGTAAACTTGTCATTAGTACGGCGAAAAATAAAAAATCCTGACCTGAAATTTAAATTTAAAGAAATCGGGGAGAGAACAAACACAAGGACTTGTATCAGTTATATTGAAGGTTTGGCTTTGGATAGTGTTCTGGAAGAATTGGAACAGAGGCTGGAAGAAATAGAAATTGACGGTATTATTGACTCAGGTTATATACAGGAACTGATCAAAGACTCGCCCTATTCTCCGTTTGAAACTGTAGGCTCAAGTGAAAGACCAGATGTTATCGCAGCAAAACTCCTGGAAGGAAGAATTGCACTGTTTGTTGATGGGAGTCCATTTGTATTGACAGTACCATATTTGGTTGTTGAGAATTTTCAAGCAAATGAAGACTACTACAATAATTTCATTTTTGCCAGTATAAATAGGCTTATGAGGGGTTTTACCTCAGTAACTTCCGTTGCTATTCCCGCAATATTTCTAGCAATTGTCACCTACCATCAGGAAATGTTACCCACACCTTTGTTGCTAAGTATCGCTGGCTCAAGGCAAGGGGTTCCATTCCCAACAGTAATATCATTATTTCTAATGCTTTTTATATTTGATGTTTTAAGGGAAGTTGGTACTAGAATGCCTACTCCTATAGGCCAAGCTGTAAATATTGTCGGTACACTTGTGTTGGGTCAGGCTGCTGTGGAAGCAAGATTGGTAAGTTCTCCCGTAATAATAATAACTGCATTAACAGGAATTACTACACTAATCAATATGAATTTTTTAACAGCAACAATTGTTTTTCGAACATTCTTTTTATTAGGGGCATCATTTATGGGGATATATGGGTTTTTATTATGTTTTATTGTTATGTATTTACATTTAATGAGTATTCGCTCATTTGGTGTACCCTACATGATGAACGTTACAAGGGCTAAAAACCATGATGGACAGGATGCGTGGATTCGTGCTCCTTGGTGGATTATGACCTTAAGGCCTAAAATTGTCGCAGCAAAAAACATAGTAAGGCAGACATCAAGAAAAAGCAAGGGGAAATAATCTGTATGGGAAAAATTAAAATTTTTATGATTGTAATGATGGTATTAATAAACTTAATATGTTTTACAGGTTGTTGGAATTATAAAGAAATAGACAAACTTGCAATTGTTGCTGGTGTTGCTGTTGATAAAGGGGAAGATGGTCAATACTTGATAACACCTGAAATTGTTGAAATATCCACAGAAAGAGAAACTAAAACAATATCAAAAACCATAAGTGTTGAAGGTAAAACCATATTTGATGCAGTAAGAAACTCGATATCATTGTTGGGAAATAAACCTTTTTGGAGTCATACAAAAATAATAATCTTAAGTAAGGAAGTAGCAAGTGAAAATGTGGACAGTATTATTGATTGGTATTCACGTGATGCTGAAACAAGGGAAGATGCTAATATTTTGATTTCTAAAGCTGAATCTGCCAGAGAAATATTTGAGGGGCAAGCTATATCGGAAGAAATTAAATCTTTCAATATGGATACAATACTTCATAACCAAGTAAACTTAAGCAAAGCTCCCATAAATAATGTCTTACATTTTAATATAGAATCCCAAACTGAAGGTGCGTCGGCAATTCTTCCTACCGTAAATCTCAAACAAGTAGATGACAAAATAGCCCCTCAGATTTTTGGGACTTCAATTATTAAAAATGGAAAGTTGGTGGAATTTCTTAATGAAGAAGAAACACAAGTCTTACTTTTCATTAGAAATGAGATTAAAGGTGGAGTGTTAGTTGAAGGAGTACAAAAAAAAACAATAGACACAGCTGTTTCGCTTGAAATATTTAAAAGTAAAACAAAAGTCACCCCTATTTTTGATGGCAAACAGGTTGAAATAAATTTGGATGTAGATACAACTGTTGCTATTGATGAAATAGATGGTAGAGAAAACTACATTGATGAGGAAGGGCGAACAAAACTGGAACAAACTGCTGAAAATACATTAAAAGAACAAATAGAATCTTTAATTAAAAAAGTGCAACAAGAATATGATGCGGATATTTTTAAATTTGCAATAAAATTACAGCAAGATAATTCAAAAACGTGGAATCTTGTTAGAGGCAATTGGGACCAAATCTTTAAAGATTTAAAAGTGAATGTGCAAACTAACGTTCATATAAAAAATAGTGCCACTATTTCAAAATTAGTTCAGAAAGGTGAATAGCAATTATGCTTATACTTGTAATTATATCATATTCATTATTAGCTTTTTTTGAGTTTAGGTTCTTGTACAAACAAAAACGTTGGAATGACTTTTGGACTAATACAGTATTAAGTATCTTTTCACTTACAGTTGCTATATTATTGTGTCTAAATGTAAAGATTCCAAGTCCTGCAAAGCCAATTCAAAATTTAATTACTTCAATATTTGGAAAGTAGGTTTAAATGATTAAAGAGCAAATAACAGATAAAGAGGCTATATGTCTACTAATCGTATTTATAATGGGAACCACCCTTATACTAGGGAGCGGTGGAGAAGCAAAAAATGATGCATGGATTTCATTGATAGTTAGTATTTTTATGTTTATGCCCATGCTATTGATATTTTCAAGAATTTCATCGCTATATCAAGGAAAAGATTTGTTTGATATTCTTATTGTAATATTTGGTAAAGTAGTAGGAAGAATTATTTCTATTATTTACATATGGTATGCTTTTCATCTTGGGGCTTTAGTGCTTCGTAATTTTGGTGAGTTTATCAATACACTAGCCATACCCGAAACCCCAATGTTTGTACCATTGCTTTGTATGGGTTTTGTGTCCATTATTGCTGTGAGGCTTGGCATAGAAGTAATAGGAAGAACTACTACATATTTTCTTCCTATTATATTTTTCATTTTGGCTGTGGTGCTAATACTAAGCTTGTCAGATATTCATTTTAGCTATTTAAAACCGATTTTAGGAAAAGGCTTAACTCCGGTTTTAAAAGGCGGATTCTCTATTTTTTCATTTCCTTTTGCTGAAACAGTTCTATTTATTGGGGTTTTCTCTGCATTGAAAACAAAAAAGTCGCCCATAAAAGTTTACTTATGGGGAATGTGTATTTCGGCATGTGTTATTATTTTAGTCACAATTAGAAACATTTCTATTTTAGGCAATATGCTAGGCAGCTTCTATTTTCCATCTTATCAAGCTGTTGGACAGATAAGTATTGGTGACTTTATACAAAGGATAGAAGTGAGCGTTTCCATGGTTTTTGTTTTTGGCGTCTTAATAAAAAGTTCAATTTGTTTATTAGTTGCATGTAAAGGTATAGGTAAAATATTTAATTTGTATGATTACAGGTCTATTGTGATACAAACAGGATTATTAATGGTTTATTTTTCTTATTTTATTTATGATAACATCATGGAAATGAAATTTTGGGCATTTAAGGTTTATCCGTATTACGCTTTCCCAATGCAAGTTATATTGCCTGGTATCATTTGGGTTTTGGCAGAAATAAAAGTAAGGAAAGATGCAAAGTCTTCTTAATCATCGCAAAAATCCGCCTTTAAAAAACCAACGATAGAGTTATCATCCAACGCCAATAGAAAATTATTTACAATTATTTCAAGATTAGACCCTGGTGATAACTTTATCTTTATGACCATTTTCAATGAGGAACTTCTATCATTTCGTCGAAGGATCTTACATCAACACTCAACTCTAAAGTAGAAGCACCATACTGTTTTTCCATGCCTTCATAACAAAAGCTGGTTGTATCTTTATACGTCTCACCACATGTACTTGGAGTACCATTTATACTTATCGTTAAGAATTTGTATTCCACGGAAATCATTCCATTTTCATCTGTCTCAGAAACCTCAATCGGCTGACTATAATATCTATTGTTCCACTTGATTTTTTGCCCAGGTATGCCCTTACCGTTTTCATCCTGTAATTGAACTTTGAGCACTCTATTATCAAATCGTATTTTTATATTGTTTGGGTCGTCACAAATTGGGACAATCTTGGTTTTTGTAGTGAATTCTTTTGGCGAGCTGGTTAAGGTTACAGGACTGTTTAAATTAAATAAATAATGCCTTTCAGTTCCCCTGTATATCACATTTGCTTCAGCAACCTTAGATGTATCAGTTGAGCCATCTTTGTATATTACACGTACATAGCATTTTTCTTTTTTCTCTACTGAAGCACCAGGATTCCATGGTGAATAACTTGCAAAGCCTCCCCATACAGATAATGTATATGGATACACATCAACTACTTTCGGTGTTTCACTGTCATCGATATAATATTCTACCTTACTAATCTCTTTTGTGCTACTTAAGTTTACTTTATAAGATCTTTTCATCCATACATTTCCCATTGCTGGTCCAAACTGATAATCTATTTCATCTCCGTCTTTTGGATATACAATTTCTGCTGTTACAGGCACAGTACTTGGTGTAACACTAATCATTTGCTGGTATGAAGGATAGTTGTCAGATGTAGCGTTAAAGTTCTTTGCAATAATCATAACATCCATCATATTGATAACATCATCCTTATCAAAGTCTGCATCAGGAACAAATTCGCTATCTCCCTTTACACTATTAAATGTTTTAGCTACATACATAATATCAGCCATATTAATTGCATCATCCGCATTCATGTCTCCTGCCCACATTTCAATTGGTGGAAGCTCTGTTGTCATTCGATTGATATTCACTTTTTGAAGCGTTCTTTTTAAATACCCAGGTTTTTCAATGCTTATATCAACCTCATATGGGTAATAGCGTACTGACAAAATAAATTCACCATTTTGATCAGTGATTGAACGATACCCACCACCAGTAACTCTAAAACCTTCTTTTATCAATGCACTTTTTTCTTCTGTATACGATACTGCTGGCTTAACACTTCCCTTTACCCTAACTGCCAATGGCATGGTAGGTGTAGCAATTGCGGCTACTTTTGCTGTTGGTGTAGCTTCAATTTCTGAGGCAAACTCGTGTTGGTCTACTGCCAAAGGTATAATTATAAGCCCCAAAAGTAAAAAAGTTATCATCTTTGTTGATTTTTTTATTTTTTCCTGCATATTTTCTCCCCTTTTAATGTTTGTTTCTTAATGTTTTTTAAAATGACAAAAAATCGCTTTCTGTTCACCATGATTAACACTATAATATTATTATACACTACTTTTCGGAATTGTAAATCATATTTTACGGATAATTTCGGATTATTTTGTCAGGTTTTAATTGTATATACCTTATTATAATAATATAATGTTCTTAAAACATAGTGAAGTAGAACATTTGGCTGGGGAAATAATTTATTATTAATGGAGGTACATATGGACAAGAAAATAGATATTGGAATTGAAATGAGTGACGAAGAATTAATGGAAATGCTTGGTGGAGCAGTTGATATTGACACAACACAAGTAATTACCCCTAGGAAACGTCGTGAGCCACCTATATCACCGATGTATGGCATAGTTGCAAAATACGGAGTACAGCCGCTTTATGGAATAAAACCAATTGATAAGATACAACCGCTTTATGGAATTATTCCATCAAAATAATTAAGGGATCTTAGTAATATAGAATAAAACTCCCCAGCCAATTAAACTGTATAATTATGACATATTAAGTCAAAAAATTATAAAGGAGCGTATAAAGTTATGAGCATAGGATACAAACCAATTACAGGAGTGTGGGAAATAACAATGGGATGCAATATGCGTTGCAAACATTGCGGATCTTCATGTGAAAATGCTCTTGAAGGAGAATTAACAACCGAAGAGGCATTAAAGTTGTGTGATGATTTAAAGGAATTAGGATTTGAGTGGATTACATTATCTGGTGGAGAACCAACTACAAGAAAAGATTGGGATCTTATTGCAAAGAGACTTAACGATAATGGTATTATACCTAATATGATTACAAACGGCTGGCTTATGGATGACAAAATAGCTAAAAGGGCATATGACGCAGGAATTAATACAATAGCCATAAGTCTTGATGGTTTACAAAAAACTCATGATTTTATTAGAAAAGAAGGCTCCTATGAAAGGATTATGAAGGCTTTTGATACTATTACTTCTGCTGGTGTGAATTGCTCTGTCATAACAACCATAAACAGCATAAATATTCATGAATTAGATGAAATGCATGAAATGCTCTCAAAGAAAGGACTCTTTGGATGGCAATTACAGCTTGGTCTTCCGATGGGTAACATGGCTCAAAATAACGATCTTATTTCTTCTCCTATGCATATAGAACAGGTAATAGATTTTGGATACCGCGCTATGCAAAAAGGTGGAATCGAAATCCAGCTTGCTGATTGTATTGGATATTTTGATAAGAAAGAAATAGCAATCAGAAAAGCATCAGTAATAGGTACGGGCGAATATAATTGGTATGGTTGTGGAGCTGGCAAATACAATCTTGGAATACTACATAACGGAGATATTGTTGGTTGCACATCTATAAGAGACAGACAATTCATCGAAGGAAATATAAAAGAAAAAAATATTATTGACATATGGAACGACCCTGAAGCATTCGCTTGGAATAGAAATCTAACTAAGGATAAATTAAATGGTTTATGTAAAAAATGTGTTCACGGCGCACGTTGTCTTGGCGGGTGTGGTAACACAAGACTTACAATGGAAAATTCAATTTATGGTGAAAACAAGTATTGTTCATACAATATAGCTGTTTCCAAAGCAACCGAGCAGCTTTCTAAAATAAGCGATGTAAGCATAATGATGGAAAAAGCAAGAAAGTTTGCAGATAACAATAGCTTCCAGCTGTCCGAAATTTTACTAGATAAAGTTTTGAAAATCTTACCTGATGATGAACATGCACTTAAGCTATGTGGTTATGTTACGTTTATGCTCGGAAACTACAGTGATTGTAAAGCCGTAAACGAAAGACTTTTAAAAATCAATCCAAATGATGCATACACAAACAAAGGTTATGGCCTTTCAATAGCACGACTTGGAGAAGTTGACAGAGGAATAGAACACTTAAGAAAATCCATCGAACTCTCCGAACCTGACTTTATGGATCCTTATCATGATCTTGCTGTTGTTCTCTGTGAAAATGGAAGATTCGCTGAAGCCATAAATATACTTGAAAAAGGAAGAGACCTTTCTACTGATTTTGTAGAACAGAGCGATGAATTATATTCATATTTAAAGACACAAATATAATTTTATTTTATTTCAAAGGGATACACCGTTAGATGGTGCATCCCTTTTTAACATCGTCAAGCACCCACTGAAAATGCTCCATATTATTTAGAATTCATAGATCTAAGGATGTATTCTTTTCCAGAGAAACCGCATGACATATCAAAATTTCCATTCAACATTAACTGTTAATTAAGTTTGATTTTTGTAGAAGCCTTTTTATAACTGCTGCAACTTCGGCTCTTGTTATTAATTCCTTTGGTGCAAGTGTTATGACAGTCTTACCAGAAATTATGCCGTTCTTAAAACATACAGCCAAACTCTCCGTAGACCATGATGATAATCCAATCGAATCTTTGAATGCACTGAGCTGTTCTGCTGCCTCGCCTTCTTCAATTTGCGTTTTTAACCCAGTAATTTTTGCTGCCCTTGCTATAATCGCAGCAGCTTGTTCTCTTGTGATTTTGTCCGCCGGTCCGAATTTACCTTCTCCATAACCCTTTATAATACCGTATTCTGAGGCTATTGAAACTGCATCGAAATACCAGTCTGCTTTTGTTACATCTTTATATGTATCTTTACCAGTTCCAGGACGCATTAATCCGAGTGCCTTTACTACTATCGATGCAAATTCTGCCCTTGTTATATTCATATCTGGAGCAAAACTATCTTCTCCAACGCCTTCTATTACAAGACGTGATCCCATATCGTTCACAGAATCCTTTGCCCAATGCTTCTCAACATCTTTAAATGTCTTAGGACTCCATATTACAGAATAAGTGCTATTAGTCAAACTATTGATTTTTGCATAATACTTGTCATTTACTTTTAATATGGCGGTTGGCACATGTGAGAAAGTGCCGTCATTGTTGAGAACGATACCTGTAGTAATGTTTGAAGGATCTATACCTTCTGGCACTGCTACCATACGTTCGACATAGCCATTAAATTTGCTAACCTCCACGGTTTTTTCGCCACTTTTGCATGTAATGTCGAAGTCAACAGGCTTAACCACAATCTGATAGTTTTCCTTCTTTGCGGTATTTTCAACAATTTTTTTTATTTCCTGTGGCGGTACAGCTATTTTAACGTCGATAATTATATCTTTTAGCTTAACATCTTTACCAATCTTATCTGATACAGAGTCAATATTGATCTGAGATGCAGGCAGTGTATAAGTAACATTTTCGGTCTTGATCTCAAGAACAGCTTCCTTATTTTCCATCTCCTTGACAGTCTGACCTGTTAGCTGTCCAACTACTACATCGGATTTATATTCTGCCTTTGAAAGGTCAATAATTATTGTTGAATTATTTTGCTCTTTCTTAAGATCGTTTTCAACCTTTGTTTCGATTGTAACTGTTGTGACTTTTTTTCCATCAACTTCTGAAGTTTCAACATTTGCCTCAACAGGTACATTTTTATTTACGCTTACTGGTCCTTCTGATTTAGGTGTTGGTGTAGGAGTCGGTGTAGGCGTCGGCACAGGTGTAGTTACAGTTGTTGATGAGGATGAATTGTTGGACGTTGTATCAGCTGGTTCAGCAGAATATGACTTTTGTGTTCTTGTACTTTCTCCCTTACCATCACCTGTTATTGACACATATACATTACCTGCCACTGTACCTAATTGAGCTATTGAAACTACTCCTGAGGTCTGTCCGTTTGCAACAGTAGCCGTCCCTAGTTGATTTCCATCTACCGCTGCGCTATATACCTTGATTACATCACCTGACTGCAAGCTTGTTACAGTTACGGTGTCTTGAGTACCCACCTTGTTGTTTATTACTGTTATATTGTTCGCATTTGGAGCATCTGATACGATAAGTAAGAATGAACCAGCTATTGTTCCAAATGCTGTACTTGACGAAACTGTAGCTTCTGAATCTTTAATATTAGCCGTCGAATCCAATGTTATTGTATCTCCAACAGCAATTGTAGAGTCTGTTACACTACTAAATGTAACTGTAAGCACATTACCCGCAACATTCCATGTGATATCCTCATCTTGAAGTGCGCTTCCCCAACTGTGGCTGTTATTAAGCTTAAGTTTGCTATCTATTGTTGCTGCTGTTATGGCTGGCTTATTTGTGTTCTGATCAAAGGTTATAACCACACTGTCCCCTATACCAAGCGCCGTGTTTGTATTTAAATTGTAGGCATTTATACTGCTTATTGTAGGCTGGGATGTAAATGTACCAGTTACACTACTATTTGCTGTACTGGATACTGTTGTTAGTTCAGAATCTTTGATATTAGCCGTTAAATCCAATGCGATTGTGTCACCTACCGCTAAGGTAGCACCAGTCACACTGTTGAAGGTTATTGTTAATACATTTCCTGCTAGGTTCCACGCTATATCACTATCTTGGAGAGCTGAGCCCCAACTGTGCCCATTGTTAAGCTTCAGCTTACTGTCTATAGTAGCTGCTGTAATTGTTGGCTTATTTGTATTCTGGTCAAATGTTATTTCTACTTTATCACCTGCAGCTAATCCAGGGTTTGTACCGCTGTTCGAAGCTACTATGCTCAATATATCGACAACAGAAATAAATGTACCCGTTATTGTTTCGTTATCGGTACTTGCTGATACTGTAGAAGCCGAATCTTTAACATTTGCTGTGCTATCTAACGTTATTGTATCTCCAACAGCAATTGTAGACCCTTCTAAACTGCTGAAGGTTACTGTAAGTATATTTCCTGCTAGGTTCCATGCTATATTGCCATCCTGTAATCCACTTCCCCAGCTGTGCCCGTTATTGAGCTTCAGCTTGCTGTCTATAGT
>Ga0209800_10002703_pt1 | contig 15145 bp, 9 predicted proteins | sample Higcelweek8metaG_FD_187174 | JGI IMG/M metagenome (GOLD analysis project Ga0209800, IMG submission 187174) | Freshwater pond sediment microbial communities from the University of Edinburgh, under environmental carbon perturbations - High... | ecosystem: Environmental > Aquatic > Freshwater >...
CAGAAAGTAGGAGAGTAAGGCGTGCAGGCTGACAAACCGCTATTTTGGCACCAGGGACTCTTTCTTCAGCCCCAGCACTTCCAGCTGGCCGACATGCACCAGCTGCACCGGCTGCGGGCCCTGCGCGAATTCGGCCAGCCGCATTTCTGGGGCGTTACCCGGCTTGATATCCGCACGGGCGCCCTTGAGCGGCGCAACTTCGAGGTGAGCGACGTCGAGATCCTCTTCGACGACGGCAACCTCGTCTCCTTCCCCGGCAACGCCACCCTCGCCCCCCGCTCCTTTGACAAGGCCTGGGTGGATGGCGAGAAGCCGTTCATGGTCTACCTGGGCCTGCGCAAGTGGAACCCCGAGGGCGGCAACGTCTCCCTTGTGGATGACGCCGCGCCCATGGCCAACACCATGTTCGCCGCCTCGCCCACACCGGAGGACACCCCCGATTTCCTGGGCGCCGGGCCGGTGGCCCAGATCAAGCCCATGCGCTTTGTGCTCCGCCTGTTCTGGGAAACCGAGCTGGAGGACCTGGGCTCGTACTCGCTCATCCCCATCGCCCGCCTGCTGCTCGACGGCGAGCAGGTCCACCTGGCCGACAACTTCTGCCCGCCCTGCCTGACCATGACCGCCTCCGCCACCTTGTCGAACATCTTCAAGGGGATCAGCGACCAGGTGGCCTCGCGCTGCCGCCGCCTGGAGGAATACAAGAACCCCGGCGGGCTCGGCGCGGGCGATCTCGACTTCTCCTCCACGGTCTTCCTTCTGGCCCTGCGCACGCTCAACCGCTACGCCCCGCTGCTCAAGCACCTGGCCGACGCCCCGCACATCCACCCGTGGCAGGCCTTTGGCCTGTTGCGCCAGGTCGTGGGCGAACTGTCGTCGTTTTCGCGGGACGTCTCCGCCCTGGGCGAGGGGCTGCACGGCGAGAAGCTGCTGCCGGACTACGACCACGAGAATCTCGCCGCCTGCTTCGAGGCCGCGCGCGCGCTCATCACCCGCATCCTGGACAGCCTGACCGCCGGGCCGGAGTTCATGACCCAGCTTCTCTACGAGGACCCCTACTACACCGCCGAGCTGCCGGAACGGGCCTTTGCCCCGGGCAACACCTTCTGGCTGCTCATCCGCACGGCCGAGCCGGAAAGCGCCCTGGCCGAGGTGCGCAAGATGGCCAAGCTCTCCGCCACCAGGGGCATGAGCGCGCTTCTGGCCCGGGCCGTGCATGGCATCGGGCTCACCTACCAGGAGAATCCGCCCCCCGGCCTGCCGCGCACCAAGGGCGCGCTGTGCTTCCGCGTCGACACGGACAACCCGCTCTGGGAAGGGGTCGAGAAGACGCGCAGCGTTTCGCTCTACTGGGATTCCGCCCCCAAGGACATGGTGGCCTACATCGCAGCCCGAAGAGGATAGCGCCCCATGCACCTGTCGGATTGCTTCCTCGAATTTTTCACCTTCATCCGCTACCTGGCTGATTCTCCGGAGATGGCTGACGCGGACTACGCGACAGTGCGCGCGGACATCTCGCTGCTTATCAAGCGGCTGGACGTCCGGGCCAAAAAGTGCGCGGCAACCCCGGAGCAGTTCGACATGGCGCGCTTCGCCGTGTTCGCCTGGGCCGACGAGGCCGTGCTCTGCTCCGCCTGGGCGGGCGCGCGCGACTGGCTCAAACACCCGCTCCAGCGCGAGTACTACGCCACGGCCAACGCCGGCGAGGAATTCATCGCGCGGCTGCACGGGCTGCTCGGCGGCAGGATGCCGGAGAACGGCGCGGACGGCGGCAGCATCCTCGCCAAGTTCGCCAAGGAATCCGGCCTGGAGCCCAGCGGCGAGGTCGGAAACGTCGAGGTCCTTGAGGTCTTTGCCCTCTGCCTCGCCTTGGGGTACACGGGCATGTATTTCAACGAAGCCGACCGGGGGCGGCTCGACCAGCTACGCCAGGACTGCGTCCTGCGCGTGGTGGGCAAGCAGGCCTCGGGCATCCTGAACGCCTTTCCCCAGGCCTATGGCAGTCCCCAGGACAGCTCCCACGCTTCCGGCCATGGGCGGGTGTTCGACCCGCTGGAGATCGTCTTCGCCCTGCTTCCCGTGCTGATCCTGACCGGCATTTATTTCGCCTACCGTGGAATGCTCCAATACAGCCTGAACCTTTGGTTCGGGTAGAACCATGACCAGACGTCGCAAGCAACAGGACGCATGAAGAGATTTCTCGTCGCAGCCCTCAAGATCCTCCTGCTGATGCTGCTGTTCGTGGCGGCGGCGGTGGGGTCGTACGCGCTGGTCAACTACATGGCCTGGCCCTGGTGGGCCGGGGCCTGTCTCTTCGGCGGCCTCATCGGCCTGGCCACCTCCGTGCTGTTCCTGCGCAAATGGCTGCTGCGCCGACGCGAGAGCCGGTTCGTCAAGCGGATCATCGACCAGGACGAGACCGCCATCGCCGCTGCCCCGGCCCATGAGCGGCAGCGCCTGCGGGAGCTGCAGGAACGCTGGAAGGAGGCCGTGGGGCTCCTGCGCGCCTCGGAGCTCCGCAAGCGCGGCAACCCGCTGTACGTTCTGCCCTGGTACATGGTCTTCGGCGAGTCGGATTCCGGCAAGACCACGGCCATCACCAGCAGCCGCCTGACCTCCATCCTGACGGACGTCGGCCCCATGCCCGGGGTCTCGGCCACCAAAAACTGCGACTGGTGGTTCTTCGAGGAGGCCATCATCCTCGACACGGCGGGCCGCTACGCCATCCCGCTGGACGAGTCGCAGGACAAGGAGGAATGGGAGCATTTCCTCACCCTGCTGACCAAGTACCGCAGGAGGGAGCCCCTCAACGGTCTCATCGTGACGGTTCTGGCGGACCAGCTGCTGGCCGGAAACATCGACGCCCTGACCGAATACGGCCGGGGCATCCGGCGGCGCGTGGACACGCTCATGCGCGTGCTGGGCGCGCGGTTCCCGGTGTATGTGCTGGTCACCAAGCTGGATCTTGTCTTCGGCATGAAGGGGCTCATCGAAGTCCTGCCGGAAGAGGCGCTGTCCCAGGCCATGGGGCTGGTCAACGAGGCCGCGTTGTCCGATCCCGAGGCCTTTGTGGACAAGACGGTCCTCAGCGTGACGGAGCGCCTGCGCGAGCTGCGCCTGCTGCTGCTCGACAGCGCAAGCCGCTTCGACCCCGCCTTCCTGCTCTTCTCCGACGAGATGGGCAGGCTCGCCCCCGGGCTGCGGGCCTTTTCCAAGGCGGTCTTCGAGGAAAATTCCTATCAGGAGGCGCCGCTGTTGCGCGGCATCTTCTTTTCCAGCGGCGAGCAGACAGGCGAGCTGCACTCCGAGTTTTTAAGCGGCCTGGCCTCCCTGGGCGGCATCAAGAGGCGCCTGCCCGACACCACGCGCGGGGTGTTCCTGCACGATTTCTTTTCCAAGGTGCTGCCCCGCGACCGCAACCTGTTCACGCCCATCATGGAATACCTCCGGTGGAAGCTGCTCACCAGGAACCTGGGCATGGCCTCCTGGCTGCTGGGGCTCTTTTTCGTCTGCGGCCTCTTGAGCCTGTCCTATCTGGGGAACCTGCGGGCCATGAACGACCTGTTCGACGCGTTCCCGAAGAAGCCCGTGTACTCCGCCAGGGTCGACGAGCGGATCATCGAAATGGCGTCCTTCAGACAGCGCATCACGCACCTGGACGAGCTGAACTCCCACTGGTGGGTGCCGCGCATGGGACTGGACATCAGCCTTGAGGCCCAGGAGAGGGTGCAGGCCTTGTACTGCGAGCAGTTCAAGCGCGTGCTGCTCGAGCCCTTTGACGCGCAACTGCACAACGCCATCGGCAGGCTCGACGCCAAGTCCCCGGAGCAGCTCACCAGCGACTACATCGCCCTGCTGGTCTGGCGCATCGACCTGATCAAGAGCCGGCGCGCGGGCGGCACCTTCAAGACGCTCTCCGCACGGCAAATGCCCGCCGGCAACATCATGGCCGAGGTGGTTCCCGGATTCAACCAGGACCTCATGGGCTACTTCGGCCAGAACTACATCGCCTACCTGCTGTGGAACGGCGACAAGGAGAGCCTGCGCGAGCAGCAGCTCCTGCTCGAGGCGGGGCTGGGCAAGGTGCTCAGCCTCAAGGGCAACGACTTCAACTGGCTGGTGGATTGGGCCAACAAGAATCCCTCCGTGCACCCGGTCACCTACCGCGAGTTCTGGGGCGGCCCGCCCCTGCCCCTGGGCGACGACGTCTACATCCCGCCGGCCTACACCACCGCCGGCCGGGAGGTGCTGAAGAACTTCCTGACCGAGCTGCGCAACGCCATGAAGGAAACCACAGAGTTCGACAAGCAGGAGAAACGCTTCTGGGCGTGGTACGCGGACGCGTTCTACACCTCCTGGTATGAGTTCGCGGACCATTTCCGCGAAGGCGAAGGCCAGCTCTTGACCGTGACGGACCACCGCGACATGGCCGCGCGCATGTCCACCGTGGACAACCCGTACTACGCCCTGCTCACCCGGATGCAGAGCGAGTTCGGCCCGCTCAAGGACTTCGGCCCGCCGCCGGACTGGGTCGGGCAGGTGGCGTATTTCAATGCGATCCTGGCGCAGTACAAGGCCAGCAAGGCCAAGGGCGTGGCCGAGGTTTCGGAGCGGGCGGAAGACGCCCTGCGCAAGACCGTGGCGCAGTTGGGCGGCACCCTGGCCGCCAGCATCGAAAAGCGCATCGAGGCCGCCAACAAGCTGGATTCCCTCATGGCCGTCCTGGCCAACATGGGGCACTTCGCCGACACCCAGAAGGATGCCTTCAAGAGCGCCACGGCGCTGTATCCCGGCGGCAGCGCCACCTCCGGCGGTTTCGACGCGGCCGGAGCCGGGGCCGTGGGCGCGGCCGGGGCCGCAGGCGGCAAGCCCAGCGGCAAGAGCCCAGTGGACGAGGCCGCCCAGGCCATCTCCACCCTCAAGTCGCTCATGGGCATCAAGGGCCGTGGCGAGGGCCTGTTCTGGGACATGGTGTCCGGCCCCCTGCGCTACATCGTCTACGTCATCACCATGGAGGCCTCCTGCGAGTTGCAGGAGCTCTGGGAGGGGCGCGTCCTGGCCGAGGTCGCCCATGTGCCGAGCGACAAGCAGCGCGAGAAGCTGTTCGGCAAGTCCGGGCTGGTCAACGCCTTCACCAGCGGCCCGGCCAAGCCGTTCCTGCGCCGCGACGCCAAAGGCTGGCGCGGCCAGAGCTGGTTCGGCATCCCGTTCCCGTTCCTCGACGACTTCTTCATCTTCCTCAACGAGGGCGCGCGCGGAAGCCAGCAGCTCCAGCCTGAGTACAAGGTGGTCATGTCCACCCTCCCCACCACCGTGAACCAGGGTTCCAGCGAGGAGCCCTATGCCACGCGCCTTGAGCTGGAGTGCGGCAGCGAGCAGCAGGTGCTGAACAACTTCAACTATTCCGAAAGCAAGGTCTTCGCCTGGAAGCCGGAGGAATGCGGCGCCACGACCCTGACCATCCAGTTCCCCGGGCTGAAGCTGATCCGGGTCTACGAGGGCAAGTTCGGCTTCGCCAAGTTCCTGGACGATTTCCGGCAGGGCGCCAAGACCTTTACCCAGCAGGATTTCCCCGAGCAGAAAAGGGGCCTGGCCGGACTGGGCGTGCGGACCATCACCGTGGGCTACACCTTCAAGGGGGCCACCCCTGTGCTGAACGTGCTGGACATCGAGCCCATCAATCTTCCGGAGTCCATAACGGACTGTTGGCAGCAGTAGGCTGCATTGGAACGGAGCAGTGGCGTGCTAATGGCTTTCTACCGAAGATTCTACATCCTGCTTTTCCTGATCTGGCTTGGGGCCACGGCAGGAGTCTTCGTGCTTACGGTCTGGGGCGACCTCGGCACCTTCCTGGCCGATTTCCGAAAGATCGCCAGCGCCGGGCTGGAGCCGAGCGCCATGAACGCCTCCGACGTGGACGCCATGGCCCGGACGGCGGACAAGGTGGTGCAGGACTCGCAGACCGCCGAAAACGTCGTCCGCCGGGAGGTCTCCCGCGAGGTGCTGTCCGTGGGGAAAACGGTTGAGAAGGACGTCAAGAAGGTCTTCAGGATCAAGGACAGCGCAACGGATGCGGCGGTCGAGACCCTGGCCCGGGACAGGGAGGCGGCCCTGCGGGACCAGCCCCGGCCTGATTCCGGCACGGCCGAGCTCAAGGCCCTGACCTTCACCAAGACCAGCGGCCGGATGACCGCCCATCTCTCGACCACCAGGATCGTGGACAAGGTCACGACCTTTTGGATGTCGCACCCGACCCGGCTCGTGGTCGACCTGCGCGGCGGGTGGGGGAACGTCACCTCCCGCACCCATCACATTACCGACAGCTTCATCTCCCGGGTCGTCATCGGCACGCAGGCCGATCGGCTGCGCGTGGTCTTCAATTTCCTGGACACCCAGGCGCCCGAGGGCGGGCGGCCTGACCTGATCTACTCGGACAACGGCCTGGACATCGTGGTGGACAACACCGCCAAGTGAGCCGCGCCCCCCGGAACAGCACAAGGCCGCCAACGGGAGCCATTCTTCCGCCAGCGGCCTTGTTGCCAAAGGGTATGTCTTTCGAGAGGTCTCTTCCGTCAGGTGCCATCTCTTCGGACGTCCTGGCCGGGACCTTTAGGGTCAAGGCGTTATTTCGCGGCCTCCGGAGCAGGCTTGGCGGCCTCGGCCGCAGCAGCCTCGGTCTTGCGCACAAAGGCCATCTTGGTGATGATGCCGGTCTTGGCGCGGTAGCTGATGAGCACGTTGTAGCCCTTGGCCGGCGCGTAGATCAGCTTCTCCTCGGCGGCCTCGAAGACCTTGATGAAGATGGAGAAGATCTCGGTGATGAGGCCTCGGCCCGGTTCGGGGTCGGCCTTGATCTCCACCTTGCCGCCGAACTTCTCCACCTTGGAGAGCCACTTGTCCATGCGCTCCGGAATGTTGTTCAGGGTGATCACCGCCGGGAAGAGCACGTCCACGCTCTCCTGCCCGGCCTCAAGGGAGGCCGAGAGCTTGTAGTCGAAGCCCGTGGTGTCCATGAACTGGACCTCCTTCTGGGCTGCGGTCCCGGCGGCCGGGTTCTGGGGGGCGCAGGAGGAGAGCAGGAGACACAGAAAACATGCGGCCATCAGCGCCAGGATTGATTTTTCTCGCTTCATGGTCCCTCCCATTCCGGATGACATGTCACACATTGTAAACAGCCTAGGATATCAAGGCAATCCTGTCAACAACCACCCCCTGCCGTGGCGCCCGCCACAGGGACCGCCAGGGGCCAGCCCCTTGCCTGCTGACGGCGAATGGCGTACATCACACCCGTTTCAACGCCCGGCCCAGAACCACTCAAACCTCACAAGTGGCGGAATCAATGCCCAAGCGCACAGACATCAAAAAGATCATGCTCATCGGCTCCGGCCCCATCGTCATCGGACAGGCCTGCGAGTTCGACTACTCCGGCACCCAGGCCCTGAAGGCCCTCAAAGAGGAAGGCTACGAAGTCATCCTGGTCAACTCCAATCCGGCCACCATCATGACCGACCCGGAGCTGGCCGACCGCACCTATATCGAGCCCATCGAACCCGGCACCGTGGCCAAGATCATCGAGAAGGAGCGCCCGGACGCGCTTCTGCCCACCCTGGGCGGACAGACCGCGCTGAACACCGCCCTGGCCCTGGCCGAGATGGGCGTGCTGGAAAAGTACAACGTCGAGCTCATCGGCGCCACCATCCCGGCCATCAAGAAGGCCGAGAGCCGCGAATTGTTCCGCGCCGCCATGGCGGCCATCGGCCTCAAGGTGCCCGAGAGCGGCATCGCCCGCACCATGGACGACGTGCGCGAGATCGGCGCCAGGCTGCCCTTTCCGCTCATCATCCGCCCGGCCTTCACCATGGGCGGCACCGGCGGCGGCGTGGCCTACAACATGGAGGACCTGGAGTCCATCTCCTCCCAGGGCCTGGCCGCCAGCATGAAGAGCGAGATCATGATCGAGCAGAGCGTGCTCGGCTGGAAGGAATTCGAGCTTGAGGTCATGCGCGACAAGAAGGACAACTGCGTCATCATCTGCTCCATCGAGAACATGGACGCCATGGGCGTGCACACGGGCGACTCCATCACCGTGGCCCCGGCCCAGACCCTCACCGACGACGAGTACCAGAAGATGCGCGACGCGGCGCTGGCCATCATGCGCGAGATCGGCGTGGAGACCGGCGGCAGCAACGTCCAGTTCGCCATCAACCCGCAAAACGGCGACATGATCATCGTGGAGATGAACCCCCGCGTGTCGCGCTCCTCGGCGCTCGCCAGCAAGGCCACGGGCTTTCCCATCGCCAAGATCGCGGCCAAGCTGGCCGTGGGCTACACGCTCGACGAAATCCCGAACGACATCACGCGCGAGACCATGGCCTCATTTGAACCGTCCATCGACTACTGCGTCATCAAGATCCCGCGCTTCACCTTCGAGAAGTTCCCCGGCAGCGAGGACTACCTGACCACCTCCATGAAGAGCGTGGGCGAGACCATGGCCATCGGCCGCACCTTCAAGGAGGCGCTCCAGAAGGGCCTGCGCTCCCTTGAGGTGGGCATGCCCGGCCTGGGCAAGAAGTTCGAGACCTGCACCATCGAACGCGAAGAGATCATGCGCCTGCTGCGCAAGCCCAACTCGGCCCGGCTCTTCGCCCTCAGAAACGCCATGCGCTGCGGCATCACGCTGGAGGAGATCTACGCGGCCTCCTTCATCGACCCCTGGTTCCTGCGCCAGATCCGCGACATCCTGATCATGGAGGACGAGCTCCAGGCCTTCGGGCTCAAGCAGCAGGTCGCGGCCGACAACCTGGCCCTGGCCCCCCTGCTCCGGCGCGCCAAGGAGTACGGCTATTCCGACCGCCAGCTCTCGGTGCTTTGGAACATGAGCGAGGACGGCGTGCGCACCCTGCGCAAGTCGCTTGGCATCGAGCCCACCTATTACCTGGTGGACACCTGCGCGGCGGAGTTCGAGGCCTACACCCCCTACTACTACTCCACCTACGAGACCGGCAGCGAAATCGAGTGCATGGACGTGAAGAAGGTGGTCATCCTGGGCGGCGGGCCCAACCGCATCGGCCAGGGCATAGAGTTCGACTACTGCTGCTGCCACTCCTCCTTCGCCCTGAAGGAGATGGGCGTGCAGTCCATCATGGTCAACTCCAACCCCGAGACCGTGAGCACGGACTACGACACCAGCGACCGCCTGTACTTCGAGCCCGTGACCTACGAGGACGTGCTGAACATCGTGGAGTTCGAGAAGCCGCTGGGCGTCATCGTGCAGTTCGGCGGGCAGACCCCGCTGAACCTCGCCGTGGCCCTGAAAAAGGCCGGGGTGCCCCTGCTCGGCACCCCGCCGGAGAGCATCGACCGCGCCGAGGACCGCGAGCTGTTCTGCACGCTGATCCGCAAGCTGCACCTGAAGCAGCCCGCCAGCGGCACGGCCATGACGCTCACCCAGGCGGCCGAGATCAAGGACGGCCTGGGCTACCCGCTGGTGCTGCGGCCTTCCTACGTGCTGGGCGGACGCGGCATGGAGATCGTTTACGACGACGAGGAGTTCAACAACTACTTCCGCAAGGCCGCCATCATCTCGCCGGAGCACCCCATCCTCATCGACAAGTTCCTGGAGAACGCCATCGAGGTGGACGCCGACGCCCTCTCCGACGGGGAGGACACCTACATCGGCGGCATCATGGAGCACATCGAGGAGGCCGGCATCCACTCCGGCGATTCGGCCTGCGTGCTGCCTCCGCACACCATCGCCCCGGAACTGGTGGCCGAGATCGAGCGCCAGACCAAGGAGCTTGCCCGTGAGCTCGGCGTCATCGGGCTCATGAACATCCAGTTCGCCATCAAGGACGGCGACGTCTACATCCTTGAGGTCAACCCGCGCGCCTCGCGCACCGTCCCCTTTGTCAGCAAGGCCACGGGCGTGCCCCTGGCCAAGCTGGCCACCCGCGTCATGCTGGGCGAGAAATTGAAGGACCTGAAGCCCTGGGAGCTGCGCAAGAAGGGCTACGTCTCGGTGAAGGAGAGCGTGTTCCCCTTCAACCGCTTCCCCGGCGTGGACATCCTGCTGGGACCCGAGATGCGCTCCACCGGCGAGGTCATGGGCATCGACACCAGCTTCGGCCTGGCCTTCATGAAGGGCCAGCTGGCTGCGGGCCAGCGCTTGCCAGGCTCGGGAACCGTGTTTATCTCCGTCAATGACCGGGACAAGGGGGTCATCACCCCCGTGGCCAAGGCCTTCTTTGATCTGGGCTTCAAGATCGTGGCCACCGGCGGCACGGCCGACCACCTCTCCGAAGACGGCGTGGAGGTCACCCGCGTGTTCAAGGTGCAGGAGGGCCGCCCCAACGTGGTGGACCTGATCAAGAACAAGGCCATCGACCTCCTGGTGAACACCCCGTCGGGCAAGCGCACGGTGAACGACTCCAAGGAGATCAGGCAGACGGCCCTGCTCTACGGGGTGCCGTACACCACCACGGTGGCCGGGGCCGCGGCCATGGCCCAGGCCATCCTTGAGGAGCGCGGGGCAGGGCTTGGAGTCACCTGCCTGCAGGACTACTACGGCAGGCAATAGCGGTCCGCAAACGGGCCGCCACGGGATTGTGGCGAGAACCGGAGGGTGCTTTTGCCCTCCGGAGGCTCTTTTATTTGTTTACCCGGCGGGCACCCCCCGGACAGGACACACACATGAAGCGTGATTACTGTGGTCTCTTCGGCATCTACGGACACCCCGAGGCCGCACGCATGGCCTACTTCGGACTCTACGCCCTGCAGCACCGCGGGCAGGAGTCCGCAGGCATCGTCACCTGGGACGGCCAGGGCATCCGTGAGCAGCGCGGCATGGGCCTGGTGCACGACGTGTTCAACGAGCGCCACCTGGGCAAGGAGCTCAAGGGCTCCATCGCGCTCGGCCACGTCCGCTACTCCACCACCGGCGTCTCGCTCATCAGAAACGCCCAGCCCTTCCTGGTGCGCTTCAAGGACTGGCACATCGGCGTGGGCCACAACGGCAACCTGGTGAACACCCTGGAGCTGCGCCAGGAGCTGGAGAACGACGGCTCCATCTTCCAGACCACCATGGACACCGAGGTTTTTGTCCACCTGATCGCCAAACACATGAATGGCAGCACCATCGAGGAGGCCATCCTCAAGGCCTGCGCGCGGGTCAAGGGCGCGTACTCGCTGCTGATTCTCGCCAACAACAAGCTCATCGCCGTGCGCGACCCCCACGGGCTGCGGCCCCTGTGCCTGGGCCGGTTGAACGACAACTACGTCTTCGCCTCCGAGACCTGCGCCTTCGACCTGATCGAGGCCGAGTACATCCGCCAGGTGGAGCCCGGCGAGATGATCGTCATCGAGGGCGGACGCCTGACCAGCCACCGCCTGCTGGAGACGGCCCCCAAGCGCCAGTGCATCTTCGAGCTCATCTACTTCGCCCGGCCCGACTCCATGGTCTTTGACGAGGGCGTGTACGAACGGCGCAAGGCCATGGGCGCCAAGCTGGCCATGGAGGCCCCGGTGGACGCGGACTTCGTCATGCCCTTCCCGGACTCCGGCAACTACGCGGCCGTGGGCTATTCCCAGGCCTCGGGCCTGCCGCTGGAGCTGGCCATGATCCGCAACCACTACGTGGGCCGCACCTTCATCCAGCCCAGCCAGGACATGCGCAACTTCAGCGTCCGCGTGAAGCTGAACCCCGTGCGCAGCATGATCGAGGGCAAGCGCATCCTCATCGTCGAGGACTCCATCGTGCGCGGCACCACCATCCGCACCCGCGTGAAGAAGCTGCGCGAGATGGGTGCGAGGGAGATCCACATGCGCGTGTCCTGCCCGGCCATCCGCTTCCCCTGCTTCTATGGCATCGACTTCTCCAGCAAGGGCGAGCTCATCGCCGCCACCACCCCGGTGAACGACATCGCCCGGTTCATCGGCCTGGACAGCCTGCACTACCTGTCCATCCCCGGCCTGCTTGATTCCGTGATAGAAAAAGACGCCCACTGCCTGGCCTGCTTCGACGGCAACTACCCCATTGCGCCCTGCGCGCACCAGGGCAAGATGTGCCTGGAAGCCGAGTCCAAGGTGGTGGGCTAGGAAGCGCCATGAGCGGCTGCACGGACAACAGCGCCTCAAGCGCCGCCCCGCCGACCGGCGGCTGGCTTGCGCTGGCCCGCGAGGTCCTGGACATCGAAATGGAGGGCCTGGCGGCCGTGCGCGGCCAGCTTGACGGCGGCTTCACCGCGGCCCTGGAGCTTCTCTCCGCCTGCAAGGGCCGGGTGGTGGTCACGGGCATCGGCAAATCCGGCCTCGTGGCCCGCAAGATCGCGGCCACCCTGTCCAGCACCGGCACCCCGGCCTTCTTCCTGCACCCGGTGGAGGGCGCCCACGGCGACCTGGGCATGATCCGCCGCGAGGACGTTGTGCTGGCCCTGTCCAACTCCGGCGAGACCGACGAACTGAACAACCTGCTGCCCGCCCTGCGTTCGCTGGGCGTGTCCGTGGTGGGCCTCACCTCCGGCGCGGAGTCCACCCTGGCGCGCCTGTCCGACGTGGTCATCGAGGCCAGAGTCCCGCGCGAGGCCTGCCCCATGAACCTGGCTCCCACGGCCAGCACCACCGCCGCCCTGGCCGTGGGCGACGCCCTGGCCGTATGCCTCATGCGCATCAAGGACTTCAGCACCAAGGACTTCAAGCGCGTGCACCCCGCCGGGGCGCTCGGCGCGCGGCTGTCGCAGAAGGTCGCCTGCCTCATGCACACAAAGAATCTGCCCGTGGCGCCGCAAACGGCCCCCGTGTCCCAGGCGCTGGCCGCGCTCAACGCCGGGGGCTTCGGCCTAGTGGCCGTGACGGACGAGGCCGGGCGGCTTGCGGGCGTGCTCACCGACGGCGACGTGCGCCGCATGCTGTTCCATGAAAACGGCTACAACCCCACCTGGCCGGTCTCCGCCTTCATGACGGTCAATCCGCGCAGCGTGGCCGCCACCGCCAGCTCAGGCCAGGTGCTGGACCTCATGGAGGCCAAGCAGATCACCGTGCTGCCGGTGCTGGCCGAGGACGGCTCCCTGGCGGGGCTCGTGCACGTGCACGACCTGCTGGGCAAGGGCCACGTCCGCTTCGCCCCGGAGTAGCCCCGGACATGATGACCGCCCCTGCCGCCCCCGCCCCTGGCGCGGACCCCTGCAGCCGCTGCGCGGAGACCTCCGGCACCTGCTGCTGCCTCACGCCCGGCCAGGAGGAGTTCTGCTTTCCGCTCTCCAGCCGTGAGCGCGCGGACATGGAGGCTGCCGGGGCCGGGCCGGAGATGTTCTGCACCCAGACCAACACCCCGGGCTTCATGGACAACCTCTGCCGCCTGTTCCCCACCGAGGCCGAACGCGTGCGCGCCCTGTTTCCAGCCGGGGAAACGCACGACCGCCTGGCCGTGAGCCCGGAAGGCGCCTGCCTGATGTTGGGCCCGCAGGGCTGCCGCCTCCCGCGCGAGGCCCGGCCATACTATTGCCGCCTGTTCCCCTTCTGGGTTCACGGCGGTCGGCAGATGTATTTCGAGTTCAAGGAGTGCCAGGCCCTGCGCGAGAGTCGCGGCGGGGCCGGGCTTTTGAAACGCCTGGGCATGACCGAGACGGGCGTCTTCGACCTGTACCACCGATTACGCGAGGCCTGGGGCCTCACGGAGCACAGATAGATGCCCCCGAAAAGCACGAGCAGGAACACCAAAAAGAAGCCTGGAAGTACCACCGCGATGAGACGCAGCAGACGGTTCAAACGCAAGATGCTCTGGGTGCTGCTGGCCCTGCCCGCCGCCGGGCTGGCCATGGTCGTCCTGGCCTTCTGGTGGCTGTCGCACGATCTGCCGGGCTTCCGGACCATCACCGACTACAAGCCGCCCCTGGTGACCACGGTGCTGGCGCGCGACAATCAGGTGCTCGGCTATTTCTACAAGGAAAAGCGTTTCCTGGTGCGCCTGCAGGACATGCCGGGGCACCTGCCCAAGGCCTTCCTGGCGGCCGAGGACTCCGGCTTCTACAAGCATGACGGCATCGACCCCTGGGCCATCGCCCGGGCCATGCTCATGAACCTCAAGGCCGGGGGCATCCGCCAGGGCGGCAGCACCATCACCCAGCAGGTGGTGAAACGGCTGCTGCTGACCCCGGAGAAGAGCTTCGAGCGCAAGATCAAGGAGGCCATGCTGGCCTACCGCCTTGAGAACTACCTGACCAAGGACGAGATCCTGACCATCTACCTCAACCAGATCTACCTGGGCTCCAAGGCCTACGGGGTCGAAGCGGCGGCGCGGGAGTACTTCGGCAAGCACGTGCAGAACCTGACCCTGGCCGAGAGCGCCATCCTGGCCGGCCTGCCCCAGGCCCCCAGCCGCTACAACCCCTATTCCGACCCTGCTGCGGCCAAGATCCGCCAGAAGTACGTCCTCGACCAGATGCTCGGCCAGGGCTTCATCACCAAGGTCCAGCACGACCAGGCCATCGCCCAGAAGCTGGTGTACAAGAGCATGGAGGACCACTCCTGGAAGATCGGCGCGTACTACCTGGAAGAGGTCCGCCGCTTCCTGGTGGACAAGTACGGCGAGGACGAGGTGTACCAGGGCGGGCTCACGGTCGAGACCGCCTGCGAGCTCCCGCACCAGATCGCGGCCGACAACGCCATGCACCGGGGCCTGGCCGACATCGCCAAGCGCAAGGGCTGGGAAGGCCCGGCCGGACACCTCAAGCCCGAGGAATACGACCGGTTCCTGGACGAGACCCGCAACGGCGAGGCCCCGAAGCCCGGCGCCTGGCTGCGCGCACTGGTGGTGGAGACCGCCAAGGACAAGGCCCAGGTCCGCTTTGGCCAGCAGAGCGGCGACATCCTGGCCAGCAGCACCACCTGGTGCCGCAACGCCGTGAAGGGGCTTTCCGGCGCTGACGCGCCCGTGCCCGGCGACCCCTCGCGCATCCTGCACAAGGGCGACATCGTCTGGGTCACCGTGCGCGAGAACAAGGGCGGCCGCTTCCTGCTCAACCTGGAGCGCGAGCCCGGCCCGGAGGGCGCGCTGGTGTCCATGATGCCCGGAACCGGCGAAGTCGTGGCTCTTTCCGGCGGCTTCAGCTTCGAGAAGAGCCAGTTCAACCGCGCCACCCAGGCCAAGCGCCAG
>Ga0209800_10002704_pt1 | contig 15135 bp, 9 predicted proteins | sample Higcelweek8metaG_FD_187174 | JGI IMG/M metagenome (GOLD analysis project Ga0209800, IMG submission 187174) | Freshwater pond sediment microbial communities from the University of Edinburgh, under environmental carbon perturbations - High... | ecosystem: Environmental > Aquatic > Freshwater >...
CCCTTTGAGGACGCCGTCCACCCAGTTCTGGAGCTTGCGGGCGAAGAGGTAGGTCCAGTCCTTGTTCCAGTCGGGCGCGACGTAGTCCGGCTTGATGTGGACCATCGCGCCGGCGTCGTCGGTGAAGATCTGGAGCGGATCCCAGTCGCAGCCGCCTTTTTCGCCCATGGCGACGAATTTCCACTCGTCCTTGTCGATATGCGCCGCGAACGACGATTCGATCTGCATGATCATGCCGTTGTCGAAACGGATATGGCCGATGGCGAGGTCTTCGACGGTGTAAGTCTTGAAATCCCAGTTGGGCCACATGCTCATCACGCTGCTCGGCTTGTCGCCGAGGTAGGTCCAGCAGTTGCCGGTGGCGGCGACCGGTTTCGGAGAACCCATGAAGTAGTGGGCCATCTCGACGACGTGGACGCCGATGTCGATCATCGGCCCGCCGCCCTGGAGGTCTTTGCGGCCGAAGACGCCCCAATTCGGAATGCCGCGGCGGCGGAGCGCCTGGCACTTGACGAACATCAGTTTGCCGAACTTGCCTTCGTCTCGCGCCTTCACCAGGTAATCGGTCTTGGAGTTGTAGCGGTGCTGGAAGCCGACGGCGAGGAGTTTCCCTGCCTTTTTCCCGGCGGCGATCATGGTTTCGCACTCGGCGGGGCTCATCGCCATCGGTTTCTCGACCATGACGTGGCAGCCGGCGGCGAATGCGGCGACCGCGGCCGGAGAGTGGATGCCGTTCGGGGTGCAGATATCGGCGGCTTCGGGTTTGATCTTTTTGAAGAGATCGCCCCACTTCTCGAAGCACTGTTCGGGTTTGACGCCGTATTTTGTCTGGTATTCGACCAGGCGTTCGGGGTTGACGTCGCAGAAGCCGACCAGTTCGACGTCCGGAATCTGTTTATACGCGGCCATGTGGGCGTGGCTGATTCCGCCGCAGCCGATGATTGCCACGCGAAGTTTCTTCGGGGCGGAGACGGCTTTTTTCACTGTCGGCTTTTTGACCGCCGCCGCTTTGACCGTTGCTTTTTTCGCCGGCGCCTTCTTTGCCGGCGCCTTTTTTTCCGCTGCCGCTTTGGTTGCCATCTCGAAATCCCCTGTGTTGAATTCTTCTGGAACGGGTTGTTCGTTTATTATATCACGGCTTCCCGGGTTTGCAAGCGCCCTGAAAAACCGGAGCGGGGTTTTTCAGGAATTCACCGGCACCGGCACCCTGCCGGTCGGGTTCCAAGGGCGAAGCGCCTTGGCCGCCGGAGGCAAGGGCTGCCGCTCACTAAACCGCTCAAATGCCGGACGAGTCCGGCAGTGAGCGGCAGCGGTGGAGTTGACCGCGAGGTCAACTCACCCGCCCGCGCCGAAGGCGGGGCTTCTCCTGCTCCGGGAAACGTCATAAAACGTGCGTCCCAAGGTTATTCGAAAGCGGGTGTCCGCCCTTCCGGGCGGACCGGCGAGTTGACCTCTCCGGTCAACTCCGCCCCGGCGCTACGCGGCAAAATTTTCAATTTTGCCATGTAGCTGTTTCGCTTCGCGCCGGTAGCCTCCGGCGGGCAGGGGTGCTTCGCCCCTGCACCCAGACCGGCAAGGTGCCGGTGCCGGGTACGGGCCTTCTCATTGCCAGGTCGCTTCGACCGTGGCGGACCGGCCGCCGCAACCGGCTTTTCCTGAATTTCAGGTACAGGAGCGATACCGCTTTCGGTCACCCCAGCGTCCGTTTGAGGAATTCCGCGTAGAGCGGTCCGTATTTCTGCACCGAGTAATCGAAGGCGAGCCGTCGCGCCTGTGCGGCCATCCGCTCCCGGAGCGCGTCTTCCCGCGCCAGGCGGCGGAGCGAATCCGCCCACTCCTCCGGCGCGGAGGCGAAAAATCCGGTCTCTCCGGGGCGGAGCACGTTGCGGTTCTCCCCCACCGGGCTGGCGATGGCGGGGAGCCCGGCCGCCAGGTACTGGATCAGTTTGAACGCGGATTTCCCGGCGGCGAAGGCGTCGCCTGCCGGAAGCGGCATGATCCCGGCGTGGCAGCGGGCCAGCAGGGCCCCCTCGTTTTCCGGCGACCACTCTTCGAAGCGCATGGCGACGCCGGAGAGAGTGCGCGGCTCCAGACTCTTTTTGGCGATGACCAGGAGCTCGAAATTGACCGCCCGCGCCATTGCGCGGAGCGCTTCGGCGTGGAATTCGAGGTAGCGGTAGGTGACCGGCGTGCCGATCCAGCCGACGGTGAAACGCGGGAACTTCTCCGCGGAAACCGGATAGGCGTTTAGATCGACCGCGGTCGGAATCTTGAGCGCCTCCGGATTGAGCCGCCGCACCCGCTCCAGCAGCAGGTCGTTCGCCGCGATCACCCCGGCGGCCCCGGCGACGAGCCGGTCGTACTTGTCTTCGAGTTTCTTCCGTCCGGCGTACTTGAGCCAGACGTCGTCGTCGAAGTTGAGCACATAGCGCCGGTTGCGCAGAAACCGCGCCTCGACGCCGAACGGCAGCTCGGGCAGCAGTTCGTATTCGATCAGCAGCCGTTCCGGGAGGAAGGCGGCGTCGGCCAGTCGGCGCAGCAGCGCCGCCGCGCCCAGGAGCCCGGACTTGCCTTTCCCGGCATAAAGCCGCTTCAGGTAGGCGTCGGGAAAAAACGGCTGGAAACGCGGCGCGAACCCGGCCGCCTCGAACGCTTCGCGAAACTTGTAATAGCGAAGGCGGCTCGACGCGCCGAGCATCCCGTAACGGGTGCAAACCCCCAGGGGGATTCCGTTCATGGCCCGATCTCCTTTCCGGCAACAATCAGGTAAGATAATGCGCCGCCGCCTCTTTTGCAAACCGGAAATGATAACAAACGCTTTTACAATTTTGACGGTTTCTTTTGCCGAAATCTACAAAAACGTAAAAAGAAACCGGGGCTTCGGGCGTCTTTGCCGGGAGAAAAACTTTTGGCACGGATTTTGCTTATCACCAAGTCAATCCAATTATAAGGGAGGGAACCATGAAACTAATCATTGCCTACATCAAGCCGGAGAGGCTGAACGCGGTCAAGCAGGAGCTTTTCAAGCGGAACGTCTACAAGATGTCGGTGACCAACGCACTCGGGTGCGGACAGCAGAAAGGCTATGTGGAAGCCTACCGGGGAGCGATCTCCGAAGTGAACCTGCTCAAGAAAGTCCGCCTTGCCATCGGGGTCAACGACGAATTCGTCGAAACCACTGTCGAAGGCATCATCGCCGGAGCGCGCACCGGGAAAATCGGCGACGGCAAGATCTTCATCCTGCCGTTGGAGGATTGCATCCGGATTCGCACTGGCGAACACGGAAGCGAGGCGATCGGCTAGGAATTCATTTCCGGACTTTCTCGGATTTCAACTTTTCTTGAGGTAATATTCATGATGAACAAAATGAAAACGATTCTGGTCCTCGCCGCGTGTGGTGCGGCGATGGCGCTTTCCGCCGAAGAAGTCGTCGCGGCCGTGGCGGTCGTCGCGCCGGCCCCGGCTCCGACCGCGGCGGACGCGATTTTCTACACCGACAACCTTTGGATCATGGCCGCCGGGATGCTGGTCTTCCTGATGCATCTCGGATTCGCCACGGTGGAGTCCGGTCTCTGCCGCGCCAAGAACTGCACGAACATCCTGTTCAAGAACACGCTGACCCCGGCGGTCGGCTTCCTGACTTTCGCGATCATGGGGTTCTCGCTCATGTATCCCGGGGAATCCTGGGTCATGGGCAAATTTCTCGGCTTCACCGGATTCGGCATCGGGGCGAACCCCGACGCGACGCTCGCCGAGGCGATGGCCTACAACGGGCACTTCACCTACTGGACGGATTTCTTCTTCCAGGGCATGTTCGCCGCGACCGCCGCAACCATCGTCTCCGGAGCCGTGGCGGAACGCATCAAGGTGAGCAGTTACCTGGTGTTCACGGTCTTCTACGTTATGCTGGTCTACCCGATCGTCGGCTCGTGGGGCTGGGGCGGCGGCTGGCTGGCCGGACTCAACTTCCATGACTTCGCGGGCTCCACTTTCGTCCACTCGGTGGGTGGCTGGGGCGCGCTGGCCGGCGTCCTGGTGCTCGGTCCCCGGATCGGCAAGTATGTGAACGGCAAAGCCATGCCGATCATGGGACACAGCATGCCGCTGGCGACGCTCGGCGTCTTCTGCCTGTGGCTCGGCTGGTTCGGGTTCAACGGCGGCTCCGTCCTCTCGGCGGAACCGACCAAGGTCTCCTTCGTGTTGGTGACGACGATGTTCGGCGCCAGCGCCGGCCTCATCGGCGCAATGATCAGCAGCTATGTCCTGCTGCGCAAGCCCGACCACTCCATGACGCTCAACGGCTGTCTCGCCGGGCTGGTGGCGATCACCGCCGGGGCGGATTGCGTGAGCCCGACCAGTTCGATCATCATCGGGCTCATCGGCGGCCTCATCGTGGTGCCCTCGGTCCTGATGTTCGACAGACTCCAGCTCGACGACCCGGTCGGCGCGCTTTCGGTCCACCTGGTCAATGGCATCTGGGGTACGCTCGCGGTCGGCATCTTCGCCTTCCCCGAGAGCGGGTACAGCTTCCTTCCGCAGTTGACCGGTGTGATCGCCGTGGCGGTCACGGCCTTCCCGGCTGCGCTGCTGATCTTCTACGTCATCAAGAAAACAATGGGACTGCGCGTTTCCGACGACGAGGAACTGCGCGGATTGGATATCGGGGAACACGGCATGGAAGCCTATGCGGGATTCCAGTTCTTCAGCAACCAGTAACCCATAACATCCCCCCCGAAACGACCGGATTTGCTCCTCACGGATCCGGAAGTTTCAACGGGAACCGGAGTGGACAACCGGTTCCCGTTTTTTTTCGCTTTTTTTCTTTGATACACCTTTTCTCTTGTGTATGAATATTGTATAATTACAGTAGGGACACATGAAACCGGGGAAGAGGGAACATGATCAGAAGAAGCAAAGCCGAACAGATCTACGAACCGCTGCGGGATGAGCTGCTCCAGCTTCCGGTCGGCAGTCCGGCGGGATCCATCCGGAAGCTGATGCACCGCTATGAAACCAGCCAGCTCTCGATCACCCGTGTACTCGGGCGGCTGGAGCGCGAGGGCGTCCTTGAGCGGCGGCCGGACGGCACGCTGTATCTGCGCGGCGAGACCTGCCACGACAAAAAGCGGATCGGGCTTTTGATTCCCGACTGGCCGTCGGCCTCGTTCACCGAGGTGGAAGAGAGAATCCGGCGCGGCGGCCGCGACCGCGACCTGATGGTCCACCGGATCAACTACCCGATCAACTACTCCTTCCGGCAGTTGGAAAGCACCGGATTCGACGCCTTCCTGCTGATTCCGGACCGGGCGCTGACTCCGGAGGACGTCTACTATATCGGCAGTTGCCCCATTCCGCTGGTCATCATGGGGTTCCTCTTCGAAGACATCGCCTTGAACTGCGTCGCCAGCAGCCCGCTCCAGAACGGAATCAAGGCCGCCAGCTACCTGTTCGGCAAAGGCCACCGCCGCATGGCGATGCTGGTTTCGGAACCGGACAGCTCGGTCATCAACGGCCGCAAAAACGGCTTTCTCACCTTCACCGAGGCGGCGGGCTGCCGGGTGGAGGTGATCGACTGCCGCGTGCAGCACGGCGAGAACTCCCAGGGCAAGACCCGGGACGTGCTCTCCGGCTACCTCGAAAAGCACAAGCCGGAATTCACCGCGATTTACGCGCTGAGCGACGCCACCGCCATGAGCGCGATCTGCACGTTGAACGAGTATGGCTGCAAAGTGCCCGGCGACATCAGCGTGATCGGGGCGGACGGCGGGCAGCAGGGCGAGTTCTTCATTCCGGCGCTGACCACGGTGGGCGCCGATTTCAATTCTTACATCGATCTCATTTTCCAGGCGTTTAATTCGCTCTGGGACGATCCCGGAACAATCATCAAGAAAATCACCCCGTCCTGCGTCGTGGAACGGAACTCCGTCCGAGATATCACCAAATAGAAAGGGCATCCTATGAGAAAACATTTTACACTGATCGAACTCCTGGTCGTGATTGCCATCATCGCAATCCTCGCCGCGATGCTGCTGCCGGCGTTGAACCAGGCGCGCGGAAGGGCGCATCAATCCAAATGCACCTCGAACTTCAAGCAGATCGGTTCGGCTACCGCGCAGTACTGCATGGATTACGACGACCAGGTCCCGATGAACGCCAGACTGTACAGCCTGGATCCGATCTTCTGCGACAAGATCCTCACCTGGCCGACCCTGCTCTGGAGCTATACCGGCGGCGCTGGCGTGCTGATGTGTCCGGCCAGCAAGGTCGATCCCAATCTGGACGGAGTGCCCAAAACAGTGCCGTCCGTCATCAATAACACCACCATGTGGTATTCGACCAGCTATCTCTTCCGCTACGTCATCAAGAACACCAACGGCGGCAACGTCAAGATTACCCAGCTCAAACAGCCGTCGCGGCAGGTGATGTATCTGGAGAAGTACAACTTTCACGACCCCGTCCAGGCCCGGCTGATCACCAGCGGCCAGCCTGCGCTCGGAAAAATCAACGTCAACGCGGGGTGGGCGGACGGCCATGCGGAATTCTGGCGCGAAATCCGCTATTCCGGCGGGGTATGGGATCCGAACTGGTTCCTCTATGGCACTTACAACGATCTCGCCAGCGGTTACGACAAACGGTAAGGGAACGATCGATCATGACGAAGAAACTGCTCTGCGCCGCTATGCTCGGCGGACTCTTTTCGCTGCTGGCGGCTGGGGAATTCCAGACCGCGAATCCGCTCGGCTGGGTGTTCCGGACCGGGGAGAAGGCGACCGTCGCGTTGATCGGGGCCCCCTCCGCCGCGATCACCGTCACCGATTTTTACGGAAAACAGCGGACCGTATCCGCCGCTGCGGACGGCTCGTTCCCGGTGCCGACCGACGTTCCGGGCTATTTTGTCCTCAAACACGGAGAGCGGACACAGGGTTTCGCCGTGATTCCGCCGGTTCCGGCGCATGACGCGGAGCAGAGCCCCTTCGGCGTCAACTTCCACCTGACCCGCGTCCCGCTCGACCAGGCGAAGCGCGAGGTCCGCATGGCGCAGTTCATCGGCTGCGACTGGGGGCGCGGCATCCTGCCCGACTGGAGCGACATTCGTGCCGACGAAACCGATGGAGCCAACCTGCTCAACCGTTACGCGCCGCTGTTCGATTTCCTGAAGGAGAGCGGGCTTCACTCTCTCGGCGGAATCTATTTCGTGCCTCGCTACGCCTCGGGAGCCCCGGAGGGGAGCGAATACATCGTTTACTCCCGCGTGCCCGGCGACGACCTCGCCCCGGCGACCGAGTTCAGCCGGGAGCTGGCGAAACGCTGTTCCTTCATCCGCCACTGGGAGATCGGCAACGAGTCGGACGCGGAAGTGTTCTGGCGCGGCCGCTGGAAGAACTTCCTGGCCGGAGACGACGCGGCGATCATCGGCGACTACGTTGATTTCCTCGCCGCCGGAGCCAAGGGGTTCCGCGAAGGCGGCGGCGAAGGCGTGCGAATCCTGTTCACCGGTCCCACCGGCATGACCGGCCACACCTACCGGCCCTTCTTCGCCACGTCGCTGGCCAGGGGCGCGGCGGACCATTTCGACATCATGAACATCCACTACCGCACTCCGATCGGGGAGGTGCGCCGGATTATGGCGGAACAGAAGGTAGCGGCCAAGCCGGTCTGGGTCACGGAACTCGGCAGCAGCTCAGGCGGCCACAGCCGGACCGCGCGTTCGCAGATCGTCGAAGACCTGATGCAGCAGGTGGAACACCTCGCCGACGGGGCGGAGAAGCTCTTCAAGTACGATTTCCGTGATGACGGCGTCAACCCGAACGAATCCGAACACAACTTCGGCATGGTGAAAAGGGACTTTTCACCCAAGCCGAACTACGCGGCCAACGCGACGCTGATCCGGATGCTGCTCAACACCCGCTTTGAGAAGGCGTTGAATGTGGTCAGGGCGGCCGATTCTGGCTACCTCAGGGGATACGCCTTCGCCGCGCCCGGCGGGAAGACGGTCAACGTCCTCTGCCTCAACGCCGCGAAACAGGCGGAAGTCACGCTGAAAACGCCGGACCGGGAGCTCATTCTCACCGACGTCATGGGCGTGGAGAGAACGGTTCCGGCCAAAAACGGCGTCGTCCGCCTGACGGTGGACGAGCTGCCCTTCTTCCTCACCGGACGGATCGCGGACGCCCCCGGCAAGCCGGTGTATCCGGAAGACAAACGGGTGCGCACCATCCCGCTGCCGCTCAAGAATCCCGGATTCGAAGCGGGCGGACTCGCCGGGTGGCAGCCGACCTTTGACAAGGCGGTTACCAAATGGAGCGTCATTCCGGGTTCCGCCGGAAAAAACGCGCTGCGCATTGATGTCGCCGCGCCGGGAGAATCGGATTTCCGCTGCGTCTTCCAGCCGATCGACCTGAAGCCCTGGTTCGCGCAGCTCAAGCCGAACGAATATTTGAAACTCAAGGTCAGTTGCTCCACCCGGCGCGAAAACGTCGTCGGCCGCGGCAGCACGCTGGCCGGGCTCTACTACAACGCCGAGGGCAAGCGCATCGGCGGAGTCGAAGAGGCCTACCGCACCGGAACGCACGGCTGGAGAACGCTTTCCGCCTTCGGGGAAGTTCCGCCGGAAGCGGTCCGCCTCGGCGTCGAATATTACATCGCGCCCAAGACAACCGGGCGGTTCGAAGTGGACGACTTCCGGGCCGAACTCGAAGTGTGGAAGCGTCCGGAATAACCTACAGCAGCCACAAACCGAGCTGGAGCTCCGCGCCGATGATGACCGGGATGGAAAAGTTGTCGTCGATGCGGAGCTGCTTCTCGAACAGCTCGGCGGCGCAGGCCGGAAGGATTCCGAACGCCCCGACCAGATAGAGAATGCCGGGCGCTCCGACGAGGCCGAGATAGAGCGCCAGCGCGCCGTACCCGACCGCGAGAAACGCCGCCACTCCCTCCCAGCTCTTGTTGTTGGGGGCCTTGTGGCGGCCGAAGCGGCGTCCGACGAGCGCCGCCGCCGCGTCTCCGGTCAGCATGACGACCAGGGCTCCGCCCGCCGCAAGCGGCTGATAGAGGACGGTCACCAGAAGCGCGGCCATCAGGACATAACTGCCGCCGGAGACGATCCACGCGCCGTACTCCGGCTCTTTGCGCAACATCCGGCGAAAGAGAAACCCGTAAAGCGGAGCCAGCACTGGCCAGCGGCAAGCATAAGCGTGCTCCCACAGCAGAGTCCCGGCCAGCATCACGGCGAAAAGCCCCGCCGTAACCCAGCGGTCCGGAATCAAAACCACCGCAAACACCATCCAGAGCGAAGAAAGGTGAATCAGCTTGCGCTTGCACTCTTCCCAATAACTGATCGGAACATCTGCCATAATGACCTCCCTGTGAGAACGGACAACGGACATAACGGACGTAACGGACAAAAAAACGCTCTGCCGCCCTCAAACGACCAGACACCGTCGCTGCTCGAACCAGTCAGCCAAACCCCGCTTTTTTTGAAAAGGATGAGGTGGGGGGGGCCGGGGGGCGGAGAAGGGAGACTTTTTTTCACGCGAAAAAAAGTTTCCCTTCTCCGGCCCCCGATTCTCCCTTCCCTTATGCTTCCAACAAGAAACGGAGTTCTTCGATGGAGAGGGCGGAGGCGGCGGCTTCGGGGGAGTCTATGATCGAGTCGAAGATTTCCTGTTTCTTTTCCTGGAGGGCGAGGATTTTTTCTTCGATCGAGTCGCGGACCACCAGTTTCAGGCTGCTGACCGGGCGGGTTTGGCCGATGCGGTGGGTGCGGTCGGCGGCCTGGAGTTCGACGGCCGGGTTCCACCACGGGTCATAGATAATGACCGTGTCGGCGCTGGTCAGGTTGAGGCCGGTTCCGCCCGCCTTCAAACTCAGCAGAAAAAGCGGAATCGCCGGGTCGGCGTTGAAGTGGTCGACGCGCTGCTGGCGGTTGCGGGTGCTTCCGTCGAGGTATTCGAACGGAATCTCCGCCTTTTCGAGTTCGGGGATCGCCAGTGCGAGCAAGCTGGTGAACTGGCTGAACATCAGAACCTTGTGATTGCTGTCGAAATGTTCGTGCAGCAGTTCGAGCAGGAGTTCCATCTTGGCGGAGGGGACGCCTTTTCCTTCGCCGTTCGGCAGAAGCGCCGGGTGGCAGCAGATCTGGCGGAGGCGGAGGAGGGTGGTGAAGACCGTCGCGTTGCCGCGGGAATCTTCCTTCGAAAGTTTGCGGAGCTGTTTGCGCCCTTCTTCGAGGACGTTCTCGTACAGGGCGCGTTGTTCCGGCTCCATCGTGCAGTAGACGGTGCGTTCGAGTTTGGGCGGCAGGTCGGTGGCCACCATCGCCTTGGTGCGTCGTTTGACGAACGGGGCGATGCGGGCGGCGAGGTCGCGCTGGAGCTGCTGGTCGTTCCGGATGTTCGAGTAATAGCGGCGGAAGGCGGGCAGGCTGCCGAGCATTCCGGGCTGGAGGAAATCGAAGATGCTCCAGAGGTCTTCCGGCGAATTCTCCAGCGGGGTGCCGGTAAGCACGAGCCGGTGGGCCGCGTCGATACTCTTGCAGTTCTTGGCGTTGGAGGAGCCGGGGTTCTTGATGTGCTGGGCTTCGTCGAGCACGACGAAGCTGAAGCTGTAATGCTTGAGTTTGTCGCCGGAGAGCCGGGCGGCGGCGTAGGAGAGGATCAAGAGATCGTACTCCGGCAGCGTCTTCCAGAGGGCGTTGCGTTCGACGCCGTCGCCGGGGACCGCGACTTTGAATTCGGGGACGAACCGGCCTGCTTCGCGCGCCCAGTTTTCGGTGAGCGACGCCGGGCAGACGATCAGCGCCGGGGCCATGCCGCGCTTTTTGCGCGAGGCCAGGAGAGCGAGGAGCTGGATCGTTTTGCCGAGCCCCATCTCGTCGGCGAGGATCACGTTGCTGTTGCGGTCGGTCATATACTGAAGAAAGCGGACACCCTCTTCCTGGTACGTGCGCAGCGTTCCTTCGAACTTGAAGTCCGGGCGGAGGTCGTAACCGGCGGGCACTTCGCCCGCCCCGCCGCCCGCCAGCTCCGGCACCACGGCGCCGGGGATGTCGCGGACGAGGAAGATGAAGTATTCGGCGGCGTAGGCGGGCACTTCGAAGGTGCGGCCGATGGGGTCGAGCTTGCGGATCGCTCCGGCGGCGGCGGGGAAGAAACGCATCAGCGCCGGGGAGAGCTTGATCATCCCGGCATCGGGGAGGGCGAGGAAGCCGCTGCCGGACTTCGAGGCGTCGAGACAGCTTTTCCAGTCGGCGATTGCTCCGGCTCCGGTGAGCGTGTATTCGATGACCCAGCCGTCTTCGAGGCGGGCGGAGAAGCGGCAGGTGAATTCGAGTCCGGGCAACCCGGCGGTGCCGCGGAGCTGCCCGGCCAGCCGCCCGGAGAGGACCAGGTCGTCGCGGAGGGCCATGTATTCGGGGAGCGCCCGGTCGAGGAAGGTGCCGATCCGGTCCGAACCGGTGATGACGTAGCCGTTCTCCTCGCGGACGAAGCCGAACATGGCGAGGTCGTTCTCGAAGGTGCGCTCGTTCTCCTCGTTGCGCCGCCAGAAGTGGCGTCCTTCGTGGACCAGGCGGCCGGAATCCGGGGAGACCCCGACCCGGCGGTTGTCCGAATCATAGAGGTAACGCAGCGCCAGTGTGAATTGGTCGGGGGCGGTCAGCCCGCCGTCGAGGAGGATTCCGGGGGTGCGGGTCTCCATGTCGAAGCCGTCGGTGCGCAGGACCGGCAGCGGAAAGTCCGAGAGAAAGTGTTCGACGCTCTCCCCCGTCGGCGGCGGCTGGATGCCGGTGCGGAAAAAGTTGCGCATCCAGCTGATCTCGCAGGTGGCGGGAACGAAGAAGTATTCCCCCTCCCGCCCGATCCAGCAGCCGGAGCGCCCGGTGATGACTTTGGCGCCGGAAATCGGCATAACCGCGCCCTCCACCCGGATTCCGGGCGACATCACGCTCGCCGAGCCGTGGCCGGAGACCAGCAGCACCGCTTCGGCCACTTCACCGCGGACGTGGAGCTTGCGCCCCTCGCGTGTGAAGCGCGGGAAGTTGACCAGGCAGTGGAAGAACTCGGCGGTCATCTCGGAATTGAGCAATATCTGCGAATTCTCCGACTCGCCGTTGATGGCGAGAAAGCGGATGAGCTGCTGCTCGTGCAGCGAAAAATGGTCGAGCTTCAGCGTCACCGTGAGCGATTTGTCGAAATAGAGCTGGCGCAGGTTGTTGAGGTTGCCGATGTATTCGCGCCCCGCCCCTTTGAGTTTGACGGCGAGCGCGGCGTTCTCCCACTTGCTGGGGACGTGCGGGAACGCCGAGACGGCGTCGATGAAGAGCTCGGCCTGCGGCGACTTCGCCCGCTCGACCAGCTTGGGCAGGCTCTCCTGGCGGAGTCCGCCGTAATAGGCGGGGGCCTCCTCTTCGGCGGGGCGTTTCAGCGACTGGGCGAAACGACCGGTGTAGAGGATGAGGGCGACGGCGTGTTCGCACAGCTTGCCGGGGGCGGCCTGCCCGCAGGCGCAGCCGCCGGAGGGTTCTTCCCCGGTCCGCACCCAGGCGTCGACGGTTCCCTCGGACAGGCGGAAACGTCCGCAAAGTTTCCCGGACCGGTCGCGCCAGGCTCCGGCCAGACGGTCGTTCTTCAGCAGTCCCTTGGCGGCCTTGAGTTCGGCGGCCCCGGAACAGTCCTGCAATCTTTCTTCAAAGCTTTTCTTCATCGGTTCCCCAGTTTGCTGCTCCCCCGTTTCCAGATTCTCCTCGATTCCGCGCAAATCGGAACATGAATCATTTAACATAACCGCATTTCGTCCGTTTTTCCAGTTTATTCCGCCGCCAATGTTGGAAAAAAAGGCATTAATGGTGTATAGTAACGATTGCGAAAAACGTCAAAAGCGAAACGAGGAGGCGAATTTTTCAGCCTCGGCGGGGATCATGCATTTTATGGAAAATCTGTTTCTTGGAATCGATATCGGTTCCACTACCTTCAAGGCGGTACTCCTGAACGAGCGCGGCCAGGTGCGCCAGGCATTGTACCAACGAACCCGTCCGGTCGATACCGGCCGGGTGAGATGTTCCGGGGTCTGCGCCAAATGCGGAGCCTGCAATTTCGGGCAGCTCCGCCAGACCATAGACAAGTTCCTCGCCGACGCCGAAGTCAAGGGCCTCGGGGAAATCACCTGCACTGTGGTGACCGGCAGCCAGATCGTCGAAGATACCCATGATTTCGTTCCCTATGACTTCCAGGTCAGCGAAGTGACCGCGCATGTGGCCGGAGCCCGTCACTACTATCCGAACTGCAAGGCGATTCTCGACGTCGGCGGGCAGGACAGCAAGGCGATGGTGTTCAACGAAAAGATGAACATGTGGAACTACAAGATGAGCGGCATCTGCGCCGCCGGCACCGGCGCCTTCCTCGACAGCGTGGCTGCCAAGCTCAACGTTCCGGTCGAAGAGATGGCCGACCGCGCCAATTACGGCAGCGACCTGGAATTCTCCAGCGTCTGCGCGGTGCTTTCGGCGACCAGCATCAACAAGTTCAAGAACCGCTTTCCGATGGGCGACATCATCGGCGGCGCCTGCCGGGCGCAGGCGCGGACCATCATGTCCGGCGTCGGCGAACTCTTCCTCGACTACCAGGGTGACATCGTTTTCCAGGGCGGCGTCGCCTACAACCGCGCCGTCGCCTATTACCTGAAGGAGATTACCGGGAACAACATCATCACGCCGGAGTTCCACGGCGTGATGGGAGCGCTCGGCGCGGCCTGCCTCGCCTGCCAGTTCCACACCCTGAGCGGAAAATTCGACACGACAGCAGGGCAGCCCCTGCCGGAACGGAGGCTGGAATCGATCAATTTGCGCGCCCGCGCCACCCGCAAGGACTTTCTCGGACACAGCGATGAACCGCTTGTCTGGCGCAACCTCTTTTTCCCGACCGAGATCCTGAACGCGCTCGGAACACGCGCGCTTACGCTGGAAACCTATGCGGCGCTCTTTGCGCGCAATCCGCATAAGATCAAAAAGATGTTCGACCGGGCGGCCTGCAAAGGGTTCTCCGGCGAGACCTGTTCGTTCCTGCGGGTGCTGGAGGGAACCGACCTGCCGCGCCCGGCGTTCGGCGTATCGACTTCGCAGCCGTGTCAGCAGGGGGAACGGATTTTCCGCGACCTCGGCCGCAACTACGGATTGTCGGACCGCTTTTTCTCGCTTCAGACCCCGGCGGTGGGGGCGCAGGACACGCTCGCCGTCGAACACCTGGCCGAGGAGCTTGAGCGCTCGGTCCGCCTGATGGAGAAGGCGATGGGGCTCAAGCTCGATCCGAAACGGCTGGCCGAGGCGTGCGAACACTCGAACGAGGCACGTCATTATTCCCGGTTGGCGAACGAATTGCGCTTTTCCAGCCCGCCGCTGATTCGCGGCGGACAGGCGATCTACTTCGCGTCGATCTTCAGCCAGATGTGGGGACGGCCCGAGCTGACCGAAATCCAGAAGAAGCTGTTCGAAGAGCTGACCCGGATCCGCGAAGAGATCGGCGACTCGGTGAAGGTCGAAGACACCCACCGCCTCCTCTGGCTGCATTTGCCGCCCTTCTACGACACGTCGCTGCTCGACTTCATCGAGGTCACCCGGCGCGCGCCGATCATTTTCGAAGAGGTCAATTTCATCGGCTGGGAGCCGCTTGACACGAAGGATCCCTACCGCTCGCTGGCCCGCAAGGTTCTGAATTCCGGCTTCATGGACCCGGCCCAGCGGGTTGAGACCATCGTAAAGCATGCGCCGGACGTGCGCTACAACGGCTGCATCCTCTACAACCACGGCTTCGGGCGCTGCTCGATGGCCGACAGCTCGTTCATCAAGCATCTGCGCGAAGAGCTCAACAAGGCGGAAATTCCGCTCCTGGTGCTCGACGGCGACTGCGTCGACCCGACCATCGACCCGTGCAGCACCGAAACCAAGATCACCGCTTACATCGAAGCGTTGAACGAACAGAAATACGGCAATATCTTCGGCGCGCTCAAGAAATAACAGCAGGAGAAACGCATCATGATCCGTCGAAATGGAGAATACAGGACCGAACTGCGCGAAGAGATGCGCGGCGGCAAGGGGACCGTGAAAATCGAGGAGTTCTGGGCGCCGAATACCGAAATGCGGTC
>Ga0209800_10002707_pt1 | contig 15131 bp, 9 predicted proteins | sample Higcelweek8metaG_FD_187174 | JGI IMG/M metagenome (GOLD analysis project Ga0209800, IMG submission 187174) | Freshwater pond sediment microbial communities from the University of Edinburgh, under environmental carbon perturbations - High... | ecosystem: Environmental > Aquatic > Freshwater >...
GCCTGCAAGAAATCTCTCTGCTCTCCAGTTTCGATGCCTTCAGCGATGACGATCAGGTTCAACCGATGGGCCATGGCGATGATCGCCTCGGTGATCGCCTCGTCGTTGCGGTCATGGGGGATGTCTTGAACGAAACTGCGGTCGATCTTGATGCGGTCGATGGGCAGGGATTTCAGGGACCCCATGCAGGAATAGCCCGTGCCGAAATCATCGATGGCCAGCGACACCCCCATCTCTTTCAACGTGTGCAGCGTGGCGATGCATTCCTTGTCGTCCTGCAACGTGCTTTCGGTGATTTCGATTTCCAGCAGGTCAGGGGCAAGGCCGATGTCCTTCAGAACCTGACGGACGACGCGCGGGAAACGGTCCGAATTCATCTGACGAGCCGACACGTTGATCGCTATGCGGATCGGTGGCAGGCCAGCGTCCCGCCACGCCCGGGCCTGCCAACAGGCTTGGCGCAACACCCAATCGCCGATGCCGACGATCAGGCGGCTTTTCTCGGCGATCGGCACCACATCGTCGGCGCCGCGCAACCCGTGGATAGGGTGCTGCCAACGGATCAACGCCTCCACCCCAACAATGGCGCCGGTCGCAAGATCCACTTGCGGCTGGTAGTGGAGCCGAAATTCATCCCTCTCAAAGCCGCGCCGCAGGTCGCGGTCATGGTCCATGTACAGGGCCGCCCGCTCGGTCATCTCTTTGCGGTAGAAGGCGAAACTGTTCCGTCCGGCGTCCTTGGCCGCGTACATGGCGGTGTCGGCGGCGCGGATCAAATCCTCTTGCGCGACACCGTCGTCGGGAAACAGGCTGATGCCGACGCTGGCGGAAATGGCGAACTCCATGCCGGACAGCATGACCGGGTGGGACAGGGCGGTGATGACGCGATCCGCCAACTCCGCCATCGCTTCGGGCTGGTCAACCCGATCCACGATCACCATGAACTCGTCGCCGCCCAGCCGGGCCACGGTGTCCTCGGCGCGGACGGCGAGGCGCAACGCCTTGGCCACCGCGCGCAACAAATCATCGCCGACGCTGTGGCCCAACGTGTCGTTGATCCGCTTGAAATGGTCGAGATCGACGAACAACAACCCAACTTTGTTCTGGTTGCGCGCCGCCGCCTGCATCGCGTGTTCCAGCCGGTCCATCGCCAGCAAACGGTTGGGCAAGTCGGTCAGCGGATCGAAATGCGCCAGATGTTGGAATTTGTCCTGCGCGTGGCGAATCGCCGTCAGGTCGGAGAACAGGGCGACATAATGCGACACCTGTCCATAACGGTCGATGACCGCCGCGATGTTCGCCAACACGGGCAGCGCCTCGCCATTGCTTTGGCGGCCCCGGATCTCGCTGTGCCATTGCCGGGTCGCGGTCAAGGCCTTCTGCGCGGCTTCCCAGTCGGCGGCGGAGAGGATCGGCGGCGACAGCAGATGGGCGGGGCGTCCGATCACCTCCCCCCGGTCATAACCTGTGATCGCGCAATAGCCACGGTTGGAATCGAGCGTGACGAACTGCCGGTCGAGAATCAGAATGCCTTCCTGCGTCGCCTCGAACACGGTGGCCGCTTGCCGCAACTGCGCCTCGGTGTTTCTGCGCGCGGTGACGTCCTGGATCACCCCGATCAACCGCTTTTTTTGGCTGACATCCGTTTCAAAAATCCGCCCTTGCACCTTCAGCCAATGAACGCTGCCGTCGGGGTGGACGCTGCGGAATTCGATCACCCCCAGCCCTTGACCATCCACCGTTCGCTCAAACGCCTGATTGACCGACTCTCGGTCATCTTCGTGGACCTGCTCCAGAAAACGGTCCCACGACCCGGAAAACACCTCCTGCGCATAGCCGAACAAATGCTGGGCTTTGCCGACATGCAACACGGTGCGTGTGGACACATCCAACTCCCACGACGCCATATCCGCCGCTTCCAGCGCCAGAAGCAGCCGCTCCTCGCTCTCGCGGATCGCCGTGTCGGCGGCGCTGCGCTCCAGCGCCATCTGAATGGTCGCGTGCAATTCCCGTTCGCTGAAGGGCTTGATAAGATAGCCGTAAGGCTTGGTGCCGCGCGCGCGCTCCAGCGTCGCCGCTTCCGAATAGGCGGTCAGATAGATGACGGGCGTGTGGGCTTCCTTGTGGATCTCCAAGGCGGTTTCAATGCCATCCATCGCGCCTTCGATGTGGATGTCCATCAAAATGACATCCGGCTGTTCGCTGCGGGCGCGCTCCAGCGCCTGTTCCCCCGAAGCGGCCATGCCGGCAATCTCATAGCCAAGGGTTTTCAACCGCTGCTGAAGATGCAAAGCGACGATCCGCTCATCCTCGACCACCAGGACCCGAGCCTGTGACATTCTGAGACTCCGCCTATTTGGTGGATGGGAAGCGCAGAGAAAAGCAGGTTGGATTGGCCTTCTGGATCGACAGGGCGCCGCCAAGCTGTTCCGTCAACAGAACAACCAGTTGCAACCCCAGCGTTTCGGTCGAGTTGACGTCAAGATCGGCGGGCAAGCCAATGCCGTCGTCGCTGACCGACAACGACACTTCGGTTGGCGACTCGTTGACGAGCTGGATGTGGATGTCTCCGGTCCGGCCATTGGGAAACCCATGCTTGATCGCGTTGGAAATCAGTTCATTGACAATCAGACCGCAGGGGATCGCCGCGCTGATCGGCAGATGAACGTCGATGGTGTGGATCGACAAAGCGATGTGGGATGGATCAACGCCATAAGAGCTTATCAGGGTCGGAGCGAGCGAATCCAAAAAATTGGCGAAATCGACTTGAGCGAAGTTTTTTGACTGATAGAGGGTTTGATGGATGAGCGCCATGGATCGAATGCGTGTTTGGCTGTCACGCAACATGCTAAGAACCTGGGCGTCATAAATTCTTGACGATTGCAGATCCAGCAAGCTGTCGATGATCTGCAAATTGTTTTTCACGCGATGATGAATCTCAGCCAGAAGTATGTCTTTCTCCTTCAGCGCCTGCTGGATCTTTTCCTCTTTTTGCTTGCGGTCGGAGATGTCCACAATCGCCGACAGCACCATCGTGCCTTCCTCGGTTTCAATTGGGTTCAGGCCAATTTCAACCGGAAATTCACTGCCATCCTTGCGCAAGCCATACAGATCCCGCCCGGCCCCCATGGGACGCGATTGCGGTTGAGAAAAGAAGGACGCGCGAAGGGTTGGATGGTGGCCGCTGAATCGTGTCGGAACCAGGATTTCGACAGGCTGTCCCAGCAGTTCGCTGCGAGAATAACCAAAAACACGTTCGGTCTGGGTGTTTATCATTTCGATCAACCCCCGATCATTGACCATGACCATCGCGTTTGGCGCGGATTCGATAACTTGCCGAAACCGCTCCTCGCTTTTGCGCAGGGCGTGTTCAATCCATTGCCGCTGAGCGTCGTTCGAGAGCACACCCTCGTCCCCCATTCTCGCTCTCCGCCAGTTCGCTTCGGGTCACGCTCGTTTCACTTCAAACGGAATGTTGCGGTCAGAAACTCCCCGTCAAACCTATCCTCTTGGTGACAAATTCGCTCTTTCCATCGAAAAAAGTCGTATTGCAAATGGATGGCTATGACTGCCAACATCATTCGGCATACTCCTGCATGCGCAACAACAACTGTTTTTGCTAATTTTAAAATTGTTGGGATTGTGTCTGAATACTTCTTTTTTCCGAGTCAAAGGGTAGGACAATCATAGAATGCTGTCCATACGGGTTTTCATCCCATGGATCGGATCGCCTCGCGAGGATGCCCGCAAATCCGTGCCACGAGCGCTCTGTCTTTCCCTCCCGGACAGCAAAAATCCCCCTGCGGCGCCACGTCCCCGTTGAGGAGGCGTGCGTCGCAAGGGGACCAATCACTCATCCAGCCTTTGAAGCCTGAGGCGCTTACTCCGCCGCGACGCTTTCGACCGGGCTGCGGGCCTCCTCCGCCGGGACGGTGCGGATGAGGAAGTCAAAGGCCGACAGCGCCGCTTTCGCGCCTTCGCCCATGGCGATGATGATCTGCTTGAACGGCGTCGTCGTCGCGTCACCAGCGGCGAACACGCCGGGGACGGAGGTTTGGCCACGGGCGTCCACCTCGATCTCGCCGCGCGGCGACAGGGCGACCGCGCCCTTCAGCCATTCGGTGTTCGGGACCAGCCCGATCTGCACGAAGATCCCTTCCAGATCGACCCGGCGCAGTTCGCCGCTGTTGCGGTCCTTGTAGGACAGGCCCGTCACCTTGGCCCCGTCGCCATGCACTTCGGTGGTTTGGCCGGAGGTGACGATGGTGACGTTGGGCAGGCTGTTCAGCTTGCGCTGAAGCACCGCGTCGGCGCGCAACTGGCTGTCGAACTCGATCAAGGTGACGTGCGCCACCAGACCGGCGAGGTCGATGGCCGCCTCGACGCCCGAATTGCCGCCGCCGATCACCGCCACCCGCTTGCCCTTGAACAGCGGGCCGTCGCAGTGCGGGCAATAGGCCACGCCCTTGTTGCGGTATTCCGCCTCGCCCGGCACGTTCATCGAGCGCCAGCGGGCGCCGGTGGACAGGATCACCGTGCGGGATTTCAGCGTGGCGCCGCTGGCCAGCCGGATTTCGATCAAGCCGCCGGGGACCGCCGCCGGGATCAGCGCTTCAGCGGTTTGCAGGTTCATAATGTCCACGTCATACTCTTTGACGTGCTGCTCCAGGGCGCTGGCCAGCTTCGGCCCCTCGGTGTGCGAGACCGAGATGAAGTTTTCAATCGCCATGGTGTCAAGCACCTGGCCGCCGAAGCGTTCCGCCGCCACGCCGGTGCGGATGCCCTTGCGGGCGGCGTAGACCGCCGACGCCGCGCCCGCCGGGCCGCCGCCGATCACCAGAACGTCAAAGGCGCCCTTGGCCTTGATCGTCTCGGCGGCGCGGGCCGCCGCGCCGGTGTCGAGCTTGGCGACGATCTGCTCCAGCCCCATGCGGCCCTGGCCGAACGGCTCGCCGTTCAGGTAGATCGCCGGAACGGCCATGATCTGGCGGCTCTCAACCTCGGTCGGGAACAGCGCGCCGTCGATGGCGACATGCTTGATCCGGGGGTTGAGCACGCTCATCAGATTGAGCGCCTGCACCACGTCGGGGCAGTTCTGGCAGGACAGCGAGAAATAGGTCTCAAACTGGTAATCGCCGTCCAGATCCTTGACCCGCTCGATCAATTCGGCGGATTCCTTGGACGGGTGGCCGCCGACCTGCAACAGGGCGAGCACCAGCGAGTTGAATTCATGGCCCATCGGCAGACCGGCGAACCGAACGGCGATGTCGGTTCCAACACGGGCGATGGCGAAGGAGGGCGTGCGCGCGTCGTCGCGGCGGACCAGCGTGATCTTGTCCGACAGGGACGCGATGTCCTCCAGCAGACCCAGCATTTCCTGGGATTTCGGCGAGCCGTCGAGCGACGCAACCAGTTCGACGGGCTGCGTGATCCGCTCAAGATAGCCCTTCAGTTGGCCTTTGAGAGTGGCATCCAGCATGGCAATGGTTCCCGAAAGTGAAGGCGTCGGAACGAACCGAGTGCGCGTCGGTGGTGGTCCGGCAGGGAGGATTTTGAAAATTTTAAAGCGCAGGCGGGGCGCAAGGCCCGGCATTTTTTTAAGAGGGGAGCCGCCCTGGTTCCGGTGTTGCTCGGAACCAGGGCCGTCCGCCCGTCAGACGAACTTAGATCTTGCCAACCAGGTCGAGCGACGGGGCGAGGGTCTTCTCGCCTTCCTGCCACTTGGCCGGGCAGACTTCGCCGGGGTGCGAGGCGACATACTGGGCGGCCTTGACCTTGCGCAGCAGTTCGCCCGCATCGCGGCCGATGCCGCCGGCGGTGATCTCGACGATCTGGATCTTGCCGGCCGGATCGACGACGAAGGTGCCGCGATCGGCGAGGCCGACCTCTTCGATCAGAACGCCGAAGTTGCGGGACAGGGTGGTGGTCGGGTCGCCGACCATCGTGTATTCGATCTTGCCGATGGCGGGCGAGGTGTCGTGCCACGCCTTGTGGGCGAAATGCGTGTCGGTCGACACGGCGTAGATCTCGACGCCCAGCTTCTGGAAGGCGGCGTAGTTGTCGGCCAGATCCTCAAGCTCGGTCGGGCAGACGAAGGTGAAATCGGCGGGGTAGAAGAACACGACCGACCACTTGCCCTTCAGGTCGGCGTCGCTGACGTCGATGAACTTGCCGGACTTGAAGGCGGTCGCCTTGAAGGGCTTAATTTCGGTGTTGATCAAAGACATAGAACTCTCCGATGGGTGATTATGGGTGGGGAAGCGGCGCTGTCCCGGCCCCCGATGACGCCCGCGTGGCGATCCGCGCTGTTTCAGCGGATTTGGCGGCGGGCGGTCTTGGCGGCTCGTCAGGATCGGTGCGGCGTCTCCCCCGGGGTTGCTTGACCAGGAGAGGAATAAGGGAAATCGCTGACCAAGAGAAACACAAAATACCGATTGCATTGATCGGAAAAACCGATCAATCATTCCCCCATGAAACCCCTGCCGACGCTGCGCCAGCTCCGCTATCTCGTTGCCGTGGTTGACCGATGCCATTTCGGGCAGGCGGCGGACGCCTGTCTGGTCAGCCAATCAAGTTTGAGCGCCGGAATTCAGGAGCTTGAGGATCTGCTCGGCACGCCGCTGCTGGAACGCACGCGGCGGACGGTGATGCCGACGCCCCTTGGCCGCGAAATCGCCGAACGGGCGCGCAGCCTGCTGAAGGACGCGGAGGATCTGGTGGACATCACCCGCGCCGCCGCCGACCCGATGGCAGGCCCGCTGCATCTGGGGGTGATTCCCACCATCGGCCCCTTCCTGATTCCCCGCGTCATGCCCGATCTGCGCACGAGCTTCCCCAATCTGAAACTCTATCTGCGCGAGGATCAAACCGCCCGCCTGCTCGACCGGCTGAACAGCGGGGAGTTGGACGCCGCCCTGCTCGCCCTGCCCTACCCGATGGGCGACATCGAAACGCTGGACATCGCCGAGGATCATTTCTCCTTCGTCTGCCTGCCCGAACATCGTCTGTGCGCCTCCGCCACCGCCCACCCCATCGACGTGGCGATGGAGGATCTGTTGCTGCTGGAAGACGGGCATTGCCTGCGCGATCACGCGCTGGCCGCCTGCGCGCTGGACAGCGCCCCGCGCAACACGGTGTTCCAGGGCACCAGCCTGCACACGCTGGTGCAGATGGTCGCCAACGGGCTGGGGGTGACTCTGCTGCCGCAGATGGCGGTCGAGTCGGGCATCCTGCGCGGCCTCAATCTCGTGGTGCGCCCGCTGGACGGCGAGCGGCCTTTCCGCCGCATCGCGCTGGTCTGGCGGCGCACCTCCGGGCGAAAAGAAACTTTCCGGCGGCTGGGCGCCTCGCTGAAGGCGTCGCTGACGCCGCCCGCCGTTCAAGCCAGCCTGTAGAAACCGGCTTAGGCGATGGCCGCGCCCACCTGGATGAGGGCCAGCGCCTTGCGCCGGATGACCTCCACCGCCGGTTCCATCGACGGAAGGGAGCGGGCCAGACTCTGCGCCGCCTGGGCGAGCGGTTCGCTGACCGCCGCCGCCGTCATCGCCTGGGCGAGCGCCAACGGATCCTCCCACGCCCAAGGCACGGCCCCCACGCCGCAGCGCCGCAGACGGTCCGCCGTCAACGCCTGCTCCAGATGATTGGGCAGCAGCAGTTGCGGGCGACCAAGAGCCAGAACCGTTTCCGTCGTCCCATTGCCGCCATGATGCACGATGAGGGAGGCTGCGGCCATTTCAGCCCGCAAGTCGCCCGGTTCGGTCAGCACCGTCAGATGATCCACGCCGGACGGCGCCGCCCACGCCGCATCCCGCACATAGACGCGCGTCGGCAGGTCAAGCCGGGCGAGCGCGGCAAAGGCCGCCGCCCCCTTGGGCGTGGGCGCGAGATACGCGAACAGCGCCGGATGGGTGGCGGTCGGCAAGGGCGGCGGCGGCGGCGTCAGCGGGCCTGAGGCCGCCGCCTGCCGATGCGCCTGATAGGGATCCAACGTCGGATAGGTGCAGATCACGTCACGGGTTCCGCACCACAAAGCGGTGAGATTCGGCGGCGCCCGATGACCGCGCCGCGCCTGAACATCGGCATAGCGGGCGAGAACCACCACGTCATCCTCCAACGGCGCGCTTCCCGCGCGGCGCGGCAACGGCAGATGGGCGGGCGGAAGCACATAACCGTCGCCGATCGCCACAAAAGGAACGCGGCCAAGACTGGCGAGGCGCGCGGAGGGCGCGCTGTCGCCGATGAACAGAGCCGGGCGCCAGCGCTCCATCCGCTCGTCCCAACCGGCCAACAGCGCCTCGATGGCCGCTGATTCGGTGTAGCCAACCAGCGTCAGCACATCGGCCAACCCAAACAGGGCGGGCGGCGAACGACGGGCGGGTCGCGGGGGAATCCTCAGGCAGGGAAAGGGGCAGCCCACCAGCGGCGGCGCACCTGGATTCGGCACGAACAGAACCGGGCGGGTTTCGGCGGCAAGCCGTTCGGCGACCGTCAGCAGACGACGGATGTGGCCGAAACCGCCGCCAAGCTCATTGACCAAAAACACAACGGGCCGTTTGTCCAACGGCGACGACGCGACGCCATGGCCGCTTGGATCCTGCGAAAAAGCCCCGTGAAGGTCGGTCATGCGCCCCTGAACCTGCTGTCTGCCACGCCCGCCATGCCAGCGCGCGGATGATCGCGGCATAGCAGCCGGATCGCCCCAAGCCAACCGCTTCTTTTGTCCTGAACGCCCCTGTCCCGTTCCCCGCGCACCCGGTTTCCCCGCAACAATCATGCTTTTTTACACCCGCCTGCCGCCAAATCAGGCAGGGGCGCCGCCGGTCAATCCCTTGATGCGGTTGGATTTGATGCGGCGCACCGTGGCTCTTTTCCCGTGTTTGAGCGGCAACGCCCACCAAATAGGCGCAGAAAGTCCGTATTGCGTGCAATTCGCGCGGCTGCCATGATTGTCCAAGGCGTCAGTTATTGACCATACAGTCAGCTTTTCCGCCACCCTCCGGCCCTTGCGTTTGCTTGGCACGGCGGTTGCTGATGACTGGGAAGCCACGCCGCTTAGCGACCAAAGGGAAGCCATCCGCCATGACCCTGAACGCTGACATTCCGGCTTCGCCCTACGCCGATCTCACGCCGCCTTTGACGGCGGTGCAGGCGCTTGCCGAATCCAACCGCTGCCTGTTCTGTTACGACGCCGCCTGTGTGCGGGCCTGCCCGACCGGGATCGACATCCCGTCCTTCATCCGCTCCATCGCCACGGGCAATCTGAAGGGCGCGGCGACCACGATCCTGTCGGACAACATCATGGGCGGAACCTGCGCCCGCGTCTGCCCGACGGAAACCCTGTGCGAACAGGCCTGCGTCCGCAACACCGCCGAGGAGCGCCCGGTCGCCATCGGCCGGTTGCAGCGCCACGCCACCGACCACCTGTTCGCCCGCAAAGGCCCCCACCTCTTCGCCCGCGCCGCCCGCACCGGCAAGCGCGTCGCCGTGGTCGGGGCCGGTCCCGCCGGTCTGTCCTGCGCCCACCGTCTGGCCACGCTGGGCCATGAGGTGACGGTGTATGAGGCCAAGCCGAAATCGGGCGGCCTGAACGAATATGGCCTCGCCCCCTACAAGATGGCCGATGATTTCGCCCAGCGCGAGGTCGCCTTCATCCTGGAGATCGGCGGAATCACCATCGAGCATGGCCGCCGCCTGGGCGCCGACCTGTCGCTGGAAACGCTGCGCGCCGAGTTCGACGCCGTGTTCCTCGGCGTCGGTCTGGGCGGCAACAACCTCCTGAACATCCCCGGCGAGGAGCGCGACGGCGTGGAGAACGCCACCGCCTTCATCGAACGGGTGCGGCAGGCGACCCCGGACGCCCCGGTGGCCGTGGGCCGCAGCGTCGTGGTCATCGGCGGCGGCAACACCGCCATCGACGCCGCCATCCAGGCCAAGCGCCTGGGGGCGGAAGATGTGACGCTGGTGTACCGACGCGGGCGCGGCCAAATGGGCGCGACGGCGTGGGAGCAGGAGTTGGCGCAAACCAACGGCGTCGTCCTGAAAACCTTCGCCGCCCCGGTCGCCATCGACGCGCAGGGAATCACCCTGGAGCGCACCCGGTTGGAGGACGGCAAGCTCGTTTCCACCGGCGAGCGTTACAGCCTGCCCGCCGCCATGATCCTGAAGGCGGTGGGCCAGACGCTGGCGCGCGAGGCGCTGGACGGGCTGACCATCGCGGGCGGCAAGATCGTCATCGACGACGACCACCGCACCAGCCTGGGCAAGGTCTATGCCGGGGGCGATTGCGTCGCCAGCGGCGAGGATCTGACCGTTCAGTCCGTGCAGGACGGCAAGCTTGCCGCCCTGGCCATTCACCGCCACCTGACCGCCTGAGACGGGAGCCGAACCATGGCCGATCTGCGCAGCACCATCGCCGGCATCCGCTCGCCGAATCCCTTTTGGCTGGCGTCCGCCCCGCCCACCGACAAGCTGACCAACGTCGTCCGCGCCTTTCAGGCCGGATGGGGCGGCGTGGTCTGGAAGACGCTGGGCGAGGATCCGCCCGTCGTCAACGTGTCCAGCCGCTACGGCGCGCATCTCGACAACGAGCGCAAGCTGATCGGGCTGAACAACATCGAACTGATTTCCGACCGCCCGCTGGAGGTCAATCTCCAGGAGATCATCCAGGTCAAGCGCGACTGGCCCGACCGCGCCATGGTCGTGTCCCTGATGGCCCGGATCGAGGAAGAGGCCTGGGCCGGGCTGGCCCGCCGCATCGCCGCGACGGGCGCGGTGGACGGGTTGGAACTCAACCTCGGCTGCCCGCACGGCATGTGCGAGCGCGGCATGGGGTCGGCCATCGGCCAGGTGCCGGAGATGGTCGAGCAGGTGACGCGCTGGGTCAAAAACGCCACCAACCTGCCGGTGATCGTCAAGCTGACGCCCAACATCACCAACATCCTGTGGTCGGCGGAAGCGGCCAAGCGCGGCGGGGCCGACGCGGTGTCGCTCATCAACACCGTCAACTCCATCGTCGCCGTCGATCTCGACGCCATGGCCCCGACGCCGGTGGTCGATGGCAAGGGCAGCCATGGCGGCTATTGCGGCCCGGCGGTGAAGCCCATCGCGCTCAACATGGTGGCGGAAATCGCCCGCAACCCGGACACGGCGGGGCTGCCGGTGTCGGGCATCGGCGGCGTCACCAACTGGCGCGACGCGGCGGAGTTCCTGGCGCTGGGCGCCACCAACGTGCAGGTCTGCACCGCCGCCATGACCTTCGGCTTCAAGATCGTCGAGGACATGATAAGCGGCCTGTCCAACTGGATGGACGACAAGGGGTACGCCACTCTGGACCAACTGTCGGGCCGGGCCGTTCGCAACGTGGTGAACTGGAACGACCTGAACATGAACTTCTCGACCAAGGCGGTGATCGACCCGGCCTTGTGCATCGACTGCGGACGCTGCCACATTGTGTGCGAGGACACCTCGCATCAGGCGATCCGCATCGATCCGGGCGATGGCCGCCGGATCTTCACCGTGGTCAACGAGGAGTGCGTCGGCTGCAACCTGTGCTCCCACGTCTGCCCGGTGCCCGATTGCATCACCATGCAGCCGGAGGAGAACGGCTTGCCCCCGATGACGTGGCCCAACGATCCCCGCAACCCGATGCGCGCCGCCGCCGCCGAATAAGCCCGGCCCACCCCTTTACGTCTGGGAGAGAGCAACGATGTCTTACCCGCAGAATGTCGCCGTGAACGGCTCGCGCCTGTGGCAAAGCCTGATGGACATGGCGCAGATCGGCGCGACGCCCAAGGGCGGCGTCTGCCGACTGGCCCTGACCGACCTGGACAAGCAGAGCCGCGACCTGTTCGCGCGCTGGTGCGAGGAGGCGGGCTGCACCATCAGCGTGGACAAGATGGGCAACATCTTCGCCCGCCGGGCCGGTCGCGACGACAGCCTGCCCCCGATCATCATGGGCAGCCATCTGGACAGCCAGCCGACCGGCGGCAAATATGACGGCGTCTATGGCGTGCTGGCCGGGCTGGAGGTGGTGCGCAGCCTGAACGACATGGGTTACGTCACCGAGGCCCCGGTCGAGGTGGCGGTGTGGACGAACGAGGAAGGCTCGCGCTTCGCCCCGGCCATGGTGGCGTCCGGCGTCTTCGCCGGGGTGTTCGATCTGGAGTATGGCCTGTCGCGCGCCGATCTGGACGGCAAGACGATGGGCGAGGAACTCGCCCGCATCGGCTACGCCGGGGACCAGGAGGTCGGCGGGCGCAAGGTCGGGGCCTATTTCGAGGCCCACATCGAACAAGGCCCGATCCTGGAGGCCGAGGGCAAAACCATCGGCGTCGTCACCGATTGCCAGGGCCAACGCTGGTACGAAATCACCTTCACCGGGCAGGAGGCCCACGCCGGGCCGACGCCGATGACCCGCCGCAAGGACGCGCTGCTGGGGGCCGCGCGCGTGGTGGACGCGGTCAACCGCATCGGCTTGAAGTATGGCCCGGCGGCCTGCGCCACGGTCGGGCTGATGCAGATTCACCCGAACTCGCGCAACGTCATTCCGGGCCGCGTCTTCTTCACCGTCGATTTCCGTCATCCGAAGGATGAGATCCTCGCCGCGATGGACGCCGAATTGCGGGCGGCGGTGGAAGAGATCGCCAGCGGCATCGGGCTGGAAAGCGACTTCAAGCAAATCTGGTACTACGCCCCCATCCAGTTCGACGCTGATTGCGTGACGGCGGTTCGCAACGGGGTGGCCCGCACCGGCTACTCCTTCCGCGACATCATTTCCGGCGCCGGTCACGACGCCTGTTATCTGTCGAAAGTCGCGCCTACCGGCATGGTCTTCATCCCCTGCATCGACGGCATCAGCCACAACGAGATCGAGGAAACGACGCCGGAATGGTCCACGGCGGGCTGCGAAGTTCTGCTGCACGCCGTGCTGGAGCGGGCAAACGCCGAGCGATCCCCGGCAGCCGCGTGATACAGTCCGCCTCTCTGCGCCCCTCTCCCGAAGCGGGAGAGGGGCTTTAAAGATGATGGACGAAGGTTGGCGATGACGCTGAAAACAGATCCGGCCCCCCCCGACGCCGCCCCGCAAGGGCGCATCCGCCGCGAGAATGTGGAACGCATTCTCAAGGCGGCGGAGGCCGTGTTCGCCGAAGCCGGATGCGCCGGGGCGACCATGGCCGACATCGCCGACAAGGCCGGGCTGCCCAAGGCCAATCTGCATTATTACTTCGGCACCAAAGAGGATCTGTACCGCGCGGTGCTGGACAACATCCTGCGGCTGTGGCTCGCCCCCATCGACGCGCTGACGCCGGACGCCGATCCAGCCACAGCGCTCACCGCCTACATCACCACCAAGATGGAAGCCTCGCGCACCCGCGCGCAGGCGTCCAAGGTGTTCGCCAACGAAATCCTGCATGGCGGGGCGCAGATCGAACGCTTCCTGTCCGACGATCTGCGCCGTCTGGTCGACGCCAAGGCCGCCGTCATCGACGGCTGGGTCGCCGAAGGCCGCATGGCCCCGGTGGACGCCCGCCAATTCCTGTTCATGATCTGGGCCGTGACCCAGCATTACGCCGATTTCGACGTCCAGGTCCGCAAGGTTCTGGGCCGTCGCACCCTGACCCGCCAGGATTTCGCCCATCACCACCGAGGTGCTGCGGATGATCCTGCGCGCCGCCGGGCTGCCGGAACCATCCCCCACCCCTTCCCCGACCCCATCCCCGACCAACGCATAAGGGAGCGCCTTCCATGGGTATCGTCATTCGCGGTGGAACCGTCGTCACAGCCGAGCAGACGCAGCGCGCCGATGTCTATTGCGAGGACGGCCTCATCAAGGCCGTTGGCGACGCGCTGGACGTTCCCGCCGGAACCGACATTGTGGAGGCGGGCGGCTGCTTCGTCATGCCGGGCGGCATCGACCCGCACACCCACATGGAATTGCCCTTCATGGGCACGGTGACGACGGAGGATTTCTTCAGCGGCACCGCCGCCGGTTTCGCCGGAGGCACGACGACGATCATCGATTTCGTCATCCCCAACCCCAAGCAAAGCCTGATGGAGGCCTATCACACTTGGCGCGGCTGGGCGGACAAGGCGGCGGGCGATTACAGCTTTCACGTCGCCGTCACCTGGTGGGACGAGACGGTGCGCGCCGACATGGGGACGCTGGTCGCCGACCATGGGGTGAACAGCTTCAAGCATTTCATGGCCTACAAAAACGCCATCATGGCCGACGACGAGGTCCTGGTGAACAGCTTCCAACGCTGTCTGGAACTGGGGGCCATCCCGACCGTCCACGCCGAAAACGGCGAGCTGGTGTTCCAGCTTCAGAAAAAGCTGCTGGCCCAGGGCATGACCGGCCCGGAAGCCCACCCCCTGTCCCGCCCGCCGGAGGTGGAGGGCGAGGCCGCCAACCGCGCCATCCAGGTGGCGAAGGTGTTCGGCGTGCCGGTCTACATCGTCCATGTCTCGGCGAAAGAGGCGTTGGAGGCGATCACGCGCGGCCAGGACGGCGGCCAACGGGTGTTTGGCGAGGTTCTGGCCGGGCATCTGCTGATCGACGACAGCGTGTACCGCAACCCCGATTGGGACTTTGCCGCCGGTCACGTCATGAGTCCGCCCTTCCGCGCCAAGGAGCATCAGGAGGCGCTGTGGCGCGGATTGCAAGCGGGCCATCTGCACACCACGGCGACCGATCATTGCTGTTTCTGCGCCGAGCAAAAGGCGATGGGCCGCAACGACTTCACCAAGATTCCGAATGGCACGGCGGGGATTGAGGACCGCATGACCGCGCTGTGGACGCACGGCGTCAACACGGGCCGTCTGACGATGAACGAATTCGTCGCCATCACCTCGGCCAACGCGGCGAAGATCTTCAACCTGTACCCGCGCAAGGGGTCGGTCAGCGTCGGGGCCGACGCCGATCTGGTGGTGTGGGATCCGGCGGCGACCAAGACCATCTCGGCCAAGACCCAGATGCAAAAGGTCGGCCTGAACATCTTTGAAGGCATGACGGTGACGGGAACCCCGGCCTACACGCTGAGCCAGGGCAAGATCGTCCACGCGCTGGGCGAAAGCCGCGCGGTGCGCGGGGCGGGCCGCTACGTCAACCGCCCGGCCTTCCCATCCGTCTACGA
>Ga0209800_10002708_pt1 | contig 15125 bp, 9 predicted proteins | sample Higcelweek8metaG_FD_187174 | JGI IMG/M metagenome (GOLD analysis project Ga0209800, IMG submission 187174) | Freshwater pond sediment microbial communities from the University of Edinburgh, under environmental carbon perturbations - High... | ecosystem: Environmental > Aquatic > Freshwater >...
AAAAAAACAGAGTGCAGCAGAAAATCAAATAGAGCATAAAAAATCAAATGGATGGCTGGTAATGAATATATTGAAACTTGCGTTGATTCATATGAATGTCCGTCATAAGGAGCCTGAGTTAAATCGTGCAACTCTCATGTCACTGGTTGAAGATGCTGCCTGCAAAGGGGCAAAGATTCTGATAACACCGGAACTTGCCATCTCCGGCTACTCATTTGCAGACCATGCAGATATGGCCCCCTTTGCAGAGACCAGGCAGGGGGTGACGCTGACAGCTCTCTCAGAAGCTGCACAGAGGCATGGCATCCATATCTGTGCTGGTATTGCTGAAAAAGATCCTGCTACTGAGATACTTTACAACAGCGCATTTGTTATCGGGCCAGATGGAGAGATAGTGTGCCGATACCGTAAGATAAACGCTGAGAGCGGTTGGGCATGCCCAGGTAACCCCAGGGATGACAACACTTTTGAAACTCCATGGGGACGGGTCGGTATTCTGATCTGTTCTGACAGCTATCACGGCCTGATGCCCCGTGTTACAGCTCTTCGAGGGGCAGATCTGCTTATTATTCCTGCCAACTGGCCAGTTTCAGGGCTTGACCCGAGAGAGTTGTGGCGTGCAAGGGCACTGGAAAACGGCTTTCACGTAGCTGCATGCAATAGAACAGGTGTTGATCTGACCATGGATTGCAAGAGTGCTCCATCCTCTCTATTTGACCCTGTAGGCGCTACTCTTTTTGATGGAAGCTGCTCTGATTCAGATATTTTTCTGGTTGATCTCCCCTTAAACTCTGAAGGAGTTCTTGATAACAGAATGAGGCTTCAGCGTCTGGAGGATCGCAGACCACACTGTTACCACGACTGTTATCGGAACTTCCGCGGAATAAGAGATCTGACACGATTTCTGGAGCTGCCGGAGCCGGGAGTTATTGATCTTCACTGTGTGGTGCCCAGAAGAGGTGAAAATCCTGTCAATGCTTTGGAGAGCTATCTGCAACCTGAGATAGAGGGTCAGGAGGAGATAAGAGCTGTGGAGAGAGGCAATGGGAAGTTTGATCTCTATCTGCTTTCGCAGTTTGACTTTTCAGATGGCGATCTTGAGAGGATTAACAGAGTTTCCAGAGATAGAAATATAGCTGTAGCCACATGCAGTTCAGGCAAGGGTTCTGGCTATTACAGCTATATCTTTCAAAGCAGAGGTGGGATGAGGCGGTGGCATCTTCCTTTCCAGCCATGTGGTGGTGAGAACGATTTCCCCTGTGTCGATTTCGGTCCGGCCCGCCTGATGCTTGCGCCGTTTGCCATGATTGCTCACCCTGAGTTTGCCGTTGCCGCTGCAAAACAGGGCTGCGATCTGATACTGGCAGCTGAAGAGGAACTCTCTTCGGAGGCACGTCTGCTTGCCGGTGTCCGTACAGTTGAAAATACGGCTGTGGCAGTCTGTGCGTCAAACAGCGCTGGTATCTGGATGGTTCCAGAGGGGCATCAGCGATGGGACGAGCAGACAGCTCAAGCAGGTGAGGCGTGCTCTTACTCTCTGGATACCGGGCGCACAAGGTTCAAAAGATTTCAGGACAACATTGATTTTGAGGTTCTGCTTGGCAGTTGAGTCTTGATCTTCAATTTATTTTGAAGTTATGCCTATCAATCGGGTTTCAATCTTCAGAGGAATGAGAATAGCGGTGAGAGTAAGGTTCATGTTTGTACTGTCCATATTTGTTCTTGCTGGAATTTCAGCAACATCTTTTTCTGAAACAGTTCTTGCTGAAAAATCAGCAGAGATCTCTGAAGAGGAGGGTAAAGCAGCTGCAAAAGAGGCGATAGTTCTCGACAGTATAGTGGTGACTGCAAAAAAAGAGACTCAACTGCTCCGCACTGGTGATGTGGATCTGCAATCGACACCAGCATCAGTGTCTCTAATTCAAAGGGAGGTTTTTGAAGGCAGAACGGAAAATCTGGCTGATGTGATTGAAAAGGAGGCAGGCGTTCAGGTGCGCCGCTCAGGTGGTCTTGGCAGCTTCTCCACAGTGTCGCTGCGTGGAGCATCCGGTGACCAGGTGATGATCTTTCTGGATGGGATACTTTTAAATGATGCATCTGGCGGTGGAGTGGATCTGAGCAACATTGCCCTCTCTGATGTGGAGGCCATTGAGATTTACAGGGGAGTCACTCCGGTAAATTTTGGCAGAGCATCAATAGGGGGGGTGGTCAATATCCGCACTCTGAGGGCAGCAGAGTCCAGCAGAGCTGCGTCAGGTGAAGAGAGCGCAGATAAGAGCAGACGAGCAGTTTCAACGGTCACCGCAGGATATGGAAGCTTCAACACCCGTAAAGCTGGCGCTCTTGTCAACCATAAGCCAGGTAAACTGGATTACCTCATATCTGCTGACTATCTCTCATCAGATAATGATTTCAAGTTTTTGAATGATAACGGTACAGATTGGAACAGTTCTGATGACAGTCAGGAAAAGAGAGAGAATGCAGCAGTCAAGCAGTCAAATGTTCTTGGAAAAACTGGCTATGACTTTACCGATACGCTCAGAGTTGATCTCATGAACCAGTATTTTGAAAAAGAGCAGGGTCTTCCAAGCTGGAATAACAGCTCTCTGAACCTGGCTGAACTTGATACTGTTAGAAATATTACAACTCTTGGAGTAACTGCCGATGATCTGACTCAGCTCCATTTAAACAACAGAGCCCAGTTATCCTACACCTGGAAAGAGGAGGAGTATGAGGATAGTCAGGGGTATATCGGGCTTGGTAATCAGCATAACACCTACAACACAAGACGCCTGGAGGGTGATCTGTTTACTGAGTTGCCAACAGATCACCATACTCTGCTTATCTCCACCAATGTGGCAGAGGAGATCTATGAGAGCGAAGATCACCTAAGCGATCTCAATCCTGAAGAGAGCAGCCGTAATAGTGGCTCTTTAGGTATTCAGGACTCTGTTTATCTCATGGATGAGAGCCTTATTATCACTCCTGCTGTTCGATACACACTGTTTCAGGATCAGTTCAGGGGGGGTGAGACTGGTACAGCGGCTCAGACAGATGATAGAGATGACGGTTATTTCAATTCACAGATAGGTCTCAGATACTCTCCTGTAGAGAGTCTGACCCTCAGAAGCAATCTTGCTCAATATGTGCGCCACCCCTCTTTTTTTGAACTCTATGGTGATCGAGGCTTTATCATCGGCAATTCAGATCTTAAAGAGGAGAAGGGGGTCAACTGCGATTTTGGGGCAGAGTTCGGCTTTCACAATCTATCTTCCCGAGTTGAGAGGGTGACTTTTGGTGTGACAGGATTCAGAAGCGATGTAGATGACCTGATTACAAGGGTCTATGACTCAAGGGGGATCGGTAAGTCGGTCAATATCTCTGGAGCGTTGATACAGGGGGTTGAGCTTGGCGCCTCCATGGAGTTCTGCGACCACTTCAGAGTTCTGTTTAATGCCACAAAGCAGGAGCCGGAAAACCAGAGCCAGATAGAACTCTTCAACGGAAAGCAGCTGCCAGGAAGGTTTGAACTCTCCTGTCTTGCCCGTCTTGAGGCTCGTTACAGAGGGTATATGGCATATGGTGAATATATCCATGATGAGGGTATGTTCTACGATACTGCAAATCTTCTGGAGGCAGAGGATAAAAAAGAGGTGAACATCGGCCTCTCCTGGATCTTAAGAGAGGTAAAGATCTCTCTGGAGGTTAAGAATATGACAGATGAACTCTATGAGGATTTCAACGGCTATCCACTGCCGGGAAGGTCGTTCTATCTCTCTTTAAAATATAATTTATAGTTATTACGTCTTTTATCAGGAGGTATATTTATGAAGTCAGAAGATCTATTTATGAAAGAGCTGTTTATGAAGTCAGAAGGGATGGTTATGAAGAAAGATCGTTTTAGAATAATAGGTTCATCTGCTGTTTTGGTAAGAGTTGCCATTTTTCTGGCACTGCTCTCTTTTCTCTCTTTTCCTGCTACAGGTGGCTGCAACACCACACAGAGCGCCGTTATCTCAACTGTGGCTCCGGACTACTCAAGCGGTGCTCATTCAGTTGTCTCTGTGGAACCCAAAGGTGGACCAAGATCTGTGCAGAACAGCCTGTTGCCTACAGCAGTTTCAGATATCACTGTTGCGGCATATGAGAATTACTTCTACAGGATAGAGCGGTTTCAGGCTGATAATATCACAAAATTTGACATTAAGGCTCCAGATACTCCGATCTGGCAGTTCTCCACACTTGACGATGGTGAAACGCAGAGTCAGAACCCCCATGACCTCATATTTGTAAACAGCACAAAAGCCTATCTGATCAGATATGGCAGCACAAAGGCGTGGATTGTCAACCCTTCTGCCACAACCCAGTCAGAGTTCAAAACAGGAGAGCTTGATCTTGCACCATACGCTGATTCTGACGGTATTCCTGAGATGAACAGTGGTGTGATCGCAGATGGAAAGCTCTTTATCGCCATGCAGAGGCTGGATCAGAATGACAATTGGAGTGCCTCAAATGACTCTTATGTGGCCATATTTGATATCAACACAGATATGGAGATCGACACAGGAGCATCTGATGCCGATGGGATAAAGGGGATAAGACTTCCTGTGAGAAATGTTGGAGCTATCCAGTACCTGGAATCCAGCAATATGATATATGTTCAGGGAACAGGCAATTACGGAAGCTCCTGGAGCGGAGCTGCCCCTGTCTATTCAGGCGGTATAGTAAGTATTGATCCTGACACGTATGAGGTCTCAATGGTAATTGATGATGGAGATTCAGATAAACACCCATATGGCAACATATCAGGCATGGGAGTTGTTTCTGCTGAAAAAGCCTACTTTGTAGGTTATGCAGGCTGGGGAGACAACACTCTTTATCTGTTTAACCCCACAACCGGAGAGGTTTTTGGTCAGGCAAACAGCTATCTGCAAAACAAGAACATCTCAGGAATGGAAGCTGGCACTTTTACAGATGGCAAAAGTATGCTCTGGGTCTGTAATGCAACAGACTCTGAAGTTGTTATCCTCAACACCGAGGATAACACTATTGATGAAAAGGTCTCCACAGCCCTTAATCCGACCCGTGTCGTCTTCACTACCACTACAGAGAGTGAAGATAAGTCATGCGCTCTGCTATCTGACTCTCTGGAGATCTCCATCCCATCTGCTGGATACGATTCACTCTCTTTGAGTTTTAACCTTGAATTTGAAGGAGTTGATGATCAGGGAAGTTTTCTGTGGAGATTGAAGGATCTTACTGTAAATTCAGATCAGAAGAACTCCAGTTGTGCTCAGATCGCCTCCAGTCTGGATATTTCCATCTCATGTGTAAGCTACTCAACCTCTTCTGGTCAGCTATTATTGACCGCAGAGTTTGAATATATCGGGCTCAACAGTAGTGGTGATCTCATATGGCGATTAAGTGGTGCTCAATTCAGATAAGGGGGGAGATCGTGCTGCAAAGAGCTGGTGAAGTGAATCATGTTGATGCGGTTAGGGCGACTCAGTTGTGCTCTTTTTTATGTGAAAGTCTCTTGAAACATAAGTCTTTATGGGACTTTCATGCTTCGTTGTGGCCGAGAGCAATGCCTCGCTCCGGCCGTGCCAGTTATACAAAGATTTTGACTGCACTCTTTTTTTTCACCGGAGTTCTCTCTTTTTCATTGGGCTTTGCTGAGAATGAAGCTTCTGCCTTTTCTCTTGATTTTACGGATGATCACGGATCAAGGATCTCTCTTGATAAAAGGCCGCAACAGGTTGTATCTCTTGTTCCTGGTATTACTGAGATCATGTTTGGAATCGGTGCAGGAGATGCTCTCAAAGGGGTCACATACCAGACAACTCTTCCTGGTGAGGTCTCTGAAAAGGCTGTAGTTGGCGGTTTTTCTGAACCTTCTATTGCAGCCATTGAACGGCTGGATCCTGACACTATTCTGCTCTCCGATTTTCACGGCAGGGTCAGGGACTATTTTAAGGGGAAGAGGAACAGAAAAGGGGAGTTGATAACCCTTATCGAGTTTAATACCTCTTCGGTCAGCCACGGAATTGATAACACCCTTCTGCTTGGAAAGATATTTGGTAGGAAGAAGGAGGCAGAGAGGATAAAAACGGAAAATGAGGCACAGATTGAGCTGATCAGAGAGAAGCTGAACTCTATCAGACCGGATCAGAAGCTCAGGGTGATGCGTCTTATGGGAAGAGAGAGTGTTATGACCCCTGGAAATGACTCTTTTCAGAATGAGATTATCACCATGAGCGGTGGCATTGCTCCTGATTTTGGCAGATCAGGAGATATCACTGAAGTGAGTAAGGAGGAGTGGATACGTTTCAATCCACAGGTGCTCTATGGATGCGGTGATGACAAGGTTCTTGAAGAGTCTCTTCTCAACAAACCAGGATGGAGAGATGTGGATGCTGTGAAAAACCATCGCATCTACTATTTCCCATGTGAGCTTACCTGCCGTGCAGCCACCCATACAGGTTACTTTGTTCAGTGGCTTTCAGCCACAATATATGGAGAACTCTTTGCAGCAAAAGAGAAGTTGATCCATAAGGATGGTATCTTTGACTCAAGGAGAGTCAATTTCACCACCTGCCACCCGGCCTCTGATGAAAAGAGAGGGGGTAGAGGAGAAGATAGAGGCGATGGGCTTACAGGCAGAGCAGAGGGGGAAGAGGCGACAAAAGAGTCAGCCACTGTTGAGCCCTCTCCTGTAAACATTGACTATGTCAGGGAGATCAGGGTTGATGAGAGCCACGTTCTTGACTTTGTCAACAGAACCCTTGTGGTCAGTTTAAAGGAGCCTATGGCAGTTGTATCTACTCTGGAGGGTGAGCGGCATGGGATCACAACTGTTATGAACCACTACACTCCGCCACAGAACTGGCTCATTGACCACTCTCACGGGTTGGAGATGATCAGAAAGAGAATCTGCAACGCTCTTGGGGTTGAGGAGAGATCAACAACCCTTCTGATAACCGGAGCAGATATGAACAACCTTGCCGTGAAAAGATCAAGCTACAGAGAGCTTGATGTTTACGCCTTTGTAACGGCAGGGGTCAACTCCAATGCCATGAGGATGTCAAAGGATAGAGGAGAGTATTACAGACCTGGCACCATAAACGTGATTGTGATGGCAAACAGATCCATGAGCCACGCTGCCATGACCCGCGCGATCATCACTGCAACAGAGGCCAAGAGTGCAGCTCTGCTTGATATGGATATCCGTTCAAGCTACAATAACGGCGCATGGCGTGCAACCGGAACAGGTACTGACAACGTGGTGGTGCTTCAGGGTAGCGGAAAAGGCGAGCCTATTGACTCATCAGGAGGTCACACCAAACTTGGCGAGCTTATTGCTGATGCTGTATATCAGGGGGTGCAGGAGGCTATCTTCAGACAGAACGGGTTGAGCGCTGGTCTCAATCTGTTTGAGCGCCTTAAGAAAAGAGGGATCTCCATCCACGATCTTGTTGCATCTGAAGAGTGCGACTGTAAACGCAGCAGGAACGAGTTTGTAGGGGAGGTTGAGGCGCTGCTTTTAGACCCCTCTTATGAAGGGTTCATGGAGGCTGCACTTGCTTTAAGCGATGATTATGAGAAGGGGCTGATTGAGGATCTGACCATGTTTGAGCAGTGGTGTAGATCCATTGCCGGTAATATTGCAGGAAGAGAGATCAAGGATTATAAAGAGCTTCTTGTAAAAGCTGGTCTGTCTGAGGATGATCAGAAGGCTTCAGAAAGAGCGCCAATGCCGCATGTGATCCATATGGCACTCAATGCACTCTTTAACGGGATCTACTTCAGAGCCATGTAGCAGAAGCAGCAGGCCTGCGTGCCTGCCCTTGCGAGGGCACCCCCATTGGGGTGCCCCTACGGTTCCATACTTCGTTGTGCCTGTAAGGGCAGGGTGGTTATACAGTGAAGCCTCGGAAACTTCACTTCTTCTGTGGCGCCTCTAAGCCCGAGAATGCCAGCACTGCGTCTGGGAGGCGCTGCCCCCGGATCTCGATCTCTGCAACAGACGTATTCAGTTCCACCAGTTCGGTTGATGTGAACCGAACGGTAGCCGCGCGAGTATTCTGGAGCATATGCTCTATATGTGTCGTTCCAGGAATCGGCACGATCCAGGGCTTCTGCGCCATCAGCCATGCCAGCGCGATTTGCGCGGGAGTGGCATTCTTTCGTTCGGCCCACTTCTTCACCAATTCCACAAGTGCCAGGTTGTGCGGCAGATTCTCTGGGAAAAACCGGGACTCGGTGCTGCGAAAATCTCCGGGAGCAAACCTGGTATTCGCATCAATCCAGCCAGTTAGGAACTGCACACCTAGGGGGCTCCAAGGCACAAAGCCGATTCCAAGCTCCTGGCAAGCCGGGATCACTTCCTTCTCAGGCTCACGCCATAGCATGGAGTACTCGTTCTGAACTGCGGTCACGGGTAACTCTGCATGAGCACGCCGAAGTGTTTTAATCCCCATCTCGGAGAGACCCCAATGCAGAACCTTACCCTGATCCATAAGCTTCTTGACGGCCCCTGCGACATCCTCAATCGGGACTTCGGGATCGACCCGGTGCTGATAGAGAAGATCAATGCGATCGGTCCGAAGGCGTTTGAGCATAGCCTCGACGACCCGCTTGACATGTTCCGGGCGGCTGTTGAGACCCGGAAGGCGCTTCCCAGTTTCCTGATCGATGTTCCAGCCGAATTTGGTGGCAATCACTATCTTATCGCGGAAGGGAGCCACTCCTTCACCGAGGATGCGTTCCACTTCGAATGGGCCGTATGCCTCTGCTGCGTCAAAAAATGTGACACCATGATCGAAGGCGAGGCGGATGACGTTAATCATTTCAGGTCGGTACGGCACGGTCGTTTCATACTTACGACTCATGTTCTGAACGCCGAGCCCAAGGCTTGAGACCTCCAGTGTGCCGAGTCTGCGGTTTCCCAGGCTTGAAGACTGATACGGGCCGCTTGAGCCTGAGTTCCCAAGGGAGGGCTGCTCAGTCTGAACCTGTGCAGAGGTCGAAACATGAGGCAGCAACGAGGCTGCGGCCAACCCTGCTCCGGCGATAAAAAGCTTGCGACGGTCCGGCATGGTGGGGCCGCCCTCTCGAATATGGTCGTTTTGTGTGTTGTTCATGTCAGTTGGTTCCTTATTTTGTTGTCTTCAATGACTTAGGTGTTGCGTGTGGCTGTTGCCAGCATTTTCACGATGTCAGGATCACGATGGTCGAAGAAAAGACTTTGCTTCGTGTCCAGCTTAACAATCGTGTCCATATCTTCGGAGCTCAGTTCAAAATCGAAAATGTTGAAGTTCTCAATGATGCGCTCCTTGCGCACCGATTTGCTAATCGCCACCACGCCTCGTTGCGTCAGCCAGCGCAGGATGATTTGGCCTACACTTCTGCCATATTTTTCGGCCATGGACAGCAAAACGTCGTTGTGGAAAATGTTGTTCTTGCCTTCGGCAAACGGTCCCCACGATTCGATCTGAACCTTATTTTCTTCTAGGAACTTCTGGGTTTCGATCTGCTGATGGAAAGGATGGGTTTCGATCTGATTAACAGCCGGAACCACTTCGTTGTGAATGATGAGGTCCATAACCCGGTCAGGCGCAAAATTACTAACGCCGATGGCTCTAATAAGGCCCTCCTGATACAATTCTTGCATCGCCCGCCATGCGCCGTAAACGTCGCCGTAAGGTTGGTGGATCAGATACAAATCAAGGTAATCCAATTTGAGCCTATCCAATGACCGTTGGAAAGCCCGCTTGGTGAGTTCATAACCGGTGTCCTGAATCCACAGTTTGGTGGTCACAAAGAGTTCTTCTCTTACGATGGCGCTTCTTTGTATGGCTTTACCGACAGCTTCTTCGTTGCCATAGGAAGCTGCGGTGTCAATCAGACGGTAACCGGTTTTAATTGCATCCGAAACGCATCTTTCACACTCTTCGGCATCCGTTATCTGGAAAACACCAAACCCTAAAATGGGCATTTCAATGCCATTGTTCAAAATTTTCTTTTGCATAGTTTCTCCTGTGCGGCTTTTAATGACAAAGCGCTTCTTTGTATATTTCAGTAACCCTATTGTTTATCATCGACAGGCTCCATCCATTGAACCGTCGAACCATTGAGGGGAGCGGAGATTGCGACGTGGGACATGGGGCTGTCGGGTGCAGCACCATGCCAATGACGCTCACCTGCCGGAATCCAGACGACATCACCCGGCAGGATTTCCTGAACAGCTTCACCTTCAGACTGAACCAGGCCCCGCCCGGAAATAACAATGAGACTCTGCCCCAAGGGATGTGTATGCCACACTGTACGCGCCCCGGCTTCAAAATTCACAATTCCGCCGCTATAGCCGTCCGGTGTTTCTGATGAGAACCTGGACCCTACGGTGACATGACCGGTGAAATAATCTGTTGAACCCTTTACCGGATTTTCGTTTCTGATGACCTTACCGGATTTTGCATGGTTCACAGGAGGTCCGATTCCGAGCAGGTCGTTGAACGTCTCAGCCGCTCTTTCAGCAGTATCCGCCCCGGCTTCCTGCCTGAGTACAGCAACAAAATCTTCAAGCTGTGCCTTACTTAAGCCCACATTCATGGAGACTCTGAGATGCGATTTGAGTTGTGCTTCCGTACCTGGCATCGCTGCCAGAATACTGATGGTCGCCAGTTCGCGTTCCTGATGATTGAGGACATCCCGGTAAAAAATATCCGCAAAAAGATGCTCCACTAAAAACTGATCAATAATAGGCGTAAAAACCGGATAGCCGCCCGTGGGTTTCGACATATCTCTTCCCACAAGCGAATTTCGAACCTTATGACCATAGGCTGACTTATCAAAACCGGAGGGCATCGGAGTTGCCTGTTTCCCGATGTTGTCGGTTATCCCTTGTCCTTTGCGCTTATCCAGAACGGCCATATAAGCAGTGATGCCATTCAGGGCGCGGGGGAAACCTGCATAAGCATAGGTATGAACCAGGATTTCCTTAATATCATTGATTGTTAATCCAGCATCCAGCCCTTTGCTCAGAGCTGTTTCCAGCTTCTGTATATTTCCAGTCGCGGTGAAGGCCGCAATGGGGATAATTTTTTTTTGCCTGTCGCTTAATTTCTCGTTTTCTTCAGCCTGAGTTTCAAAAATGCTCCCTGTAAAAATTACCGTAACAACCAAAGTTGCGATGATTTTTGTAAATTTTTTCATGCTTCCTCCTCTTTCTTATGTTCCATGTCAGCGGCTGATGGCCACATTCAAATGCTTTTCCCAAAACTGAACGGCAAGATCCAGCCATCCGTCGGCATCTGTATTTGTACCGAGTCCAAAGCCGTGGCCAGCAGTTTTGTATCTATGATATTCGACCTCCACTCCGGCATTTCTCAAGTTGTTTACGCGTCTATCGACCACCGATACCTTCACAATACTGTCATTTTCAGCAGTCGTGATGAATATTGGCGGAAAATCTTTGGAAAAGCTTGATTGACCGGTATAAGCGATGACGACTGTCGATGGTTCAGGCAAATCAGCGCCTCCGTAGGCGGCAACACCGCTTAAAGCGATATTGCCGACCATCCTGGCTCCGGCAGAACCTCCCCATAGAGAGTATGCTTCAGTGCTCACTCTTAATATTGCCGCGCTCCTGAAAATATAGACTATTGCCGATGTCAGATCCTCAGTTGCCTCTTGCTGGCTGCCGATGCGATACCTTATGACAAAGGCGTTGTATTTTTTTTTGCTTATCTCCAGGGCAAGCGGAAAACCTTCATGCAGGGAACCGACGTAGCTAAATCCTCCGCCTGGGGACACAACGGCAAATGGTGCTCCTGGTTCTCCCCTGAAAAAGAAGAGCCCAGTGTTTCTTTTAGTGGGGTCTTCCAGCTTTTGCTGTTCGGTGTAAAAATCATAGAAGATGGTTTTGCCGTCAATGACTTCATCTATCATACGGTTCACCGCCCCCACAACAATGCCGGGGTCCACGTGGCTGTGGTAAGGCATGAGCGATTGGACATTGCTGAGCGGCGTATCAAGGTAATAAGTGTTGCTTTCCCTTGGCAGCATGAGTTGGCTAAAACCTTTAAAAGCCGGATGGTCCACAATGTTTCGGATAAAATCACCGGTCGTTATATGGACGTAATTTCCTCGTCCATTCCCTTTTGCACGTAAGATTTCGCCCGTATCTGCCCGCGCCAGTACAACACCACTCACGCTGCAGATGATCAAAATTATCATGGGTATCGAAAATATGCTCATTTTATACGTATCCATAATTTATATCTCCTGGACTGCACTTTCCTGTCCGGTTTGCTTGCCCGAAACAAGCCTTAATCCAACCCCTTCTCTTTGAGCCAGTTCGACATGAGATCCGCTATTTCAAGATTGTTCACATCAGAGAACGGAAAGTGCGTATTGCCATGTATGCCGATTTCCGGCAAATGTACAATCGTCACATCCCCGCCATGGCGATTCACGGCGTCCGCCCATAAACGCGCCATCTCCAGACGGACGCGCCATTGATCCTGACCCGGATTTTCCATGGGCTTTTTTGGAATGTAATCCCCGTAATAGATGACAATCGGAATCTTGGTCAGCTTCATAAAGTCGGGCAAGGGGATAGCAACTCCCTCAAGGATCCCGCCTGAGCTGGGTTTCGGGGCCGGGACCTCCCCCTGGGGAAAGACAAAATTGCTGCCGGGTTCATATGCGACAACGGCACGGATGTTCCCGTTTTTGATCACAGCCTGCCAGCCCATGCCTCCGCTGTGCGAATGGGTCACAAGAATCCCCTGGCCGATTTTATCAAACAGCGCCGCAACAGCATCCGAATTTACTTCAATATCTATCGGCCCCGTATCCGGAGTCATTTGCCGGAAGTATTGCTCCAAAGAGGCAGGGTCCCGGGGAAACTGCACGCCGGGAAAATAATCGGGCCAGATGCCACCCGGAAAATGTCAAACCATTTCTGCTCGTCGGGTACGGGTTTTATGGTAATGGGTTGGGTGCTGCGTCCTGCATTACCCCGGCGCGGCTGATCTATCACATATACGCCGTAACCGCGCCGCAAAAAGATATTCTGGTAACCCTCACGCCCATCCGGTGTTGTCTCCCAGGTCTTCGAGAACTGCCCGTAGCCGTGCCAGAGCACAAGAGGCAATTTCCTGGCCTTTTCCGGAATCTGGTAAAACACGTAAGCATGGTCTCCATGAAAGGTTTGCCCCTCGGGAGTCATTTTGGCAGGGTCGAAGGTTCCGGGGTTGGTGACCACCGAACCGCCGACGGCAAAACTGCCTTGCTTCTGAATGAGCATTGGTGAGAGTTTGCCGCTGTGATCGGCAATTGCACAGGCGGAGAGGCTCACGCTGACAAAGGTCAGCATGAGCGCAACGATTAACTTCCTAAATTTTGTATTCATGATTTGGCTCCTTATTTCAGGGTCTCGCCGAAGAACTCGGTCAATTTATTCATGGCTTGATTCACATATTGCGGTTTCCAATAGGTTTCGATGTGGGTGGCACCATCAATCAAAAATAATTCTTTATTTTTCGTGTTGACCGCCTCGTTGAAAGCGCTTTGGGTCATATACAGAGAGTCGGCTTTGCTCCCTGCCATCATCAGTAATGGTTGATTGATCAGATCCATATTACTGGCAGCATCAAAATTCATTAATGCGAGCAGGCTGCTCATGGTGTATCTGAACGTTGAGTTTGGGTGGGCGTGCGTTTTACCGTAGTATTCAAAACCTTGGCGATACAAATCGAATGGCAGCTTGGCAATTTGTTCATCAGTCAGCTTTGTGTCGGCTGCATAGATAATCTCACCGTTGGCCGCTTCTTGCGCCCGGGCGTCCGAGGCTTGCTTTAAGCGATCCTGTATGGTTGATATTTGCGAGTCCATATAGCCGTTTCGTCTGACCAAGCCTGAATTAAACATGCTCAAAGTGGCAACTGCCTTAAAGCGCTTGTCCGTTTGGGCTGCCTTTAAAGAATATCCACCACCGCCGCAGATGCCAAGCAGGCCTAAACGATCAGCTTCAGCGCCATGGTATTGGCTGATGAAGTCTGCCATGCCATGAATGTCTTCAATTCGATTGGCGGGCTTATCCACATTGCGGGGCATACCACCGCTTGCACCTTGATATGCAGCGTCAGCAGCAATGGTGATGTAGCCTTGTTCAGCCAGACGCTGAGCATACAGACCGGCGACCTGTTCTTTCACGCCGCCATTGGGATGGGCAACCACAACGGCCGGGTATTTCTTATTCGGGTCATGGTTCGGCGGGGTATAAATGTTGGCCGAAATATCAATACCATTAAGTTTGTAAGTAATTGGATTAATATTGACCTCGCCTTTTACGTTTTCGGTAATCGCACCGTCATAGGTGAGGGTAAACGGATTGAGTTTATAGTCTGATGCCATCGATACTCCTGATAAAAGCGCTGTTAATACCATAAATATAAAAATTGCCATCCATAACGATACTGTTTTTAAACCAGACATGGTTTTTCCCCTTATTTTGTTTGTAGTTGGTTTGTAGCCATAATTCAGCCCCATACAACCGGATCCAATGGTTGATACTTCCAAATTGCTGTTTCCCAGTTTGTATTTCTTCATGTGACGCCTCCTTTCTGAAATGCTGTCTTGTTCATGACTATGAAATTAGCACCATACATAAAAAACAGGTAGATTAATTCTCTTGAATCATTGCCTATTTCTCTATGGCGCTGTAAAAAATATTGATATTTGACAAATCCTTAGATAACATTGAATAAATAGTGAAGGTTAAAGTATAGGAATAACAAAGATGAAAAAAGAGAAGATTACCTTAGATTTTGCAATTAGTGGCTTGGTAGAAAGCGTTGCCAGATTGACTGAGAATGGAGAATTACGCACAACAGCCGTTCCCGGTTTGTCGCTCTTTCGAAAAAGTGAGCCTTCCGAACCTCTCACCGGGATGTATGAACCGAGTGTCTGCTTGATTGCTCAGGGCGCTAAACGAGTATGGTTAGGAGATGACACCTACATATATGATGCAAGTCATTACCTATTCTCCGGATTACACCTGCCCGTAATTGCACAGATAATCGAGGCCAGCCATGAGAAACCATACCTGGGCCTCAAGC
>Ga0209800_10002710_pt1 | contig 15118 bp, 5 predicted proteins | sample Higcelweek8metaG_FD_187174 | JGI IMG/M metagenome (GOLD analysis project Ga0209800, IMG submission 187174) | Freshwater pond sediment microbial communities from the University of Edinburgh, under environmental carbon perturbations - High... | ecosystem: Environmental > Aquatic > Freshwater >...
TCCGCTGATTATTTTTCAGGACCGGTTATTGATGGTACAGGAAGTTCTGTAATTGATCCGGATGGAAATGCTATTGATGAATCCCAGGTAGAGACAGCCAGATTATTTTCATCAAATATTTTTCTTGCCGTCAATCCCGCCTCTTTTCTCAATCTCTCTCTTAGTCTGCCATATTACTATGACTGGTCAGGAATAACAAATGTCAACGATGGCGGCCTTGGGGATCTAAGACTTTCTGCAAAACTTGTTACACCATCTGCTGCAAAAGGTTTCTATCAGGGGTATTTCATTTCAGGAACAATCCCAGTCGGAATGCAGAAAAATGGAATTTTTCCCCGTCATTCCTACTATGTTGAAAATGAACATGGTGAATCATCATCATCATCTTTTTACTCAGCCAAGGCTGCAACATTGACAGCTGAATTATTGTTGACACTTGATGTAAGTGCTTTTAAGCCGAAATTACCATTGCAGTTTCATATAAATATCGGCGGTACAGCAACTTCATCAAGAAGTAATCAGCGGAATTTAATGCTTGGAAATATTGCTGTTGAATACAATCCTGCATATTTTTTCACAATGTTTTTAGATCTTTCAGGTGAAATAAGATTCGGTAATCTATCAACAGATCTTAAGACTGCTGATGATCCTATTGTTTTGACACCGGGAATAAAAATAAAAACACCTAATGGATTATATCTGCTTCTTGCCGGAGATTTTGCCTTGTCGTCAAGGAAAGCCTCTTCGCGTGTAAATCATAATCCCACGTCCGGCAAAGCTGCTGGATATAGTTACTCAACAGGTGTAATTCCATCTTATGGGGCTCAGTTTATATTAGGCTGGAATGGTTTTATTACTGTCCAGGATGATGACAGGGATGGAATTAAAAATAATATTGACAGATGCCCAAAGGATGCAGAGGATAAAGATGGATTTGAAGACAGTGACGGTTGTCCGGATCCGGATAATGACCATGACGGCATAGCTGATATCATTGATAAATGTCCTAATGAAATTGAGGATAGAGATGGTTTTCAGGATGATGACGGGTGTCCGGATTTAGATAATGACAGTGATTCTATTGTTGACATAAAGGATAAGTGCCCGAATTTTCCTGAAGATATTGATGGATTTGAAGATAGTGACGGATGCATTGATAATGATAATGATATGGACGCTATTATTGATAGTAAAGACAGCTGTCCAGATGAAAAAGAAGATATAGACGGATTTCAGGATAATGACGGCTGTCCGGATCCGGATAATGACAGTGATGGAATAGCTGATACACTTGACAAATGCCCCAATTTACCGGAAACATTCAATGGACTTAATGATAATGACGGATGCCCTGATACTGTCAGGAAAGAATCGACTTTACCTCAGCAGCAGATTCTGCAGGGACTTCAATTCAGAAATAACGGGCCGGAACTTACGTTTAATTCCTATCAGTATATTGAACCTATTATTCGTCAATTAAAGCAATTCCCTGAAATAGAAATTGAGGTCCGTGGACATACTGATACTCTTGGTGATTATAGCAAAAATATGAAACTTTCTCAAATGCGCTCAGAAGCTGTCAGGCAGTATCTTATTTCTAAAGGAGTAGACTCAAAGAGAATTCGTGCAGTCGGATTCGGAGCTACTATTCCTGTTGCAGATAACCGGACCGCATCTGGCCGTTCTCAGAACAGACGCATTGAGATTGTACGAGTGAAATGATGTGTATTTACAATAAATAGATTTCACCTGATAAATCGGCCTCTTTGCAGCCTGTTCGGACTGCTGTCTGAAATCTTAAAGGAATCAGAATGAAATTTTCGATATCTGCTGCCTTGCTTTTGATAAATATGTCATCATACTGTCTGCCCGATGGTCTCGCAAAAAATCTTTCTGCAATTACAGGCACTGATACTATATGTAAAGTGTGGGTCTGGTTCAATGATAAAGGCAGTGCAAAAAGTGATAAGATTTCGCAGCGTGCTGATTTACGCAGAAATTTGGTAAACTATCGCAATAATGAATCTGACCGCTCTGTTTCAGATGAATATATAAAAAAAATCGAATCTTGCGGTGCTTCACTCAAACATACATTTAAATGGGAAAATTGTGCAAGTTTCACTGCACATGCATCAAAATTGCCTGAGATTGCAAGATATCCTTTTGTAAAAAAAGTTACATCAGTAAATAAACTTGTAAGAGGCGCTGACATATCTGATAATTCTTTATTAAAGAAAACAGCAATAAATGATTCGCTGTATTGCGGATTATCATATAATCAATTAAATATGATTAATGTGCCTGCTGCTCATGATTATCTTAAAAACAATATGGGATTCAGTGCGCCTGGACATGGTGTAACGATTGCTTTTTTTGATACCGGATTTCGTCTGGATCATAAAGCTTTTAATTGGGTCAGACAGAACGGGCAGATTAAAGCTGCATATGATTTCATTGATAATGACACATCTGTTGCCGACCCTGATTCTGTAAATAATAATCCCAGGCATCCCTATTATCGAAATGATTTACACGGATCAATGACATTAAGCCTTGTGGCAGGTTACAGTCCCGGTGAATTTATGGGAGCTGCATGGGGGGCGGAATTTGTTCTTGCACGAACAGAGAATACCTTCTGGGATTCAATTAAACAGGTAGAGACCGAGATACATAGCGAAGAGGATGACTGGGCTGCTGCAGTTGTGTGGGCTGAAAGTCTTGGTGTCGATATTATCTCAAGTTCAGTTGGCTACAGTGATGGTTTTCAGGATTCAACCCTGATTCAGAGTAACGGTTCAAGGCGCAGTATTATTGATTATGAATACAGCGATCTTGACGGAAAGACTACTGTTGTTTCAAGGGCTGCTTTGGGAGCTATACAAAGAGGAGTGGTGATCGTCAATTCAATCGGTAATGAGGGGAGATATAGAGAGGGCACATTATGTGCACCTGCTGATGTTGATGGTGTGATAAGTGTAGGTGCTTTGAATATTAACGGATCAGGAATTGCAGATTTCAGCAGTACTGGCCCCACGTCTGATGGACGGATAAAACCTGATTGTGTAGCGCAGGGTGTCAACGTAACAGTGGTTGATTTTTCCAATGAAGAAAAAGAAAATAGTGATGCATATGCTATCAATAACGGAACATCGTTTTCAACGCCTCTGGTTGCAGGTGTCTGTGCACTGATTATGCAGGCAATGTCTGAAAAGAACAGCGATGCAATTCGTAATGCACTTTTTGCATCATGTAAATTTTTGCCGGATCAGATAAAAAAGGATAATATATACGGAAACGGTTTACCTGATGCACTGAATGCATGTAAAGCGGTAAGTCCGAAAAAAAACTTATCGCCTGAATTCAATGTATTTCCCAATTATATCAGGCGCGGGGCATTGCGTCAGGTCTCGGTGGAGTTGCGTAATTGTGAAGAGAATGCCACAGCGGAAGTCCGCATCTTATCTGTGAATGGTGATCTGGTATGGAAATCGGTAATGGCTGCGAATAATAGATCATCGGCATTAACAATATGGCAATGCCGGAATGGAAATGGTAAAAATGTTGTTCCCGGTTTGTATTATGCTGTCGTTGAATATAAAGGATCGAGTTTCTCTCAGAAAATCCTTATCGCTGGATAAACCAGTTAAATCCCCATCTGAATGTAAGACCTGATGAATAGTAACCCGGCACATAAGCGAATTTTCTGTTGAGTATGTTATCTACTTTGTAATACAATCTGAAACTGAGCATGTGTATGGAAATATCAAGATCAACATTGTTTATAGGGCCGTTCCAGTCTGATCTTCCTGCAAATGTCAATATGTCTCTTTCACCCCAGTATTCGTATCCGAGATTTATATCAATATATTCACTCGTTGACAATGGATGAATTATATATGATAACCGCGCGGCTGTCTTGATATAAGGCTTTTTTTCTGAAAGACAGGTTGATCCCGATAATGCAAATCCATTCCATCTTCCAATCGACGGGGCAATTATAAAAGATGAATGCGGCTGCGCATAAGGCGAAATACCGGAAGGCCATGCGTTTTCAATTGCCTTTGAACTTATACTGGAAAGATATTGGTAACCGAAGAGCAGCTGCATTTTTTCAGCATGAATGAAATACTCAAATCCGCCCTGGAAATAATTGTCAAGCAATGGCTGAATTGCTTTATATGATGTGTCAAACGGAAGTGAGAATGGAATATTGTTCTGTCTGGCATATAAACGTATATTGTTGAATTTACTTTGAAAATCAAGTCCTGCATGCCAGACCGGCAGAACATCTGTAGAATCATGATCTGTATTTGTCGATATACCGCAATTGGCAAATAATGAAAAAACATTCTCTGGATTGTAAATGTTAAATTTGTAGAAAAAACGGGAATCCGTAAATGTATTTGTCCAGTCTGATCTGTCAAAACGGAATGCTTTAATCTCTGAGCCTGTCACTGCAATACCGATAGAATCTGTATTTCTGATTGATTTTCCAGACTGAAAAAAGGCAGAAAAAATATTATAACTGCCATCATTACGCAAAATACTTTTATTATCCGACATCAGTGCCGGTTGAATTCGTTTGATCGGTTCATTTCTCAAAGAAATGCCTAAATCCCAGAATAGATTTTTAAGACTGTTGGAATTAGTAAACAGCTGAGCATTAAATGGATAACGGTAATACATCTCATAAACCTGCTCATTATCAGCTGTGAAAGTATCAATAGCGATTTCATTGAGAAGTTCACTGTATTCAAATTTTAAATTAACAGTATTATCTTTCTTACCACGATACTGAAGCCCAATTCCGCTGACATGCTCATCAACTTTGGGATTGTATCCTGTATGTGAAATTTTTGATGTATCACTGTAAAAATTTGAGTAGAAATTGAATATGTCATTTGCATCATGACTGTATTCCATTCCGTTAAAATACCGGAAATTTGAATAAACATTTATCATTATGGCTCTTGTCAGGGGGCGTGTGATACGGACATCTAAGATGTTTTCATCGAACACACCGTTTTCCCATAATAAAAGGACTTCAGGGAGTGCCGTGTTTACTGGAAAGTCAAGAAGGCGGATGCCGCTGTTATCAATCGAAACACCCTCTTTTTCAGTTGAAAAATGATTAGATGGATTTATAGGAAATAAACTGTATGGAGTATTGACAGATCCGTTTTTTGACTGTATCGATGTTACTGGTGCAACAGTGCCATAAAGAAGATTGCGGTTCAGGCTGCTTGATAAACCAAACCGGACTGTTGAAAAAAGCGGATGGTATCGCAGTGCATCAGAAAATGATGTTGAGTTTTTTCGATAAAGTTCCGGTGCACCTGTAAAGTATGGATTTTTGAAGTCCGGTACACTGTCAAACTTGAAAATATCCCTGCGACGGTTTTCAAGTGCAAAAAACGCACTTAACAGTGATCTGATATAGGAGGAATCCTTCTTTATTGTTGAATCAGTACCTGAAACGGCTGAATTATCAGACGAAGGCACTGTGCGCGCACTAATGGAATCCTGAGAGGTATTTTCTGCAAAAGAAACACCTGTTACCAGCAATAAACTGACTGCACTGACTGTAATTAAATTATAGTATTTCATCATTTCAAAAATACAACGTTCCCTGTCGTGTGGTGAGAAACATTATTAATTTTTTTAAGAAAATATGTTCTATTGACCGGTAACATTTTGTGAGTCTTTCAACCGGATGTATTTTAAGAGTTCAGGAGAGATAATAATGAAAATTTCAGTTGCTGACCGATCTTTTTTATACATTCTTAAATTGGCTGTTGCAATAATTGCGCTCATGTCTTTTTTTGGATGCAGTGCTTATTTGAATACATTATATAACGGAAAAAATGCGTTCAAGGAAGCCCGTTTACTTCATCAGAAAAAAGCGAAGAATTATCCTGACAGTCTTCTGGTTTCAGCACCTGCAGATGCAACTGCCAAATATGAACGTGCAGTGCAGAAGTCAATTAAAGTCATGGATGCTTTTCCAAAGAAGAAAAAATGGCATGATGATGCATTGATACTGATGGGAAAATCGTATTATTATAAAAAAGATTTTCAGAAAGCTATCCGCAAATTTAAAGATATTCAGAAGGAATTTCCTTTAAGTAAATTTGTTCCGGAATCTTATGTATACATGGCAATGTGCTATATTGAAGATGGAAGTTATGACAAAGCAGAAGAGTCACTTGAAATTGTTCTGAATAAATACCCGCAGTTAGTTGATAAACAGCAGATAACTTTGCTGCTTGTTGAAATTGCGATAAGACGTGAAGGGCGTTCAGAGGCGATTGTGCTTCTGGAAAAATCCCTGAAAGAAGCAAAAACTGATCAAAAACGCGTTGAAATAATTATCAGAATATCACAGCTTTATATTGACATGAAACAATATCAGAAAGCACTGCCTTTACTTCAGTCTGCCCCCAGAAAGAAAAATAGTCCTGAACAATCATACAGGCTTGATAAAAATCAGACAATATGTCTCAGGGCAATCGGAAAGCTTGATGATGCATTGAAGCTCATCTCTGCTATGGCGTCAAGCAGGCTCTATGAGGCTCATAAGGATGAAATAGTATATGAAAAAGGGTTGATTCTGAAAGCGTTGACAAAATATGATGATGCAATTGATGTTTTCAAATGGTTATGTAAAGATGCAGATACTGTTAAACTTAAAAATGATACATCAACGTTTAAAGGCAAAGCATACTATGAGCTTGGCCTTATATATCAATTGCTAAAGGGTGATTATAAAAAGGCACAGGAGTATTTTGCACTTGCATCAGGCAGCACTGATACAACAGTACGCAGGAACGCATCCAGACGGGTTGTTGCCATGAAAACGCTGGATTCTTTACGAAACATAAAAACTAATAAGACTGATTCTCAAAGTGTAAGAGATAAACGTCTGATAATGATAAGTGAACTTTTCAGATTTGATCTTGAAGAGCCCGATTCTGCATGCAATGAGTATTTGAAAATTGTCAATGATACTGCTGTAAGTAAAGAAACAGGCGCAAAAGCTCTTTGTGCTGCTGCAATAGTAATTCGTGATAATAAGCGTGACAGTATTCGTTCAGACAGTCTTTTCAGATCTGTTATTAAAAAATTTCCTGATACTGAATATGCTCAGCTTGCGCAGAAAGAGTTGAAAATTGCTGTTACAATAGAGACCCGTCAGGATTCAGCACTTGCTGCATACCGGAAAGCTGAACTGCTTTTCTATAATGATAATGATGTAAAGGGTGCAATACGTTCTTTCTTTGATATTTACAAAACATATCCTGAGCAGGATATTGCACCAAAAAGCCTTTATGCTGCAGCCTGGTTCAGTGATAATGTTTTACAGAAGAAGAGTACCGCCAAAGGGCTGTATGAAAAATTATGCGAGAAATATAAGACATCGGTTTACTGCAAAGGCGCTGATTTACGTGTTAAGACTGTCAAAGACACTCTCATCGTTTTAAATGAATTACGGAAAAAAAATGAAAAGAGAAAAATTAAAGAGAGCAGAACAAAGGCCTCTGTAAAGGGTGTCAAAGATTCTGTTTCGGCTGTTGATACTGTAAAGTTAAAAAACAGTGACACTGCTGATACGGATCTGTTTTCCGGTGATGATGAAGAGGGGGGGAATGTTCTGCCAAATGAACCGTCTGACAGTACTGCTGTTGATACGTCATCGGCAACTAAAGGATCACAGACTTCGCCTGTCAATCAGAGGCGATAAAATTCAGCGATAACACTGATTTACAGTTGTAAAATATATTGGTTTTATTAGTAAATGTACTGAATGTTTATCCCAGTGCAATTATTTTTTCTAATTTAACATATAATGTGTTTATAAGATCAACTGTTGAATTTTTGGCAATAAAGTTCTTCATAATTGTCATTGTGTCAATTATTTCCTCTCTTGATAATTCAACACCGAGAAGCGCCTCAGCTTCTTCGTTTGCAGCATCCATTTTCTGCTTATTAATATATGCAAGCAACAGGTAGGCACGGGTTGATGGCTCCTGGCGCAGGCTGAGTGCTTTGGTGCAGAAGTCAATAGTTTTATCATAGTTTGATAATGCATAAAATGTTGCACCAAGATTTGCCAGTGCTTCAAAATGATCAGGCTGAATTTCAGTGACCTTTTCATAAGATTCCAGTGCGTCATCATATTGTCCCCATATAAAATAGGACAGTCCCAGATTAAACCAGGCATCAAGATTGTCATTGTCAAGCTGGACAACTTTCCTGTACGCCTGGATTGATTCTCCATATTGTTCGACGGCGTTAAAAGCCATTCCAAGATGAAACCATATTTCTACAATATCCGGATTGAACTTTACTGCCTGCCTGTATGCTTTTATTGCTTCAAAGAAATCATTTTTACTATGATAGGCGAGTCCGAGATTATACCAGGTATAGGGATTCTCAGGGGTAATATTGATTACTTTCTGATAAATTTCAGCAGCACTGTCATAATCTCCTTTGTAATGCAAAGCCAGAGCCATATTAGACCATGCTTCTGCAGAATCGGGCTCTTTTTCGGTTATTATTTTGTAAAACTCAAGTGCGGAATCGAGTTCACCGGCATTATGACACGCAAGACCAGACTGTTTGTAAATTTCTATATCGTCAAGACCTAATGATATTGCTTTCTGAAGTGTGCTGATTGCTTCTGTGTACTTATGCTGAAGATTATAACAAATTCCTGTTTTTATCCATGTGCTGCTGTCATCAGGCAGAAGTTCGAGTGATTTTGCAAACGCGTCAATTGCTTCGCTGTAATTTGCCGAGTCCATTTTTACACTGCCAAGCTGTTTCCATATATCCGGACGTAACGGGTCGATCGTGGTTGCCATAGTAAATGCCTGAATAGATTCCTGGAGGTGACCGCCGGTGTAATAAGCAACACCCATCTGATACCAGGTGTCAAAATCTGAATTGTTAAGTTCTGCGGCTTTTACAAATGAAATAATCGCATCATCAACATTGCCTGTCTGCATACAGGCGAGTCCCTTTCGATAGAGCGCATCATATGAATTCGGTTCAAGAAGTACAGTTTTTGAGTAACTGGTGATTGCATCAGAAAATTTATGCAGTGCCATATACATATCACCAAGCTGAAGCCATATATAAGGTTTTTCCGGCTCGTTATCACCAGCCTTTACAAATGCATCTGCTGCGTCTTTGAAATTTTCCTGTACAGAATAGGCAAGCCCAAGATCATACCAGGTGCCCTCAATTGACGGTTTAAGATGCACGGCTTTTTGAAATGCTTCAATTGCTTTGTTGTAATCAACAAGTGCATAATGTGATTTACCGATAAGATTCCATATGGAAGGATTTTCAGGAGCAATTTCCGACGCATTTACAAATGCATTTATTGCCTCCGGATATTTCTCCAAAGCAAAATACGCATTGCCAAGTGTCATCCATGGTTCAAGATGATGTGTCTCAAGGTCAACACTTTTCTGACCGGCATCAACCGCCTGTTCATATTTCTCTGAATCATAATAAACTTTAGCGAGATTGCTCCATGTTTTGCAGTCTTTATTGTTAAGTGTCAATGCCTTGCCGTATGCGTCAGCTGATTCATTGTAAAGCTTTTTTGTATAGAGTTCATTTGCAAGCGCAATATGAGCGTTTATCATCTCTGGTTTTATTGCAACTGCTTTCCTGAATGCCTCAATTGCCTCATCACCTTTATTAAGAACTGAACTGGAGACACCAATGAGATTCCACGCATCCGCATGCCCCGGATTGATCTCGACAACTTTACTTAATGCATCAACCGATTCCGCATGACGCTGCAATTTATGAAGTGAACTGCCAAGCCCGAAAAGTATAAATTGATTTTTAGGTCCTTTGTCAATTGCCTTGTTGAATGCATCAACTGCTGTATCAAAATGCTCCTGTGCCGACAGACCAACACCAAGATTATACCAGGCATCCTGATAGTCAGGATTTATTTTTACAGCTGCACTCAGAACATTTACAGCGGAATCGTATTGATTCAATGCGATATTTGACAATCCGTCAAGATATTTCGAAATGAAACTGTCAGGTCTGACAGATGATGCAATCGAGAATGAATCTATGGCAGAAACATGGTTATCTGATGACTTGAATGCCTGTCCGCAAAGCATTACACAATCATAAAAAAGAGTGCAGTCGGAATCTGATAGTTTACAGAGATCAATTCCCTGCCGGAAATACTTCATTGCGGCATCAGGATCGCCGGATCTGAATTCAAGCTCACCTTTTTTGCGGCAGACAAGAGACTGCTGGAATGGATTCATTTCTGATACATATTTATCAATGTATTCAATAATTTTAACTTCATCACTATCCAATGGAGTGCAGTCTGAAATCAGCGCAGGAGAAATAAATGATAAACCATTATGCAATGTACTGAGCATGGCTTCCTGTTCATTTGTCAAAAATGACTGAAATTCGCTTATCCTCCATACTATACGAGTAATCAGATTAGGATTGAAATATAAAAGCTCGAGGTAATGAATTGACAGATGACGTAAAGCGTCATCCGGTGAACACCACATTGACGCGCCGACAAGGTTGAGCAGTGCATCTGTATAGTTTGAATCATTATACTTTATGTTTGTATCAGTAATTTTTTTGCCATCGGACAGTAAAATATCTTTGGTCAGCAGCTCACAGATCTCTTTATGTGAATCAAAAAGCTTTCTGTAAACCTGAACTTCACTTGAAAGGTCTTTTAAAAGGTATTCTCTGATCAGATTTCTGATTGTTGAATGAAGTTTACCGTTTGAAAAGAAAACCGTACCTTTCTGCATTTCTTCAATTGCCGGGGAAACATCCACCTCATTGCAATCCCACAGCGCTGCAAGTATTGAAGTATTGTACTGATCAATGAGAGCAAGTGAGATAAGACGGAGTTTAGTTTTTTCAACTTTACAATATGATAGAAAACTGTCAAATATACCCTGCATTATTTCATGTGCGTTCCATGGATCGTGATGAATCTCTGATGTCAATACTGAGGAAGAATATCCTTTTTCGATATACCTGATAATATCAATAACAGCCATTGGAATACCTGCACTGTATTGTTCAATTAATTCAATATCAATATCGTTTACCTGGCAATGCAGTTGTGATGCAATCGTGCCTATGTCTTTTTTTGTCATTGTATTATCGGAAAAATCGAATGTAAATATCAGATCTTCAGGGAACTCATTTCTGAAATATCTTGAAAAATGACCATATCCGGAAATAATAGTTATAAGGCGCTGCCGCTGCTCATAAACACGGGCCAGAAATTCCTGACGAAGCCACTGTTCAAGGGTTACAGGGACGCATTCGTAACTGTCAAAAATAATAAGTGTAGGAATATCTGCAGAAACTTCAATAAAACCTTTTACAAAAAAATCAGTTCTGTGTTTTTCCTGATTGATAAAATAGTCATATTCCTGACGGGTAAGCTTTTTCTGGAGCCAGTTTTTATACAGCTGTTCCTGATTGATCTCCTTGTCAGCATTTTCAGTCTGAACAGATTTCTGTTCCAGAGGCCAGTCTTCACGCATGAAAATATCGACCTGTGCCTGGATTTTAACAAGCTTTTCAGTGAATTCCCGATATTTGACAAAATAATGAGATACTGATGAATTTTTCTGAATCTGAATAAAAATCGATTCAGTAAATTCCTTGACAGATGAAGGTGTATTGCTTTTGTTTAGAAAAATATCTTCAAAATCAATACAGACAGATCCGGTACTCTTTTTAAATTCTTCCCCGGCTTCTTTGACTATTGATATGCATTGCGCGACTGTACCTGTTTTACCAAGTCCGTTTTCACCCTGAAAGAGAATAATCTGCGGCGATATCGGTTCAGAATCCCTGGACTGCTTGTTAAATGATAAAAATGAACGGGTTTCTTTTGTGTCTTCCAGTATCCGGATAAAGAATTCACGGAAAATTCTTTTCAATAATACTTTGCCAGCCCAGAGTTCATGACCCATAGTTTTCATCCTTCTAAAATCTAAGAATTTCGACGATACTGCACTTTTATTAGTTTTATCAGTAGTATAACCAGATTAAAATCTATTTATGATCTATATAAAATAGCACTTGATACAATACAACACAAGATAATACAGGGGAATCAACATGTTGATTATTATTGTTTCGTCTGTTTTTTCATAAAAAAAGAGCCCGATCAGTATATCAGAAACGTATTTTGGTATTGAACAATTAATAATGTAATATAACAATAAATTCGGTTTGTTGATTGATAATTCTTGTCATTTGTCTGATATTGATTATCAAATGATTATATCCGGGGACTGATGATGTGATGAATATGAAAGAGAAAAAACTTTATCTTATTGATGGACACGCACTGATATACAGGGCTTATTTTGCTCTGGCAAAAAATCCTCTTACAAATTCAAAAGGAATTCCTACCGGTGCCATTTATGGATTTGTAAATTATCTTATCAGGTTAATTGACAGCTATTCATGTCCATACATGGCAGTGGTAATGGATAGCAGTGTTCCGACATTTCGACATAAAATGTATGAGCAGTATAAAGCGAATCGTCTAGCCATGCCTGATGATCTCAGAACTCAGATACCGCTGATTCAGGAAATCGTTTCTGCATTCAATATCCCTCTTATAAAAAAAGACGGACTTGAAGCTGACGATCTGATCGCAAGTCTTACCCGCAAAGCCCAGGCTGACGGATTTGATGTGTTTCTTGTGACAAAAGATAAAGATCTCATGCAGCTTGTCGGGCCGCATGTGAGAATGCTTGCACCTGAAGGAACAGGAGTGTTTCAGGTATTTGAAACAAAAGACGTTATTGAAAAAATGGGTGTCGGACCTGAAAAAATAGTTGATTATCTTGCACTTATCGGTGATTCATCAGACAACATTCCAGGTGTTCCAAGCATCGGACCAAAGACTGCTGTAAAAATTCTTGAAACCTGCGGCAGTGTTGAAAACATCCTGAAAGATCCGTCAATACTGACCAATGCGAAACTGATTCAGAAGATAACTGAAAATATTGATGCTCTGAAAATCAGTAAAGAACTTGCAACGCTTAAGTTTGACGCCGATTTGACTTGTGATATTGACTGTCTTGAGCGCCCTGATCCTGACAGAGAAAAATGTCTGGCATTTTTTAAAGAGCTCGATCTGCATTCTTTTATGAGAAATTCCCTGTTTGGCAAGGCTGATATAATGACATTTGATAATACAGTGATTACTGAACAGAAAGAGCTTGATATATACATAAAAAGAATCGAAGAAAACGGATCGATGAGTTTTTATGCATTGATTGATGATGAAACCGCACGGGCTGCAGGTATTATCGGCATTTCAATTGCACTTGATGATAAAGAGTCGATTTACATTGCGGTAAGTACCGGTGCAGATAATAAAAACCGTGAATGCCCTGCACTGCTGAAAGCAATGCAGCCGGTATTCGAGAACGAATCAATTGCGAAAACAGGACATGATCTGAAAACAGTTTATCAGGTTCTGAAAAATTACGGCATTGTTCTGAAAGGTATAAGCTTTGATACAATGATCGCAGCTTATCTTCTTGATCCGGGAAAGCGTGCTTCAGAGCTTGAAAGTCTGATTCCTCAGTGGCTTGAAACCGAACATGTAATTCCTGCTGATATCGCAAAAGGAAAGAAAGAAAAAACACTTGCCGGTATTACTATAGAGAGCCTGTCTGCGTATTGCGGCAAAACCGCATGTTCTATTGAAATTTTGAAACAAAAACTTGAAGAAGCTATTGACAAACGTGGATGCGTTAAACTTTTCAGGGAAATTGAACTGCCTCTTGTAACAGTTCTTGCAGAACTTGAATGGTATGGAATGCTTGTCGATACGAAACTTTTAAAAACGCTTTCCGTTGAATACACATCAAAACTGAACGGCCTTTCTGCTCAAGTTTACGAAATGGCAGGAATGGAGTTCAACCTGAATTCGCCAAAGCAGGTAGGCGAAGTATTATTTGACAGATTAAAATTACCATCAGGGAAAAAAACCAAAAGCGGCACATATTCCACTAATGTTGATATACTTGAAAATCTTGCTGAAAAATACCCGGCAGTACAGAAAATACTTGATTACAGAGAAGTTCAGAAGCTGCTCTCAACCTATATTGATGCACTTCCGGCGCAGATTCTTCCGCAAAGCGGACGTGTGCACTCATCTTTTAATCAGACTGTGACATCAACAGGCAGATTGTCAAGCACTAATCCGAATCTTCAGAATATCCCAGTCCGTACTGATTCCGGAAAGAGAATTCGCGAAGCATTTATCGCAAAACCTGGCTCACTGCTGGTCAGTGCAGATTATTCACAGATCGAACTTCGTATTCTTGCACATCTGTCAAATGATCAGTTTCTGATTCAGGCTTTTTTGGAAGATAAGGATATTCATACCCAGACTGCATCAGCAATATTCGGAACATTTCCTGAAATGGTCACTTCAGAAATGCGGCGCGCAGCAAAGACTATCAACTTCGGACTCATGTACGGCATGGGTCCTGTCAATCTTGCCCGTCAGCTTGGAATATCATTTGGTGAAGCAAAATCTTTTATTGATACTTATTTTGCACAATTTCCGACAATTCAGAAATTCATGAATTCAACAATAGAACTTGCACGTGAGCGCGGGTTTACAGAAACACTTTTTGGACGACGTCGATATCATCCTGAAATCAATATACAAAACAGAACAATTCGTGAAGCTGCCGAACGGACTGCGATTAATACTCCAGTGCAGGGAACTGCCGCTGATATTATAAAAATTGCAATGATCCGGATTCATGAAAAAATGAATAAAGAATGTACTGATGCCAGAATGCTTATGCAGGTGCATGATGAACTTGTATTTGAAGTTCCGCAGGCAGATGCTGATAAGTTCTGCCAATGGGTCGTTACAGAAATGAGTTCTGCATGTAAATTGAATGTTCCGCTCAAAGTTGAGGGCGGAGTCGGGGAGAACTGGAGTCTGGCGCATTGAGGAAGAATAATAATAAGGTTAAGGTTAAGGTTGAGGTTGAGGAAGAATAAGAATAAGAATAAGAATAAGGAAGGGGTTAGTTTTTTGGGG
>Ga0209800_10002713_pt1 | contig 15113 bp, 11 predicted proteins | sample Higcelweek8metaG_FD_187174 | JGI IMG/M metagenome (GOLD analysis project Ga0209800, IMG submission 187174) | Freshwater pond sediment microbial communities from the University of Edinburgh, under environmental carbon perturbations - High... | ecosystem: Environmental > Aquatic > Freshwater >...
CGCTAATGCTCCTGCTGCTCAGCGTGCTCAACAGCTCGCATCAGGTATTTCTGTTACGATGTCTGCAACACTCTTCGGATTGTTCGTTGCTGTTCCAAGCGTTCTTACACATGCAATAATAAGTGCAAAAGCTGACCAGATTGTTGAAGATCTTGACGAAAAGACAACAAAGCTTATCAATGCTGTTGAAGAATAATTAATAATTACGAGTGAATATTGATCCTTCTGGATTTATGTAAATATCACTTTTTGATTAACGGAACAAAATAATTAACTTTTAGTATTTAAATAAGTTAACAATATCTGAGGAATTGTAAATATGGGGAATCAAGCACGAAAACCGATGATTGATGATAGTGGAGGGCACGGTGGTGAAATGGATCTTAAGCCATTTATCAACTACCTTGTTGTGCTCATTCCGGTTCTTATGCTATCAGCGGAATTTGCAAAAATAGCGGTAATTAATTTGAAATTGCCTGAAGGCAGGGGATCACAAACTAATGCAGCCGTAAAGCAACAGCCTAAAGAAGAGGAAGAAGATAAACTGCTTTTGACAATGATCATCACAGATTCCGTGGTTACACTTGGAGCCAAAAATGGATTTCTGCCATCATTGTTTTACAAAGAATTTCACAAATATGTTTCAAGTTCTGATAGAACAGTTGAAGTTACTGAGGAATTCGATCTGCAAAATCCTAAAAAGCCGGTGAAGAATCCAAAAACCGGTGAAGATTTCAAGATCAATGAACGTCAGGAAATTTTGCTGTATGCATGCGATGAAAACAGAAATGTGATAAATTGTTTATATACACCTGATAATAAAATGGTGACATCTGTTGAAGGATTGCCATTACAGGCAGTCAAAGCTGGAGATACTGCGTTTATTCTTACAAATCCAAGGAAAATGATTGTTGTAAGTAATCCGGCTGAGTATAAGCTGCTCCCTTTGTCTGCATATGACGAAATGAGAAATAAGCTTATTAAAATATCTGAGCGTTATAAAGAAGCACCTGACAAACAAGACATCATTCTTGCAGCAGAAAATCAGGTTGCTTATGACAAAATCGTTCAGCTCATGGATGTCGCAAGTGAATCTGGTTTTTCAAACATTTCAATCGCGAAACTTAGGGGTTAAACATGGCACACGGAAGAAATAAGTTTGGGACCAAAAGGTCTGCTGGTCTTATTATCACTTCGCTGATTGACTTCTTTTCAGTTGTTGTTATTTATCTTATGAAAAGTTACTCATCTGAGGGAAGTATTTTGACGAATGCGGATAACCTTGTACTACCGAACTCTAATTCAAGTTCTGTGCCAAAAGAGATTCATGTTCAGGTTGCTGCTGCAAATGATATGATTCTTGTTGATAACGTGCCTATAGTGCCTACTGAAGATGTTAGAAAAATTCCTCAGGAGGATGCTGATCCGATCGTAAAAAAATTGGAAGAGAAACTGAAAGCATGTTTTGCACAGGAAGAGGAAATGGTACGGCTTGGTGCATTAAACAAAATCGAGGGAGACATTATTATCCAGGTTGATAAAAATGTTGATTTCGATGTATTGTTCAAAATCATGAACACATGCGGTAAAGTTGGTTACAATAAAATGAACTTTGCTGTTATGTCCAGGACCGCGGAGTAAAGGAATACATAATGAAATATAAAATAACCATTCGAAGGTGTGTGGATGTCAATCGCGCACAGGAGATCGCCAAAGGGATCGCCAAATGGTCCGGCAGCTCTCCGGAAGTGGTTTTGAAAGTTATTACTGAAAAACCAGTGTGCATCAAGCGAGAGGCAGAAGAAGAAGAAGCTCTTCGAATAAAAGCACAATTTGAAGCATATGGAGCTGAGGTGGAACTTGTTGCACTTCAGGCTCAAGCTCCAGTAGCGGCAGCTTCTGTAGCATCTGCTTCAAGGGTTGCATCTGAAACTCAAAAAACTTCACAACGGAATCAAGCAGTCTCCATTGATGAAGATGATGATGATCAGGAAGAAGTAGAAGGGCGGATTTTAAGTGACGAGGAATTTTCTGAACTTCTTAAAAGAAGGCCAGATATTTTTTATGTAGAGTCTAACAGCAGATTACGTAATATCATGATCGGTTCAATTGTCATTGGAATGGGTTTTGGATTCTGGATGACAAAAATGGAATTCGTTAATGTAGCAACGGATTTCTATGAAAAACTTCCTGAAGAACGTACTGCAAAATTTGTAACTGCGGCTGAGTTGCCAAAGACTCTTGAAGAGAAGAAAAAAGAAGAGAAAAAAGAGCCTGAGATTCAGACTGAAGATAAAAAGAAGCTTAAACCAAGCAAAAGCAAGGGTAAAGGCGGCTCTTCAGGTGGTGGTGGTGATCCACGCGCCCGTGTTACTGCCAAGGGAGTTCTTGGTATTATCTCCGGTGCTGTAAAAGGCAAAACAGTTGCGTCTGCAGATATCTTTGGTAAAGGTGGATTTGCAACAGGTATTGATGCTATCATATCTGGTGTCGGTGGATTGAAATCAGGTGGTGGCGGTGGTACTGGAAGACGCGGTGTTGCTGGTATCGGTTATGGTGCCGGTTACGGTAGCGGATTCGGTGGAAGCGGTTCCGGTGGTGTTGATGATCTTATTGGAAACCTTATGGGTGGTGATGGAGGCGGGCTTGATCTTAAGAAAAAAGGCTCACTGAAACTTACAGCCCCTGACTTTCTTAAGGGTGGATCGCTCACTGGCGGAAGAAGCAGAGCAAGTATTCAGCGTGTTGTTATGCAGAATATGGCTGCTTTACGTTATGCCTACAATAAACGCCTTCGTGACAAACCTGGATTAAGTGGTAAAATCACTGTAAAATGGGCAATTGATGAATTCGGAAAAGTAATTTTTGCACAGGTAGTTGAATCTACTATCAACGATCCTGAACTTGAAGTTACTATCAAGGAAAAAATTGCACGTTGGGTTTTTGAGAAGATTGATAAGCCAGGTGATGTTACAGAATGCGTATATCCTTTTGTTTTCTCACAATAGTAAGCTATATTTTACCAGAATTATCTTGCATTCATCTTCATTGAATGATAAAATTTTTGTAGAATAATCTCACACGGATGTGTCTTTATGTAAAGACACATCCGTTTAATTAGAGAGAAAAAACAGAAATTATATTGTCAAATTTCCTTTTGATTGGGAGGATTACAATGAGAAAATCGCTGATATTATTATTGGCAGTTGGGTGTTATGTCAGCAGTTATGCAACCGATGCACGTGTTGTATCAATGGGAAAGCATGATGCTTTTTTTATGGATGAAACCAGTATCTTTAAAAATCCGGCAAATATTAACATTTATCCCAATATGCTTTATGGATCGTATGGCGTTTACATGCAGGATGACTCTCTTGATAGTGATGGTGCAAGCGGAGAATATGGTGCAATGAATGCTTCAAACAGAGATCCTGTTGATCCCTTCTTTGGCGCGATACTTTCCTATTCTCTCAATAAGGAAAATGATAACGGAAGTCAATATCCAATGCTATCCATTGGAGCAATGTTCAACAGAAGAGACAATATGCTAAATTATCTGACCGCAGGGCAGAAAGAGTATATTGGTGACACAAATCAGATTCTGCCTGATCCGGTTGGAAAAATTGATTTCCTGTTAGGTTATGTTTTAAAAAATGGAGCAATGATCGGTGCCGGTGCATATGGTGCGATTCAGAAAGATAAAAATAAAGGTACAGAGACTGAGGCAAGTCTCTATAAAGGAAATCTTGGTTTAAACTGGCCGATTTCCAAATCAATTGATCTTGAGTTTTCTCTTGGTGGTGGTTTGATAAATGCAAAAGCACTTCAGATCAGTTCTAATCCTACCCATGATTCAACATATGTGACATTGTCTGATAATGATTTTTTCCTCAAAGCTGAAGGTCGCTTATTCACTGCACTTGCTGTTCTAAATGGCGACTTTGTTCCTCATGTAAAATTTGATATGATAAATCTTGATATGAAAAATATCACAAAAGTTGATTTTGCGGCCGGTGTAGGACTAAATCTCAATATTGATAAAGGATTTTTCTGGGTCGGTGTTGAATTCCTCTTTGGACAAAATGATAAAGATGATACTTACACTGAAGAAAGTGTCGGCGGAAGAATCAGCTTTGGTATAGAAAGAAATATTTTAACTGACTGGTTTGTAATCAGAGTCGGTGGACAAAAAGAGATAAGGTATATATCAGATGGACCGGACAAAGGCAGATGGGAAGAAAATACTGCTGCCGATGCGTCTGACAATGATCTTGTCGGTCTTGGATTCGGTATAAATATTGACAATAGACTTAGAATAGATTTCGTTGCTGCTGAGGATATCGCATATACATTTACAAATCTTGTCAGTCATCCACAGCATCATCTGTTTAACAGAGTAAGTGCAACATACAGTTTTTAATCGATAAAAAAAAGTAAATATTCAGGCGGGTGACAAATGTTATCCGCTTTTTTATTTTCAAAACCCATCATACAAAAAAATACTGCTGTTAAATATTGGAATATACAGAATAATTTGAATCACTATGGAAAATTGAATTTTTACTGATTATATTTAACTAAATTCCATAGGGTGCCAGTATTCAATTACGGATTGAAACTATTTTGGGTAATCGGATATAAGAATGATAAAATCAACTCCTAAGAAAAAATGAGTATATTCAGTTTTAAGAATTATTATATACCGGCATTTGTTCTTGCTTTCATTTTCTGCGGAGCCATAGTCGGCGAGACTGTATCAATCTCACTTGTTGTATCCGCACTTGGATCATCTGTACTTAGTAAATTGTATCTTGTCAATGGAATACTTCTTTACGGGTTGCCTGTTTTTTTCCTGGGAAAAATTGACAGGGTAGATCGTGGGAATCTGCTTTCCAAACAACTGCTGTTCATTTCAGGCTTTCTGGCACTGATCCTTATCTGCATGACTTTTATCTCTTATAATAATCTTGCATATAAAAATATAATATTAATTTTATTATACCCATTTTCGTATTTGTCAAAAACAATACTTTTTCTCACATTCTGGACACTTGCAAACGATATTTATGCTACAAGTGAAGCGAAAAAAACATTTCCTATAATTGCTGCATGGGGAATGGCCGGTGGACTTATCGGAGCATGTTCAGCGCGTCTGATTGTTGATGCATTTGCAACTGAAAGTATAATTATTCTCTGGGGACTGTCATATCTGGCTGCCTGGTATTTTTCTGAAAAAACACGGGACGTATTCAAGGATCGGCTGCGTTTCAGGGAGGATCTTCACACAAAAGAAAAAGATATTCTGTCTGATGCCGGCGATATAATAACGATAAAAATTGTCCGTCTCATGGGTCTGTTGTATTTCATTATTTTTGTGGCAATTTTTTCAATAGATTATCTTTTCTGGGAAATATGCCATAAAAAATTTACTACTTCTGAATCTTTAGTTTCCTTTCAGGTTACATTTTATCTTTTTCATGCATGTGTTACAATTGTCGGATTATTATTGATACTTCCTTCACTTATAAGAAAATATGGTTTTACAAAACTGTTTTATTGTCTTCCGATAATTCTTCTTATTGGCTCCTCTATTCTTCTTCCTTTGAGTATTAATGGTAAACTGAGTACATTTTTTATAACATTTGTCGTAATTCAGTTTTTCAGATATATCATTTTTGAGAATACATTTTCCCCTATTTATCAGATGTTTTTTGCAGCTATCGAGAAAGAGAAGCGGGGTCGTGCAAAAACATTGCTCGAAGGAATTGTGAAACCGGCAGCAATTGTTTCGAGCGGTTTACTTCTAATGGTACTTGGGCATAACACAGTTCTTGTTCTGACACTGCTAATTTTCTGCAGTGCATTGACAATTGTCATCATCGTTTATCTAAGGCAGACATATTCACAGACACTTATTCCGGAAGTCACACCTTTAACTGAGCCCGGACAGATTATTGCAAATATCAGCCAGTATGATGATAAAAAATTATCTGCTCTTATTCATGAGTATTCTGAATCCGAAGATGTTGATATGAGAATTATATCAGTAAAACTCCTTTCGGCAAACGGTTCATTGAGTGCCTTGGAGAAAATAATAGAGATTTTCAATAATGATCAAAGTGCACGTGTAAAAGAAATAATAGCAAAAACAATGGCTGTTTTCTATTGGTATCAGGCAAGGGAATTTATTGAGAAGCTTATAGAAGATCCAAATCCGCGAATACGTGCGAATACACTGATGTCAATAAACAAGATGAATTGTCACTGGAAGCGGTACCTGAAGGATGAAATACATCATTTACTGTTTGATAATCATCTGAGAGTGCAGGTTGAAGCAGCAAAATATTTATGGAATAATTCTGATCAGACAGATCGTGATTCAGTTCTCATGTTTCATAAATCGCTTATAATGAGCCAGTGGACAGATAGAAAATCCGCCGGGATGTATCTTGCGGGAGAGCTGCAGACAAAGGGCTGGCAGCAGTTATTACTTGATAACGTTGACGGCGAATCGACTCAGGTTTTCAGAAAATGTGTTGAAGTGATTCTGAATTCACCAAATGGCGATTTAAAAATAAGCGTTCTTAAAAAAATTGAAAAATTATCACGGGAACGTATTGCAATCACAGGTGAGATCATAAAGAAAATAGGTGTTTACGCATGGGAAACCATAAATGAGTATCTGCCTGAGTGTACAAATAGGCGAATGATGTATGAAATGGTCCATTGTCTCAGAATTGTATCAGATTACATCCGTTCATCGGGTAAAATCACACAGATGGGTGAGGCTGTTTCTGCGGCTATTTACAAATGGGTAATAAGCGAACTCGAAGTAATATACAGGGACAGTTATGTCCGGGCGATAATCGGGGATAATCCGACAAGCGATGAGCTATGTGCTATACTTGACATGGCGCTAAGAGAAAACCAGCTGCGGGTATGCGAATGGGCAATTAATGCAATGGTACTATTGGATAGAAGCGGAATGTTTCGATGGAAACATACTGATATAGACATAAAAGAAAATTCACAGCGGATGGATCTGGTTGAGATTCTTGAAAGCGCATCAAGTGATAAAATAGGGACGCTTGTGCTGCCTTTTTTGAAGAATGAAACATGGGGAACACTTGGAAAAATCGGTAAAAATTATTTTCATTTTGATGATAACAAAGAAAACTTACATATTGAATATTTTCTGCAATCGGATAATCGCTGGGTTGTACTTTGCGCACTAAGAACATTATTGTATTATTCAGAAGAATCATTTGAAAAAACACATGTAAGGGAGATTTTACAAATGCTGACACAGGATTCAAACAGGCATGTGGCAACTGCAGGACGAGATCTTCTTGAAAAGGTGAGTATTGAAGAGCATTTGAGCAGTGATGCATTTATTCTACTTGAAAAAGTACTGTTCTTTAAAAAAACGCAATTGTTAAGAAATGTAAGTGCAGAAAAACTTATGCGTCTTGCAGAAATATCCCAATATGCAGTTTTTGAAAATGATACAGTCATATCAATCCAGGGTGAAGTTTCAGACCACCTTATTATTGTCAAGAAAGGTTCTTTAAAGGTTGTAAAGTCCGATGGCCAGACAAAATCAGAGATCTCGACAATTAATACTGGAGAGACATATGGAGAAATCGGACTTTTTACACAATCGGCGCGATCAGCAAGTGCTGTAACCGATGGGCCCTGCGAACTATTTATTATTAAGCGTGGCGCATTTAAAAAACTTCTGATGGAAGTTCCGGAAATAGCATTTAATATGCTGGAAACAATGAGTGAGCGAATGAGAAAAAACGCTGAGGATATGGTTGAGCTTCAAAAACACCTTGAGTGATATTTTATAGTTGAAAATATTCTGTAAATATCGCAAAATCACTTTACTCAGCAGGTGCTGTAAATTAACTTAATAGCAGAGCGTTGTTTTAATCAAAAATTATAAATGGTTTTGTGAAAGGAGGGCTCTCAATATGAGGCTCCGACATTTAGCAGGATTGCTCGTCAGTGTAAGTGCACTTGCTCTTTTAAGTGGATGTGCAAAAAAAGATTCAAAGGAGATTACTGTTCTTATAAGAATGATGCCTACACAGGATAAATTTTTCAGAGAACAAATAATTCCTGAATTTGAAAAAGCTAATGATTGTAAGGTCAACATTGCATCATTCGAGAATGAATGGGATATTGCCAAGTTACTCGAACTCGAAAAAAGCAAAAAGATCGGTACAATTGCACTTGTAAAAGTTCCATTTGAACTTACACGCGTTCTTGTAGATAAAGGTTACATGTCAGATTTGTATACCGCCGAAGATACTGCAAAGGTGCTTCAGGATCTTGCCGAGTATCATCCTCTTGCAAGCGGTCTTGGATACGTGAATGAAAAGCCGTATTATATTCCACGTAAACTCGAAACCCGTACATTGTTTTATCTGAAGTCAAAGGTTACCGCAGCTGTTTCTATATTTGACAAGCACAAAAGCCGCCTGAATTCAGAATTAAAGGCATTGAATGGATATGGACTGCCGGCAGATTATAAACTTGAGGTAGATCCAAATGAATGGGATTACTATGACGTTTATGTTGTCGGATCAATATGGGCAAATGAAGAGTACAATGGGGTAAAAATGGGTCGCATTGCTCATCGCGGTGCTCGTTACGGTGGTACTGCACTTGATCTTATTGACAAAGCATTACAGCTTGGTGCAACAAAAGAAGATATTCTCAGCCTTACTGCTGATAAGGTTGTTTCCATGTTTGTCTGGGAACGCATGATGGTTAAAAGCAACATTTACAATCCAGGTATGTGGCAGGATCAGTGGAAGGGTGCAAATATTTATAACGGTGTAAAGGACGGAAAAGTATATCTGTCAATTTTACAGCAGATTGATGAATTTCTGATTCACGGATGGAAAGATGATCCGTTAATGCCAAGTTTCCTTCCTGATGATGCAGATATGGGTCTTGCAATGATGCCAAAAGCAGTTTCGTTTGAGCTTGATTCTGCAGGAAAATATGCATTTGAAGGTACCAGAGCGCAATCTACCGGCGGCTGGTGGTGGGGTATTCCAAAAACATCACCTAATGCACGTCTTGCATATGTTCTTGCCCGTTTTATCACAAATCGTGAAAATCAGGCAAAAGAGTGTTCCAAATTCGGTATGCTGCCTGTACGAAAAGATATACTTATGAATCTGCAGCAGGTTTTTGATCAGGGTTGGGTCGGGGAAATTTTTAAAGTAGCAGTTGACCAGATACAGGTTAATGATTTGACTACTGTACCTCTTGTAAAGACATATACTGAGGCTGGACAGAGTTATATTGATGCATGGAATGGACTCTGTGTAGAATACAAGGAACCACAGGGCGAAACAATGAATTTTGCCACCATGAAAATGCGTTTAACAAGTGATTATCTGGAAAAACATAAAGCAAAATTACAATCAGATTACCCGAACCGATAAAACGTTGCGGACTGATAGTAAAGAATCTTTTAAAGATTGGGTAATAAGAGCGTGGCCGTTATTTCCGGCCGCGCTTTATCTCTTTGGTTTTCTCATAATTGTATTTGTCTATCTTGCCTGTTTAAGTCTTTCTGAAACGTCAATCACAACTTCATTTCCTACATTAAATTCTTTTAAAGAATTATTTAATGATGATGAGTTCCATAGTGCACTTGTAAATACTATTGTATTTACAGTTATTGGAACTCCGCTTGAACTGATTGCCGGACTGATTTTTGCGATGCTTGTCTACCGGACTTTTTTTATGCGCGGATTGATACGCAGCATTTTTCTGATTCCACTGGCAATTCCGGCACTTGTTACAGCTATGCTTTTATTTGTACTTTTTGATTACCCCGGAGGACATGTCAACCATCTTCTTCTTGGAAATTATTCAATTTTTCCGGCAGTAATTGATACACCCATAGGGTGGCGCAGCTCTAATCTCTTTGCAATGGGTATTTCACTTCTTGGGAAAATATGGCGTGATATGCCTATATCAATGCTTATACTGCTTGCAGGTCTCAATAGTATTGATCCTGAGCTTTTTGATGCAGCCAAGACTATGGGTGCATCACTTAGAAAACGATTTTCCTCAATTATTATTCCATTGATTCTGCCATCTATCGCCTCAGTATTACTGCTGCGTTCTGTTGAAATGTGGAAAGAGTTCATATTTCCGTTTGTACTGTCAGGGCGAAACAGGCTCATGGGAACTTTGATTGACTATTATTATAATGGTCTTGGGAATTCACATATGGCAGCCGCAGTTGCCATAATTATGGTTGTTTGTATAGTTGTGTCAACCATTATTATTTTAAAGTCTATGGAAATAATTCAAAATATTTTATATAAACGGTAAATCAAATGTCGCAAATAGATAGAAAATTGCCGATGGCAGTTGGGAAAAAAGTGATCTGGGGCTCCGGAATACTTCTGGCAGTTTTTATCGTTCTTGGACCGGTTTATCTGCTGATCAAATATTCTATTAGCGATGTGTCAAGTATAAATACCGGGGGTGAGCCTATTCCGCTATGGCCATATCATCCAACACTTTCAATTTATTCTTATCTGTTTTCAGATATCCGTTTTTATCGTGTTCTGATGAACAGCATAATAATCGCATTATCTTCAGTAGGCCTTTCCATGCTTCTTGGAGTTCCAGCCGCATATATACTCGGCACATACAGAATACCCGGCAGGAAAACAATTCTTCTGGGTATTATCTCTGTGAGATTATTTCCGGACATTGCTTCAGTTATTCCTATTGTTCAGCTATTTATCAATCTTGGTGTTCATCAGACGTATCTGGGAGTAATAATGGCACATACATTACTTGCACTGCCTTATGTAATATTTATAGGTATTGGAGCGTTTGAATCAATACCAAAGGATCTTGAACAGCAGGCTTGGGTTATGGGCGCCGACAGATTTCAGACTTTTGTTAAAATACTGTTTCCACTTGCTATACCAGGTCTTGCGGCAGCGGCGATATATACATTCTTATTATCATGGGATGAATTTATTTTTGCTTATTTTCTCTCTCTTGGCAGAGAGGATATATTTACACTGACATTGTATCTTAATGGAATTAAATATGCGGAGCCGCAGAATTTGCTTTCGGCAATATCAGTATGCCTAAGTTTACCGGTAATAATATTCACTCTTATGGTGCAGCGGTATATGGTGGCTGGGGTGACAACTGGATCAATGAAATAGAGGTCTTTCATGGCTGATGTACTTCTGAAGTCGTTTACAAAACGATATGGTTCGATTACTGCGCTTGAAAATTTTTCACTGGAAATTAAAAATGGTGAATTTGTTACTCTGCTTGGACCGTCAGGATGCGGGAAAACAACACTTCTAAGAATGATCGCAGGGTTGGAAACAATTGACGGTGGAGAACTATATATCGGCGGCAGACTCTATAATAATGTTCCATCACAAAAACGAAAAATAGCTATGGTTTTTCAAAGTTATGCCTTGTTCCCGCACATGTCAGTCAGAAGAAATATAATGTTTGGTCTGAAAATAAATAAAATTCCTCAGGAACAGATAAACCAGAAACTGGAGTGGGTAGTCAATCTTCTCCATCTTAAAGGTCTTGAAGAGCGTTACCCGAGGGAAATTTCAGGCGGACAACGTCAGAGGGTTGCGCTTGCGCGCGCACTGGTTCTTGATCCTGATTTACTGCTGCTTGATGAGCCGCTCAGTAACCTTGATGCAGCACTCAGGGAGACCGCGATTGAGGAGCTTAAGCGCATTCATCACCATGTCGGCAAGACTATTCTCTATGTTACTCATAATCAGGTTGAAGCCATGAGTATGAGTGAGAGAATAGCACTTATGAATTTTGGCCATCTTGAACAATATGATCGTCCAAAAGTTATTTATGATCAGCCTAAAACAGTTTTTTGCGGAGAATTCATTGGCAGTCCGCCGATGAATTTCTTTACTGGCGAGATTCATGTGGAATCCGGTGTTACAGGTATCATGACAAACATAGGATATTTAAAGCTCGATTCTGAACGTGCCAATAAGGTTAAAGATTTTAATGGTCGAAAAGTGGTTGCAGGTGTGCGGCCCCAGAATGTTTATTTCAAGGGTCATCATGCAAGGCGGCGTCACACTGATTCTGATATTGAGATTTCTGTTGAACTGATAGAAAATCTTGGAGATAGAAGTCTTGTGATTGGAAGAAACAAAAGCGGTACACTTATCCGCTTTCTGATCACAAGGGATGATGAAATTCAAATTGAGGGAAAGATGTCCATTTTTGCAGATGGACGTCAGATTCATCTGTTTGATCCATCAACGAGGTTGAACATTTTTCATTAAGATGATAAGATTATGACTGAAAAAAAAGTTTCTGATGTATGGGTACCTGTACTGTTGATTGCAGTTTTCTCAATACTGCTTTCAAATGCGTCTTGTAACATACATGAGCGAAGTGAGTTTATTGAACAGAAGTTGTTAGCGATACTTCCTGACGACCTGGATACAATTGTAAAAAGCTTTCCAAAGGATGCATTGCTTGAGAAGCCGTCTTATAAGGTAACCTCTTATAAGACATATGAGAAAAGCATCTATTCTGTCAAGGCAGAAGTCGATTTTTACTTTTTGAAAAAAGTTGATGTTAAAATAGTCAGGAAATTCCGTTACCATAAATCGAAGAAGTTGTGGGAACGTTATTTTAATGAATATCAGTATACGGGCAGCGATTCAGCAGACAATACTATCAAGTAAGTATATTGCGCTTTTTATACTTCTGTTTTCCTTCATTGTAACATCTGTCAGTTCATCACCGCTTCCTGAGGAAATCCGCCTGGGCGGTGAACAGGTTATGGATCTTGTCTGTAAAGAAGATTTCCAGACTGCTGAAGATGCTGCAAAAAAAATCATAAAAAAAGATCCCGATAATCCAGCCGGTTACTTTTTTGTCGCCGTGGCCATTGATGCATGGATGGAATATTATTTTGACAAAACAAAAGAAAATGAATTTTATAAATATTGTGATCTCGCAATTGAAAAGAGTGAGAAAATCCTTGCTGTTAAGCCCGATGATGAGTGGGCGGTCTTTTTCATGGGGGGTGCCGATGGTTACAAAGGAACATATGAAGGACGGTATGAAAGGTGGATAACTGCATATCGTTACGGATGGCGCGGGGTGTCAACTCTTCAGAAGCTTGACAAAATGGAGTGTGATATTTTTGACATCTATTTTGGTATCGGAAGCTATGAGTATTGGCGCAGCGCGATGATAAATACCCTGTGGTTTATGCCGAAAGTAAACGACAGGCGCGCAGAGGGAATAAAAAAACTTTATATTTCGGCGGAGAAGGGGATGTTGACAAAAAGTGCATCGTATTGCGCTTTAGTTGATATTTTACTAAATGAGAACCAGGTTGAAGATGCTCTGAAAATATCAGAAAAAATGGTACGGCTGTATCCAGCATCAACAATGTTTCTCTGGGGAAAAGCCAGGGCGCTGTATGGTGTCGGGCGGTTTAAGGAATCTCGGCAGATTCTGCTTTCAATGCTTGTAAAATATGAATCAGATAAGGGCAGGCACTACTATTATCCTTTGTTATGTCATTACTGGCTTGTCAGGATTGCAGCTGCAGAAAAAAAATATGCGGAAGTCATAAAAGAAGCTGATCTGGTAAAAAAATATAAACTGGATGATGAAATTAAAAAACTGCTGGGAAAATATATAGATGAAGTATCAGACTTGAAAAAAATTGCTCAGGATGAGATCAAGCAGAAATAGATGTGTGCTATTTACGTATAAGATTAAGATGCGTTTTTGGAATTGTAAACCATTTCTGTTTAAAAAGGCCTCACCCGCAGGTTCTCACTGCTTATTGAAAAGAAGCAGGTGAGGCTTATTTGAAAGCAGTTATTTTAAGACCGGATTAAAAATATCACTTCGTATTGCCTGGAGTCTTGCAGTGTCAATGTACGCTGCATCTGGAGTTTTTGCCCACTCGTTTTTAATCGCACTCAGATACAGAGTATCATAAATTGCTCCGGGACGAGGGTAACTTGCGACAATATAGTGAGGCTGTGCCTTGCGTTCACCTGGCTGCTTTTCTATTTCAGGACGTACGCTCTCAGCGGTGTTCAATGAATTGCCGTGTTTGAAGATTATTTCATCCATTTTTTCATAAACCTGTCTGCTTTCCTCATGCATACCGTAAAATGAGAGCATTTGCGCAAGAACATAATTTGATGCAATCCAGACATCTTTACCCTGATCTGAATCTACCGCAGATCCATCCTGCTTGCGTGCTGTTGCCCATCCCATTGGCGTACGGTTATTAATGTAAATCGTATTCAGCAATTGTTTTACACGGTCTTGCGGCAGGAACGGTTTTTCTCCCATTGCGATCCACTGCCACAATCCGACAATCTGATCTGTAAATACATCCGTACATACTCCCTGCCCGTCTACACCTGTACAAGTGATATAATAGGCCATCTTTTGTCCGTTTTCCCTGACAGTTTCAAGCCATAGTGAATCATAAACAGAAAATGCCTTTTCGTACATGGAATCAAATCTAGCCATTTCTGCAGTATCATTGACAAGTTCAGCCATTCTTGCCATTGCTTTTACAGACGCCACAAACAGATTGGCATCATAAGCGTCAACACCGGCAAAAGGTATATTATCATAAGTATTTCTGACCTCACCATGTCTGCCCTCAGGAATACCGTCCTTATCGTAATCCAGACTCATCAGGTAATTAAAACCTTTTTTCAATGTCTGCCAGTTTTCCTTGAGAATATCGACTCTTCCGGTGTACTTGACATTGCGAAGTACACGAAGCGCAAGTTTCGGAAACAGGTCAACCCAGTATGATGTGTTATACCATGTATATTCGGAGCAGTTGCGTAAAGGACCGCCAAATGTCAATGATCCGAGATCATGATATACTGAACCCTCTTCTTTTTTGTGGGCGTATGTATGGATATCGGTTCCGGGCTGACGATTCTCTTTTTTAAGTAAGTCAAGATAGTTCTGCTGCTTTACAGGATCGTAAACACAATGGTTGTAAAACCTGTATTCGTTGTCGCTTTTATTGATTGATTCTACAAATTTACTGCAAA
>Ga0209800_10002714_pt1 | contig 15107 bp, 10 predicted proteins | sample Higcelweek8metaG_FD_187174 | JGI IMG/M metagenome (GOLD analysis project Ga0209800, IMG submission 187174) | Freshwater pond sediment microbial communities from the University of Edinburgh, under environmental carbon perturbations - High... | ecosystem: Environmental > Aquatic > Freshwater >...
CAGAGGAATGAATACGGGTTTTCTGTGATGTCTCCTGATATTCCTCATGAAGAAGAGCCGCTTGATGTTTTTACAAGGTTTGTCGCGGTTATGATTGATATATCAACTTTTGAAACAATCTGGTCTGACTATACAAATAAAGAATGCGGCCCGTTTTGCTGGACACCTTTTACAGTAAATCAATCGGTTATGATTCACATAAAAGAATTTATTGCTGAGTATCAGGCAAAAACGCCAGGAACCGGGGATATATTGCATGCGCTTGGAACATGCATTATACACAAACTGATAAGGTCTATGTTAAAAACAGATGTTTCTGTCGATGGCATTTCGCTGCGGCTTGAGATACAGCGTGCAATAGAAATAATGCATGCCAAGTTCGGTGAAAAAATATCTGTTCCAATGCTTGCACGTAAAGTTAACTGTTCAGAATCACATTTCAGCAGACTTTTCAAACAGGAAACAGGTTTCAGTCCTGCAGAATACTTTATCAAAGTTCGCATTGATAAAGCACGTAAACTTCTGTCTCAGACAGATAAGAATGCCACTGAAATTGCATTCGAATGCGGCTTTTCATCCACGTCTCATTTTTCAGATACATTTCATAAAATAGTCGGTATCAATCCACTGCAATATCGAAAAAATATTTCTTAAAAATAGGATTATATCATTCAGTTAAACTTGACTGAGTAAGAAATGATACATTCTTGCCGCCATATTTTTCATACAAGTCGCTGTGAAGTTTTTTCCAGGCACAAATCCCTCCTTTGAGGCTGCTGACATGTCTGAATCCTTTTGATTTTAAATAATATGCTTCTATGTGTGAAAGATTACCATGTTGACAAGCTACCAGAATATGTTTATCTGCAGGAATCTGATTAAGGTATTTTTCACTTGAGACAAATGATAACTCATGCGAATTCGGCAGACTTTTTACTACATTTCTCATAAAATCCGGACGTACATCAAGAATGTAGTATAACTCATTGAATAATATTGAATCGTCAAGCCTTGCCGGTGAAATCAGGTTTATAAAGAGTTTTTTACCTTTTAAATAATTGTTTATTACTTTTATTGCATACCGGATATCACGAAAAGACGTGTGTGTGCCAAGACTGATCCGGATGGTTTCTTTTATCGCCTGATCTGACAGACCGACAGCTTTTAATGTAGATGATGACTTCTCTTCCTGTGAACTGCATGCCGAAGCGGCAGAAACTGCAACCCCATAATAATCGAGCATAGCCATGAATTCTGCATTACTGATACCTGAAAAAGTAATACTGACAGTGTTTGGAAGACAATTTACATTAGGTGAATTGATTATGCAATCAGGTTTGATATTCATGAGCTGCTGAATAAATTTACATTTTAAAAGTTCAATATGTTTTGCATGATCAAGGATATTGTTGACATTTTGGCAGGCAGCTCCGAAACCGGCAATGTTGTGAACACTTTCGGTACCGGCACGCATACCGTTTTCCTGATGGCCTCCATGAAGAAGTGGTGAAAAAGGACTTCCATGCCTGACATAAAGTGCTCCGATACCTTTTGGACCATGAAGTTTATGCGCGGAAAATGAAGCATAGTCTATGCCCAGTGAGTGAACATCAACCGGTATCTTTCCAAAGGCCTGGACACAATCAGACATAACCAGTACATCGTGCCTGTGTGCAATCTTTGTAATAGCTTTGATATCCTGAATAGTGCCGATTTCGTTATTCGCCAGCATACAGCAGATTAAAAAAGTATTGTCATCAATCATCTTTTCTAATTCGTCAATTAGAACATGGCCATGATTATCAACTGGACAGTATTCAATAATGATGCCTTGTTTTTTTAGAAATTCCAGTGTGTTGATGACAGAAGGGTGTTCAATGGGAGTTGAAATAATTTTATTCATTATCGGATAAAATGAACTGCAGAGTGATTTCAAAACGGAATTGTTTGATTCTGTTGCACACCCTGTAAAGTAAATTTCCTGTGGATCTGCATGAATGGCATCAGCCAAATGTTGTCTGGCTTCTGCAATGATTTCAGTTGATTTTCTGGCAATACCGTATATTGATGAGGGATTGCCATGGCAATTTTTCAGAACATAATTCATTTTACTGCGAACATTCCGACTGATATCGGTTGTTGCATTATTGTCAAGATAAACATTGCGTTTATAACGAAAAAGATGCTTTAAAAAGTTTAATTTCTGAATTTCCATAATAAACCCCGGTTATTTGATTTTTGCGTTTTTAAAAGAGTGAATACTTAATGAAATCTGGAAAATATTCAACTGTTTTCTTTAAGTAATTTATTAACATAACAGAATCTGTTCATCCTTGTGCAAGTAAATCAATCAGCTTTTCGCAACCTCCATTTTTAATAAATTCTGAATGTTCATCAATCGTTTTAAAGCACTTTCCGCAGATATCTTTACAAAGAATTCCGGAATCAGTTGCATGGTAAAATAAATTCATTATTTTTATCATGTCCTTATTATTAAAATAAGGTATTGATTTGCCGGGATTGACTTTACACCATGCAAGAGATTTCATCCATATTGCAGCGCTGAGTGCACCGCAGGCGTTGCCGCTGAGGCCAAGACCTCCGGCAAATCCAGCAACCATGACTATTTCTTCGTCACTGGCTCCCATTTTTTTCGCAACTTCTGATGCGCAGCTTAATGGAATAATATTAAAACTGGGCTTTTGAGACAACCCTTTTTCTGCAGCCTGAATCGCTTCCGGAAACCATTTTACTGCAAGATTAAAACAGTGGCTGTATATAAATCCACAGATAATTGTTTTAAACATGATTTTCGCCATACCGGATTTTGTTGTCATGTCACAATGAGTTATTTCAAGACAATTATGTGTTTTGGTCCTTTCGGAGAATGATTCCATAATATATTGAGTAGCTGTTATAGTCATTGCAATAGCTTGACAGCGATCATTGTACATGCGAAAAGATTCTGCGCCTGCAGCCAGTGATGAACCCCAGAGCATTCCGCATTGATGCCCTGTCTGCATAAGTCCGCCTGCCAACAGATCCGAAGCACGTTCCTCATTCTCTTTTGTATGTCCGGATTCACGGTTTAACAGATAGGCAAAAGTCTGGGAGCATGTACCTTTTTTCATAAATACTTTTCGAACATCGTTTTTCTTAATTGTCATTTTCTGTTTCTCCTGTTTCAAATCATTTTCTGATTAAAGTGACAAAAGATAAATATTTCAAGACAATAGTTTATGAATAAAGAACATTTATTCAAATGTCTCAACAGTTTACAACCAATATGCTTTCAACAGATACTATTCAGCGGCCGTTAAATTTTTATTGAAAAGAAAAGATATATAAACACCCCATCCTAAAGATGAGACAAAGATAAAGATGAGAAAATTAACTAATGGTATTATTGAAAGTATAGCGCATGCTGTCATGCCTATAAGAAATTGATAATGCCTTTTTGTCACATTCCAGTTAAACCTGTTTACAAGATACTTTCCTATAAGTGCAGTTCCTATGATATTTGAAATGAAGAATAATGGAATAAATGCAAAAATTAACATAATGGAAAATGGAATGGTTATAATCATGACAAGCCCCAGTACTATGATCGCAGGATACATTAAAACAGGAATAAGGCCCCATAATGATGTTTTCCAGAAGGCTTTTGAGGATTGTTCCGCATCCAGTTTCCTGAATGCCGGCAGAAAAAGAATTACGCAGCCTGTAAATATGAAAGAGATAAAAAGTCCCAGACCTATCAGAAATCCGATTGACTTTTTAAAATCTATGAATGAATCCCAGTCCTGGAGGTCCTTTTTATGAGATTCGTCAAATTTGGCAGTGCCTGTAACTTTTGATAATTCTTTATCGCTGAGTTTTTCTTTTGCATAGTAGACGAGATTACCGATTATTTTGCCCTTTTCACCAAAGATAATCCTTCCTCCGTATGCTTTCACATTCCCATGAATTTCATTGTTTATCACAATTTCACCGGCTCCTGCGTAAATATCGCCATTAATTTTACCGTTTATTGACAATTTGGCAGTCACGACAAAGATCGTTCCGTTAATTTCTCCTTTGTCACTGAGATTGAAAGATTTACAAGCGATATAGCTGTTGTTTGAAATCCTCCCGTTAATTACAATTTCACCTCCTGCAGCTATAATACCATTACCTGATGTACCGGAGTAAATTAGTTTTCCGCATAGTGTAAATAAACCAAGTCTGGTTTTCCCGTCAAAGGTGAGTCTTTTGCCAAGAAAAATCAAATCTTCAGCTTCACCTGAAAAATTCAATTCAGGGCCTGTAAAAAGGTAATCTTCATTAAAGATACCTGATTCAGTTCTGATGCATTCTTCTTTGTCTTCGCAATAAGTTTTTATGATCATTGCCTGAATCGACATGTTGAAAAACATGACAGATGCAATAATTGTAATAATCTTTGTTTTCATATTTTCCTCATTTAAAAAGGAGATTGCTAATATTGTCAGAGACTATGCAGGATTATAGATTATTCAATGCATAATCTGTCTTTATTTATACTTTAAAGATACTGCATTTCTGCTGCATTGAAAATTGTTTCCGGATGAGCGGTTTAGAATTCAGATTGAACGGTAGGTTTTAAGTAATAAATGGACAAAAAAATTAAAAATCAATGATTTTCTTCAGATCCTGCGCTTTTCTTCGCGATAAATCAACCTGCATTCCGTTTCGCATCTCTATTATGAATGAACCCTGAAAATCCTTATTTATTATTGATATATGATTTAAATTAATTATATCTGTTCTGCTTGTTCTGAAAAAATTGCTTCCTCTGAGTTTTTCCTCATAATAGTTCAGATATTTATCTGACAGTATTTTTTCGCATATTGTATAGATATAACAGAATCCGTCTTCAAATGAAATTCTTGAAATGTCCTCAGTAGCAATGAGTCTGGTTTTTCCGCTGACTGTAACAGTGACATGATCTGCAGGTTTTATCTTTTGTTCTATTGATTTCTGATTATCTGTAGTAAACAATTTACATTTTTCCTGAATTTTTGCCACAGTTTTTTCCAGCCGTTCAAACCTTACCGGCTTGAGAATATAATCAAGTGCATTAATATCATAAGCCTCGGCAGCATACTCGGAATAGGCGGTTTGAAAGATGATAATTGGAGGTTTTTGAAGTGACGGCATAGATTGAAAAACAGATATTCCCGGCATGTTAATATCGAGAAACACGACTTGCGGTTTATGTGTAATAATTAATTGCAATGCATCGTTGCCGTTAGTTGCTTCTGCTGTTATATCAAACAGATTAAATCGTTCAAGTAATTCCCGTAAACGCTCACGGGCATGATTTTCATCATCAGCAATAATTGTTTTAATCATAATTTGAATGATATTTCTATCCCTCCATTTTTTATTTCAAATGTTCCATTACTGTTTTCAATACGTTTTTTTGTAATTGTCAATCCCTGTCCCATATTCAGCATTGACGAATTAATAGTTTTTACAGAATCAGTTATTGTTATAGTATTACGTAAATTATGGATCGCAACAAATATCTCTATTGTCAAATGAGATACCTTATGCATATTATGTTTAATACTGTTTTCAACTAAAGGCTGAATAATCAGAGGCGGGATAGGGAAGTCTGCATCACCTTTGATTTCATAATGCAGTTTTTCATTAAAGCGAAGCTGCTGTATTTCAAGATATTTTCTAACATTGTCAAGCTCATGTCTGACAGAAATAGTGGATTTATCGGATTGATCAAGATTCTCCCGAAGAAGATCTGAGAGGTTAAGGATTGCATTCTCGGCCTTTTGAGGCTCTTTAAGAAGCGTAATAATCATATTGAGAGTATTAAAAAGAAAATGAGGATTGATACGTGATGAAAGCAGTTTCATCTCCATCTGATTCTTGAGAGATCGTTCATTGCCGATAGTTTTTTCTTTCTCAACCAAGATTTCCCGGTAGATAATCTGTCCGGAACTGATTATCTGTATTGTTATAATGAAAAGGAAATTAATAAATACAAATGATAATGCTCCACGATCATAATATATAAAAACTGTCGGTTCCAGAAACAGGACAATAAATAAACTTATAATACTGATACCCAGTACAAGTGAGAAGGAAATGGCCGCGATATAGAACGTTTTTATTTTAAAGACGAGCTTTTGTGAAAGATAACAACTTCCGATAAGCGCGAGGCCAAGAATAAAGGAGTTTATAAGCGATACGCGTACGAATCCCCATGTGAAATCCTGAAGAATAAAACAGATCACCATACTTAAAAGAAGACCCGTAACCTGTGTTATCAGGAAAATTACTATATAGAAAAGTATATTCATTGAATCAGATTGCTTTGCGATTTTCATCTATCTTTTTTCGCTGATTATAAATGTGTCTGATAAATATATGTAGTTTGCATGGGTTTTAACAAGGCAATGAAACTGGCAATGAATTTATATATTCAGCAAGTATCCTATTTGAAAACATACGATTGCAAGTTAAAAAAAATATACTTTATCGGAATACTATTATTGATAAAATGGTGATATGTTGAAACATCTGATTTCAAAACAGTCTGCTCTTCAGTATCGCATGGCCGATTGTGAAGTAAAATCCCGCATCAAGCGCAGAGAATATTCCAACAGCGACCAGTGTCCATGTTGTAAGTTGTACATTGAGCATATTGATCTGTTTATTGTAAGAGTCCGAAATAGTTTTTTTTCTATTACGCGCGTACAGGTAAATAATCAATATAAGAAGCATCGGCAGAGAATAACCTATGTTATAAAGTAAAATATTGACAAGTGCAAAATGGAAATCAAGATGGAGTGATGTGTATTTCCCAAGCGCAATCAGGTATGGAATAGAAAATGGAAATACAGATAATGAAAGGAGCATTCCTATGACAAATGAGTAAAACCCATTAATTGATTTTAGTTTTGACAGAATTATATTGTGAGAGCGGCCTGGAGGTGCATGCCTTTTTTTAAGGTAATAAAAGATGCCGATAAGAATCATGATTATACCTGAAATCATCTCTGTTTTATAATAAAGAGCATTTGACAAATTAGCAGACGTAGGGAAATATCTGCTGATAAATGAATGTAATCTGTCAATAGCGATATATCCGGCTATTCCACAGGAAAAATAGGCAATAATGTAGCCCGCAAGATATGAGATGCTGTTACGCAGAGGTTTAATTGTCGTAAGAAGCAGAGAAAATACAATAATCTGCTGTACAGCATAAAGACTGTCAAATAATGAAAGTGATAAAGTAAAAAGAATGATGCTCATTGGATCTTTAATTGAAAAAAATATTAATTGTTAACAATATATATGCTTATTTCATACCATATTGATCTGGAATTGTTTCGTAATATATAAAAAGGATTATAATTTAGCACTAATAGATTATGAGTTTTATATAAAAATCAGACATAACATCAGAAAAATGTAATCGAATGTCTTTAAGGCTCTGCCAGGATTGTTTTATGTCACTGAAATACCGATGCTTTACATAATAAACATACTTAACCTATGTACTCTTGTATTATAAGTTAAGTATCCGGAAATTTGAATTCAGTTTCTATTTAGTTCTTCATTTCTGTTTCATGAAGTCATTGTACATTTTTACATGCTCCGGGAAATCATCCCAGTCACGATCACTTTCTGCAACTTTTGCCAATAATTCAGGACAATCCCCGAAGATTTCAGGAAAAATCAACTTATCGTATTTTTTATCTTTAATTTCAATTGTTTTGCCATTCTTTACAACATATAATTCTTCTGGCATGCTGAATTTAGATTTACCAAATGGACTGGAAACAGTTACAAATTTCGGTACATTGTACACTTTTAAATAATCACAGAACCAGGGATTTAAAACCTGTAATAAATAGCTATCCTCTCCATCAGGATCCTTTACATTCTCCCATACTGCGTATCCCATGGAGCTGAGGTATGAGTAGTTTGTATTGACTGCATTCTCAATGCTTGAAGAAGCCGTGCTTACAATCTGTTCACCTTTTGCCATTTTTGACATCTTATATTTTAACAGGTTGATATCTGAACTTGAGAATTTGTGTTTTTGTCCGGCTGCATCTTTTATTGAAATGCTTCGAATCTGCGATCCGGCTATTGTTATAGATTTCACCGATCCCTGCACACTGTCGCCTGATATTGGTATAATTGTAATGTCATCGGCAGTAGTCAGATATTTTTCACCGACTGGAGTAACAAATGTCTGGGCATTAACAGCAACTGAAATTAATGCTATTGATAAAAATAAATTTATTTTATTCATAATGTAATCCATATAAAATGAAGGGTAATAAAGAAATAGAAAATTTTTGATACTGCATCCAAAAGATGACGGATGAGATGACATTGTCAGAGCCCATATTGCGATTTAATAATTACAAAGGCATTTGATATAACCTCCGGATAATGACCTATTGTAAACAATAATAAATCTATCATTTGAAAAACTGCAGAGTCTCCTGATAAAAAAACATTTACTTAATATAGACGCATCAGATGAATAATCCGCTCATAATATTTTAAAAAAGCAGTTTAATAAAATCAGCGGATTTTTACAGTTAAATTATTATATGTGAATGCGACTTTTTATCCAGTTCAGTTCACATTCCAGTTCGTCAAGAAAAATGTCTTTTATTGACTGGTTTTCACCTCTGCAGTAAAATGAACACATTCTCCAGAGTACAACATTGCTGTAATGCATTAATGAAACGAAATCCAATATCTGCTGATCTATCCTGATTTTGTATGAATTCAGGAATTGAGTGATGGAATCATCTGTAAATTTGAAAGCTTTGAGTATTGAGCAGATATCCCATTCCGGAAAATCAATCCGCGTCAATTCCCAATCTATTATTCTGCATCCGATATTATTGAATATAATGTTAAGAGGGATTAAATCGGAATGAATTAAAGATACTGAATGCGCTGTCAGTTTCTTATCAATTGACTTTCCATAAATAGAAATTTTTTGCAGGCAATCTGATATTTCATCAATCTGATATTTTGGTGCTGCGGCTTTTGCGATATTGAATTGTGACATAAGCCGGTTTTCAAAATAGTCATTCCATGATGGTCTTTCTAATTTATCTTTCAAATCAGTGATGGAAATACTGTGGATCTTATTCAAAATGTTTCCAAGTAATGAGGCGCTTGTATTATTTAATTCATACAGATGCGATCCCTCAATATACTCCTCAACAATGAAGTCGCAATCATCTGATTTGCTCATATTGGTATTATTGTATACAGTTGGACCAAACAATCCATTTGTATGTTCAAGCACAATTAATTCATTTTTCAATCGGGATGCAATACCAGGTTTTGTTTTCTTCAGTACCGCTTTTCTATCCGGATACTCAAGCAATACGATGTTGTTACTGGCGCCCGATCCGATAGAAGTTATATTCTTAACATATCCTATTCCGATACTATCTGCAATTAGTTGTAAAGTTTTGTCCATATCCGTTCCTGAAATTTCTTTATTTATAAGTTAAAATACTGCATAATCTAAAATATTGAAACATAAAAAATGGAATCTGATTTTTTAAAGGCAAGTCAAAATCTATTTTCTGTGTCTGTTTATGCAGTAAATCAGATGGAATAATTTCTCCGGAGAACTAATTATGCGAATTCCCTTTAAAGCCTGGTATTTCAGGTCAACAATAGATGAGGAACTTGTCAGAAGAAAATTTCAGGAATACACTATTGAATTTCTTGATCCGCTTGTCATAAAGATTGACGATTCGCATCGTGTGATGATTACAAGCTTTGGTGCTGTGGTGTTTTTTTCTTTTGATGAAGAAATCGCGAAGCTTGTTTTTTCCCGAATAATTGAGACGATAAAAGATCCATCAGTGGAAAAAGAGGTTGAAGATCGTCTGATTGTTGAGACTGATGCACCTGAAGACCGTTTTCTGCATAATGAGGTACATATTAAGGATTCAGATGCTACACCGATACGCCTTCGCATAATTGCAATGCTGCTTGCACAGTCCGTTGCACTTGATCATCTTGAACGGGAGACAGACAGCGCACTTGGTGGATTTACACAATATCTTGATGATCTTCGCATACGCGGCAGGATTCAGATGTCATCCCGAAAAATTTTAAAAAATATCGGATTTGCCATGCAGACCCGGTTTATGGTATTAAGCAATGTTGCACTCTTTGATAAACCTGCTGAAACATGGGATTCCGAACCAATTGAAAATCTCTATCAGGAACTGCTTGACTTTTTCGATATAGCGGAACGCCAGGAAGTTCTGTCAACAAAACTTGATTTTATCAGTGAGACAACGCGGGTCGTTTTTGATGTGCTTACATCGCGTAAAAGCCATTATCTTGAATGGATTGTCATCATTCTTATTGCACTTGAAATCGTAGGAATAGGGTTGGTTGAAGTAGCTGCTGTTTTTGCCGGAAAATAAGAAAGTTGACTTAATGAGATAACGGTTGCAATCAGATTATACTATTCTGTCATGCATGAGCGACAATGGGATGCGCGAACAGTTTACCAGCCAGATAGTTTGCAGGCTTTATATACATGCATTCATTTTTGACAAGTGTTAATTCATTTGCGTTTATGTCAATAAAATCAGGTGTAAAATGAAATATCACTTTAGCCTTATCTTTATTTGTAATATTGCATATTATATTATGGAAATTAACATGTTGTAAAGATACAATGTCATACAGATTAATTGCATTATTCTTCTCTTCATAAATCACAATAACATTTTCAGATTCTAGCAAGTATATTTTATCCTCAAAGGCATTAAAACAATGCCACATAAAAAATGAAGTGGCATTTCTGAAATCGAATTTACTGGAAAGAAGGACTCTTGAAGTCGCAATATCAATTAACCTGCTTAAATCTTTTTTGTTATTGATATCAATTTTTTTAAGATCAGTTTTCAAGGCGTCGTTATTTTTCAACACCATTGAATATTTATAATCATTCCATAATGAAAACCCGAATTTCGGATATAATTTCATTACTGATTCACCTGGAAACAGATACATAAGACTGCATTTATTTTTATATTCTTCCATAACTTTATTCATGAGTGTTTTTGCCAAACCTGACATGCGATAATCAGGATGCGTCATTATAGTACCGATCTGAATTGCATCAATTTCCTGTTTGTTAATTACCAAATTCATTCTGGTGATTGAAATATTTGAGACAATTCTGCCTTCATGAGCCATTGAATGACAAATAAATCTTTCATCCCAGAAACCAGTTCTGTACCATTTTTCAAAATCTATCCCAAATGATTGCTGTGCAAGATTGTTGAAACTTGATCTTAAAAGATCATTGTTTCTGTAATCATATACATATTCAAATTTCGGCATGATGTTCCTACCCTGCAGATAGTGATTTTACTGGAAACTTGCAATTCCGGCTGTTTATTTAATATACTTAAAAGTTGATTCAAATGTTGATTTTCAGACAGAAATCCGGTGTACGATGCACTTTCGTTATTGTAAGGATCAGTTTACATATTTTAACTTGATAATTAATAAGTCAGAAGTTATTTTGCAGGCTCGTAATCAAATGGTTCTGTTTTTGTTATGCAGCCAATTGATAATATCATAGTGTCCATTCATCAGATGAGTTTGTCTCTCCTGATTATTTTCTGTTTTAATCCTATTTACACTAATCCTAAATGAGGTATGAATGATTTTCAAGTATTTAGCCGTGGCAGCAGTGACTCTTGTCCTGACTGTGCAAGAAAGCATTGCACAACTTTCTGTCAAACTGCCTGATCGTGAAGTGACTGTCGGGTATACCGGGGGAACTGCAGTTTTCAAAGGAGCCCCAGTATATGGAGAGCCGGGGCAGCCTCTGCTGCCTGTTTACAAAGTAACATTTCTTCTGCCTGACGGAATTGATAAAAACAGCATTTCGGTAAAGATCGAAAACCCTGTTGATGAGGTGGTTCAGGGAACTTTCTATGTAAAATCCGCACTGCCGCCGACTGTGTATGGAGAAATTGACTGGCCGGCAGGTAGAAATATCATTAACGGTATGGATATGGATGTTTATGGAAAAAATGCATTTTTCCCATCAGATTTCAAGGGTGCTGTGACTTTCGGTAAAATGAAGCAGTATCAGCTTGTTGATGTTACTGTCAATCCGTTCAGATATAATCCAGTAACACGCCAATTGAAAAAAATCACAGGCGGAACACTGAAAGTGACCTATACTCAGGGCGCAGCAGCAGTGAAAAAAAGTCTGTCTTCCACTGTGTCAGATTCCGGAGCCGGTTTTGGCAGAATTGAAAAAATATTAAAGAAAAAAGTTGTCAATCCGGATGCTATTGACAGCTATACAAATCAGACAAAAAATCTTTCTTCGGCATCTGCGTCTGTATTGTCAACTGCAGCATTGAGCGGGGAAGGATATGCGATTATCACCACTGCCGCAATAGTCAATTCATCAGCACAATTGCAGAATCTGATAAGTCAGAAAACAGCTCAGGGATTCAATGTAATCCTTGCTACTGAGACACAGTGGGGCGGAAACACCGGTGATGCTGCTGCTGAAAATATCAGAGCATGGCTTCAACTGAATCATATATCAAGTAATATCCAGTATGTACTGCTTATTGGAAATCCCGATCCGTCAACTGGTGATGTTCCTATGAAAATGTGCTGGCCCCGATTGACATCCTCTACTTACAGGGACGCTCCGACAGATTTTTATTATGCTGAGCTGAGCGGCAACTGGGATGTAAATGCTGACGGCAATTTTGGTGAAAACGGTGTTGATTATGGCGTATCAGGCGGACCGGATCTCTACGGCGAAGTGGCTGTCGGACGCATTCCGTATTATGGTTCTATCACCGATCTTGACAAAATACTTGCAAAGTCAATTACTTATGTCAATGAGACATCCCGCGGATGGAGAAAATCGGTTTTGCTTCCGATGGTTCCGCTCGATAGCAGCACTCCACTGTTTGATCTGGCTGAACAGCTTATAAACAGCCACCTTTCTGCGGATAACTGGAAATCGTTCAGGATTTATAACACAATTAATAATTTTTCACAGCAGGATATCGGGGAAGTGCTTGCGCTCACTCCACCGCCGGAACGCGCACCTTGCAATTCTACACATGTCGAAGACGCATGGAAGAAGAATCCATTTGGTCTTGTAATATGGGGTACACATGGCGGTCCTACAGGTGCATCGGATATTTTCTCCTCTTCGCAGGCTCCAAACCTTAATGATAAATATCCATCAATGACTTTTCAGATAAGCTGTCTGAATTCCTATCCGGAATATACTGACAACCTCTCATACTCAATGCTTCTTAATGGTGCAGTGTCAACTATAGGCGCTTCCCGTGTTTCATGGTATTGCGGCCGTGAGACAGACTACATGAACTCATCATCAAATTGCGGAATGGGATACACATATGGCGTCTATATGACAAGGGACGGAATGAATACTGCGGATGCACTTAACGCAGTAAAATCGGATGTTTCACCAGGCTGCCTATGGGAGAATGAACTTGTAATGAATCTTTATGGCTGCCCGGATCTCTCTCTCAATATTGATAACAATGCTCCTTCACAATGCAGAGTATTTTCACCTTCACAATCAAGAATTCATATTATCTGGAAAGATAATTCAACATCTGAAACAGGCTTCAGAATTGAACGCGCATTAGGCAGCGGTAGCTTTACAGAAATAGCAACCGTCGGCGCAGATGTCAACTCGTATGATAATGACGGGCTGTCAGCAAATACAAAATACCGCTATCGTGTACGTGCATACTCATCAGGCGGAACAACTGATTACTCGAATATTGACTCTACATCAACACATGGAAATATCGCCATAGGAAAAACAGCGACAGCAAGCTCCGAACAGACCGGATATGAAGCTGCCAAAGCTATCGATAATCATCCAAATTCTACACGCTGGTCAGCATCAGACAACTCAATGCCTCAATGGTTCCAGGTTGACCTGGGTGCACCATTGAACCTCAGCGGCTGTGAGATAGTTTTCGGACGTGCAGGCACAAGCGGTGATTGCAATGATTTTATCATTTCCACATCGTATGACAATGTTACATGGAATGAATCTGTCAATTGCAACCCCAGCACAAATATATCCAGGACACAATCGTTTACAATAGGAGGAACAGCCCGTTATATCCGGATCAATATTTATGATGCTCCCGGTACATACAGTGCAAGTATGTATGAATTCAAAGTGTTCGGACAGACAATTCCAACAGAGCCTGTATGGAATTCAGCTGTAAGTGCTCCAAATAATCAGTTGCAGCTTTCCTGGACTCCATCCGCGGGTGCAGCAAGTTACACTGTTTATCAGTCCCAGATGAATGAGCTCCGTTTTGTGATTGCATCAGGGCTGACAACACCATCGTTTACCACAACCGGTCTTATTGATGATAAGAGCTACATTTTCAGCGTTGTTGCTTTCAATGATGCAGGTCACAGTACTGATCTGGAGCTGGCAATCGAGATGCAGGTAACCGTACCGCTGGCTCCGCCGGCCGCGCCGGCAAATTTGCAGATATCCCAGCTTCATTATCTGACCTGCTATAAACTTGACTGGCAAAACAATTCATTTAAAACCGAAGGTTTTGAGATCGAGCGACGTGTAATGAATTCAACAGCGTGGACACTGATCGGGACAACAACCGCTGATGTGACACAATATCTTGACATGTCAATAATTTTTACAGAGACATATGAGTACCGTGTTCGTGCTTTTAATGCAGGCGGTTACTCCGACTACAGCTTTATCAGAAATACACAGATTCCACCTCTGATTCCGATCAATTGCTCTGCGATTTATGATTCTTATGCTGCAACAGTATCTTTTAACTGGGGCTACGCATCGTCATCGCATACCGGATTCAAACTGGAACGTTCGACCGATGGATCAAACTATCAGCTGATCGCAACTATTGCTCCAAATGCTGTAAGCTTTACAAATACAGGTATTGTCAGTAACGAAATCTATTACTACAGACTGTATGCTTATAATAATTATGGAATTTCAGAATATGCCTACAGCACAATATTTA
>Ga0209800_10002715_pt1 | contig 15105 bp, 10 predicted proteins | sample Higcelweek8metaG_FD_187174 | JGI IMG/M metagenome (GOLD analysis project Ga0209800, IMG submission 187174) | Freshwater pond sediment microbial communities from the University of Edinburgh, under environmental carbon perturbations - High... | ecosystem: Environmental > Aquatic > Freshwater >...
AACGTTTTATACTCTTTATCAAGCAATTCGAGCGTATGTAAAAGCATGGCATAAGTACTTGAAACCCTCACTTTGTATGGTTTAAGCATATGTGTTTCAATAAGAAGTCCGGGACGGTTTTGAATGGCAGTATATCCCTGCGAAAGCATAGGTGGTGCAACTCCGATTATGAGACCGCTGCGTGGATCGTGCCAGTTGCGGAACTGAACATACGGAAAAACAGGAAACCCCGATTTTCCCATCTCTGAAACAATATATTTTTCATAGCTGTTTTTAGTCCATCCCGATAAATTGCTTTCCATACAGCCACCGGTTTCGAGAGCGTATGTCATGGCATATTGATAGTCGGCACCGTCAGTTGAATGTACATCGACAAAAAACTCGGGAAGCCAGGCATTATACATGGCAAGCCAGGCTTTCATTTCCGGAGCATCGGCTTTAAGGAAGTCGCGGTTCAGGTTCAGGTTTTGGGAGGTGGTGCGCCAGCCCATTTCCTCCGGACCATTCTGGTTAATCCTGTTGTAGGGACCAAAACGCTCATGACCATCTGTATTAAAAATCGGAATAAAAAGTATGGTAATATTATCAAGCAGTTTGATATTCCTTTTGGTAATAACCAGATCGCGAAGCAACATCAAACCGGCATCTTTTCCGTCACTTTCGCCAGGATGAATACAGGCTTCGATTAATAAAACAGCATTTCCACTTTTCCTCACCGATTCGGGTGTAAAATTACCGTTGCGGTCTGCAATAAGCATGGGCAGATCACGGCCCTGCGGACTTATTCCAAAAGTTGTATAGTGCAGTATGGGCGAAGCTTTATCCAGTTTTTTGCAAAAATCGATGGTTTCGGAATACCGGGGTGTCTTCAGAAACTCCGATTTTTCGTATAAAGTCAAAAAGGATGTGTCCTGCGCATTCACTAATGCCGAAAAGCATAGAAGGCTAAAGATGACGTAGATGTATTTCATTGGTTAAAAAATTTCAGGGCAAATGTAAAGCTTCCGCAGCATTCCATATTCAACAGAATGAAAGGAAATTCTCAATAGGATAAATACTGAATAAATCCCATAGTTAAAAAGTTGTTAAATATTCGCAATAAAACCAATGCCCACCTTGCTAAGCAGTAACTTTGCAACAAAAATCATATTCTGCTGTTTTTACTTCTAAACTTTTATTAAAGTTTAAAGTCTAATTCCAACACCATCTAAAATTCACATGCTACAAGTTTCAAAATTCCGGTCTATATTGACCATCATTATATTTCTGATTTCCAATCTTTTAACAGCTCAAAATCAAAATTCTCAAAAAGGACAGGGCGACAAAGCCGGCGGTAATGGAACCACACAGGGATTTGGAGTAATAAGTGGTGCCCTTCACGATGCATCAACAAAAGAGCATGTTGAATACGGTAATATACTTCTTTTCAAAGCAAAAGATTCGACTATGATTACCGGAACAATTACTGATGCCAAAGGTAAATTTCTGTTCATTAATGTTGCAGCAGGTAATTATTATTTGAGGGCAAGTTTTATTGGTTACGAAGATATATTTTTCCCTGGTATTACCATCTCACAGCGAAGTGCTGATATAAAAATGGGTGATCTTTTTATCAAACCAAAGATGTCGGGTCTCGAAGAAGTTGAGATAATTGCTGAGAAATCGCTTATTACCAATAATCTTGATAAGAAGGTAATAACCGTTGATAAAACAATGGCTTTATCGGGCGGAACGGCAACTGACATAATGGAAAATGTTCCGAGCGTGGCAGTAGATGCCGAAGGGAATGTGAGTATGCGCGGTAATTCGAACATAACTCTTTTAATTGACGGTAAACCAGCCAGCCAGGCCGGGATCAGCAGCAGCGATATTTTAAACCAGCTACCTGCCAGCGCCATTGAATCCATTGAAGTTATTACAAATCCTTCGGTTAGATATGATCCTGACGGAACTTCGGGCATTATCAATATCGTATTGAAAAAGAAAGCTTTACAGGGTTTTAACGGGCAGATTTCGGGTACTGTAGGTACAAATGAAAAGTACAACGGCTCACTCAACCTGAATTATCGTGCCAATAAAGTGAACTTTTTCGTAGGTGCCGACGCACGCTACAACCTCACAGAAACATCGTCGGAAAGCGAGCGAACCAGCAAATACAGTGATTTTGTGAATGTACTCCGTCAGACTCAGGAGGGTGAAAGTTTCCGCAAATCGATGAATTTAAACGGAGGAATTGACTATTTTATCGATACCCGTAACAATATAACTTTCTCAGTCCAAAAACGGAATATGGCATTTGGACAGGAAGGATTAGCTAGTAATAAAAACTATTATGGCACTGATTCCCTGATGGATAACTATACACGCTTCACCGATTCGGAACGAAAAATCCAATCTATGGGTTATAACTTATCGTATAAACACACTTTTGCCGAAAAGGGAAGGGAATTCACGCAGGATTTTGTTTATAACAATAACGAAATGAATAATGATCAACTCATTGATCAACAGAATATTGATCCTGTTACAAATGAGAATACCGGCCTCCTGCAATCGCAAAAAAATTATGCATCAAACAATAACATATTTTTTACAGCACAAGGAAACTACATACACCCTTTTGTGAGCGGTGCCAGGTTGGAAACTGGTTATAAAGTTTCGATACGCGATATGGGAATGGATTATGATTATACAACCTACAATCACAACACAAACGAGTATGAAGAGCAGGTTTTGTTAAAAAATCATTACGACTACAAAGAACAGATTTATGCTGTTTACGGTATTTATGCTAATACATGGAAAAAGCTTCGTTACCAGGCCGGACTGCGTTACGAGCAGGTATATAACAAATCGAAAGTCGAACAAACAGGCATTACATACTCCAATCCCTATTATAGTTTCTATCCTTCGCTTCATACCCAATATGACCTGGGCAAGAAACGTGAATTGCAATTCAGTTACAGCCGCCGTGTCGATCGTCCTTCGCCGCGTGAAATGAACCCGTATATTGATTATTCCGATTCGCTGAATATAAGCCAGGGAAATCCGGCACTGCAGCCGGAATACACCAACTCACTGGAAGTAGGCGTTTTGAAATACTGGGATAAAACCTCACTCACATCCAATTTATTCTTCCGTAATACGGCCGGATTGATTGAAAATATTACCGTGCTTGATACAACAGGAATAAGTTATACCATGCCACAGAATATTAACAACAGCAAATCATACGGAATTGAATTAGTTGCATCGGCTAATCCTAACAAATGGCTGAGGATAAATGGCAACTTGTCCTTTTACAATTACATGGTTAGCGAAGTGCCCGAATACCATATACCTGCCACAGAGAGTTTTACATGGAGCGGACGCATAAACGCAACTTTTATGTATTCGAAGGATGGATCATTTCAGTTGATTGGCAATTATATGTCGCCCAGTAGTTCGCTGCAATCAACCCGGGAAAGTAATTACAATATCGATGCTTCCCTGCGGCACGATTTTTTCAAGAGCAAGCTTACAGTATCCCTTAGAGTTACCGATATTTTCAATACCCGAAACTTTAATTCAGTAACCACCGGAAGCAATTTTGTTTCTGTAAATAACCGTTACATGGAATCGCGGGTTTTATATGCAGGTATTCAACTGAAACTTAACAATTACAGTAAGAAATCAGAGAAAAACGGTAACGGGGAATCGCAGGATGACGGATTTTAGAAAGGCCCTTGATTTATTAGGAATATTCTCAGTTTTCGCCCCCCTAACTCCTAACCCCCAAATCCTAACCCCTTCCCTTACATTTTCCTGTCGCCAAAACAAATCCCCATTTTCCTCGATTTTTTAACTATCGAGTGATCAGGTGGTACAAGTTTCAGTTTCCCGCCGACCTGTTCGAGTGGAAGTGAATCAATAGTTTCGCCATCTTTAGTTACCATACGTCCGAATTTTCCGGCAGCAATGAGTTCCACTGCATGAGCGCCATAACGCGTTGCCAGAATCCTGTCCATAGCTGTTGGCGAACCGCCGCGCTGCACATAACCGAGAATGGTTTCGCGGGTTTCGAGCCCGGTTTTTTCGCGGATTGATTGCGAAATGAACGAAGCAGCCGAAATTCCCTTAGGTTTTTCAATACCTTCGGCTACAACTACAATGGAATATGGCTTTTTATTTTTTGCTCTCTTTTCGAGGTAACGGGCAATAATATCGAGATCATAAGGAATTTCAGGGATTAAAATCACATCGCCCCCACCAGCAACGCCCGAGTATAATGATATCCATCCGGCATGATGGCCCATTAGCTCAATAACCATTATACGCTTATGCGAATTTGCCGTTGAATGCAAGCGGTCAATAGCCTCCGTTGCAATGCTTACGGCTGTATCAAATCCAAAAGTAACGTCGGTGCCATAAACATCATTATCAATTGTTTTGGGCAAGCCGATGATATTCAGACCTTCAGCAGCAAGTTTGGCAGCGGTTTTTTGTGTACCGTTTCCCCCGATAACCACCAGGGCATCAAGGCCCATTTCTTTATAATTCTTCTTAATGACCTTCGACATATTTACGCCGGTTACAGGGTCATTCTTAAAAGGTTTATCACGCGAAGTGCCCAATATAGTTCCTCCTAGTGTAAGCATACCTGAAAGCTGGGTTTCGTCGAGCTCAACATATTCCTTATCAACGAGTCCACGAAAACCGGAAGAAATACCTATTACTTTCATTCCATATTCACTTATTGCAGTTTTTCCAACACCACGTATTGCGGCATTAATACCAGGGCAATCGCCTCCTGCAGTTAGTATTCCAATTTTCATTCCACGTGTAGAAAGGGTCATAATTGTGCTTTAATTTAATTAGTACAAAAGTAAGTTATTAGAGGACAGACATTGCATTTTTAATACAGTAACACTAATATTCAGGAGAAGCAAGGAAAAGCCCTACTCCACAAGCTCAAAAAAAAAATCATGCATAAGAATTTACTCTATGCTTTCAGCATTTCTCCTTCCGACTTTGCCACCACAACAGCTCCGCATGTATCGCCATAAACATTTACAACGGTGCGGAACATATCGAGGATACGGTCAACGGCTAGTATCAAACCAATTCCTTCTAATGGAAGTCCGACAGCATTCATAACAATAGCCATCATAACAAGTCCTGCCATTGGAATACCAGCAGAACCAATAGCCGCAAGCAGTGCGGTGAAAACGACAATCATCTGCTGCGAAAAAGTAAGATCTATTCCATAAGCCTGCGCAATAAACATTACTGCAACACATTCGTATAAAGCTGTTCCGTTCATGTTAATGGTTGCGCCAAGCGGAAGCGTGAAGCTTGCAATTTTATTGGAAACACCACTTTTGTGCTCAACCGCTTCGAGCGAAAGCGGCAAAGTTGCATTGGACGATGATGTGGAAAATGCGGTAAGAATAGGAACCGACATATTTCGTAAATGCTGTAGAGGACTTACTTTGCCCAACACTTTTAATGCAATTGAAAGAGTAATAAGCATATGGAAAAGTAAGGCCACAATTACGGTAAGCATATAGAGGCCAAGCCGCTGTGCCAGCGCCCATAGATCAGGAACCTGGCTGATTTGGTTGGCTACTATTCCGAATATGCCGATTGGGGCAAATTTAATTATGAACATGGTTATTTCCATTACAACTTCGAGGCTCGAATTGAAAAAATCCGTAAGGAACCTCCGCGGTTTTTCATTTACTTTAGTAATAAAAAAACCGAAAAGTATGGCGAAAAATATAATGGAAAGCATTTGTCCTTCGCTGAATGCCTGAAAGATATTTTTCGGAACTATCTGCAGGAGAGTTTCACCAATAGATTGACGTGTATTACTGAGCCCTTCCACATGTTGTATTAATCCAAGATCAGCGCCCAGGCCCGGCTGGGTGAAATTAACAAGAATCAGACCTGTAACAATCGCAAAAAGACTGGTAATCATATAAAAGCCCATTGTCTTCAATCCAAGCCTGCCCAGGTTATCAGCAGAGCCTACATTAGCAACTCCGCTGATTATTGAACATAAAATTACCGGCACAATAACCATGTTCAGCGCACGAAGAAATAAAACACCCAGCCAGCTCACATAGCTTACATATTCGGGCAACCATGCACCATAAGCCACTCCAAGTATAAGTCCGATTAAAATCTGCCAGTGCAGCGCGATGCGTTTCAACATAATTTTGCTTTTAAAAAATCCATCATTATCAGCTATTAAAAAAAAGGATTTGGTTCCTAAATGCGCTGTTTAGCTGATTATCTGTCAATTGTCCCCGGAGTTTTGCCAGGCAGAAAAAGGAAAATCAATTCCGGCTTAGCTTCACAAATGTATTACAAGGAATTCAATAAGCAAAATCGCAATTACAGAGTAATTTACACTTTATTGCAGTTTCCGCAAAAATCAAAGCAAAACACATTAATTTTACAAATCGGTTTCAAGGCCTCAAACCTCTGTATATGCAAAAAAAACTTTTAACATTCGGATGCATTCTGGTGATGCTTACTGCAACGTTTATTGCCAGGGCACAATATACAAATGTGATGATCAGTGATGAATATTTTCCTGAAGAGACTTCAATTTTTATTAATCCGAAAAACACCAAACAGATTATAGCCGGAGCAAATCTTAACTCATTCTACTTTTCGTTCGATGGGGGACAAACCTGGACACGCAACCCAATGAATTCAACATTAGGCGTTTATGGCGATCCTTGCGTAATAATCGATACCAACGGATATTTTTACTTCTTTCATTTATCCTATCCGGACAACCAAACATGGCTCGACCAGATTGTATGCCAGCGATCAACAAACAATGGATTATCGTGGAATAATGGTTCGGGTATGGGTAAAAACGACCCGAAGCAGCAGGATAAAGAGTGGGCCATCGTTAATCCGCAGAACAATGAAATTTATGTAACATGGACGCAATTCGATAGTTATGGGTCGACAAACCCGGAAAGGGAATCAAATATTATGTTTTCGAAATCGGCTGACGAAGGAATAACATGGAGTGATGCCATTGTGATAAATGAAATCCCCGGCAACTGTATAGACAGCGATAGTACGGTTGAAGGTGCTGTTCCGGCTGTAGGTCCAAACGGTGAAATATATACTGCCTGGGCCGGACCTGCAGGACTGGTTTTTGATCGTTCGCTCGATGGCGGGCTTACCTGGCTTGATAATGATATTTTTGTCAGCGATATCCCCGGCGGATGGGATTATGGAGTTCCGGGTATTTACAGGGCGAACGGATTGCCCGTTACTTGCTGCGATTTGAGTAACGGCTCCAATCGGGGAAATATTTATATAAACTGGACTGATGAAAGAAGCAGTGCAGGCGCGGAACAGGATTTGGATGTGTGGCTTGTAAAATCGACCGACGGCGGAAACACATGGAGCGCCCCGAAACGCGTAAATGACGATGGCCCCGGAAAGCAGCAGTTTTTTACATGGATGACCATTGACCAGGTTACCGGTTATTTGTGGTTCGTGTTTTACGACCGGCGCAATTACGACGATACCCGTACCGATGTTTTTATGGCTGTTTCGAAAGATGGCGGCGAAACTTTCGAGAATTTCATCGTCAGCGAAAGTCCGTTTATCCCTAATCCGAATGTGTTTTTTGGCGATTATACAGGAATCTCGGCTCATAACAATGTAGTGCGGCCAATCTGGACAAGGCTTGATGAATTTAACCTATCGGTATGGACCGCTTTAACGGATTCATACTTTACAGGAATAAAAAAAGAAGAAGCCATTCCTTTTGCGATCGAAGAAGTTTATCCGAATCCGTTCAGCCAAAGCACTGCATTTTCTTTCAAACTGAGGGTACCATCGGTAATAAATCTGAGTGTTTACAATCAGTTTGGACAAAAAATCACTGATCTGATTGAAAATAAAATGCTTCAGCCAGGAAAGTATGTAGATCATTTTGATCCGGGCGAATTCAATCTTCCATCAGGGGTATATTATTTTTCGCTCAGCGGCAACGGTATTAACAAGCACCGAAAAATAGTTTATGAAAAGTAAATTTATTGAATCTATTGATAACAGTGCAATTGAAAGCATTGAACAATAATTATGAGAGAAAGTAATTTTTTATTGTACTTTTGCGCCACTCAGAAAACAACCTGAAAAGTTGGAGAAAACTCCCCCCTTTCACCGGAAGTTCTGATAACAATCAGTTTCATGATGCCAATACCGGCAAAGGTCTGCTTTCTGTTATCATCAAAGCAGTAAATAAGCGCTGGCAGTGCTGTTAAAACTGATTTTCATACTGGTACAACTTTTCTGTGTAGCTGCGCCCCTTTATTTTATCTGAAAATTTTACGCTTAAAACAAAGTCAAAATAATTAACACAGGCATCCAATATCTAAGCACTATTTATGCGTGACCCGAAACTGCCACTGGTCGAAGAAGTAAGAAAATTACTCAAAGGCTACACATCCGATGAATTCACGTTTCAAAACCTTGCCAAAGACCTTAATAAGCCAAAAGAAATATTAGTCGAAGCATTCGGTACCGAATCAGGCCTTGTTGAAGAAATTCTGAATTTCGAACAACAGAGCCTCGAAAACATATTCACAGAAGCAGATTTTACGGATATAAACGCAATTGACGGGCTGTTGCATGTAAGCATGGAAATAAGTGGCAAACTAGCTAATATCCTTCCAAGCATTACTTTCGATATGCGCCTTAAGTTTCCAGAGGTAAGACAAAGCTTTGTTGAGAAAAGAGTAAGTTTTGTTGATTCCAAAATCAAAGGAAATTTTGAAGATGGAATGGCTCAGGGCATGTATCGGCCCGACCTAAGCCCCGAACTCATTTCACGGATTTATATCAGCAGACTTATAGATATGCACAATCCTGATTTATTTCCTAATCAAACCATCCCATTTTCAGTGCTTTTCGATGTAATGTTCGATACATTTATAAGAGGAATATGCACTGATGAAGGCAAAGATTATTACGAAAAAAAGATTAAACACATAAAATTTTAATGTAATACATTATATATCAGATACCTATATTGCTTTTCAGGATTTTTAAACCCAACTGGAAACGGTTTTAATAAAAATAAAAATAAATCGAAACAAGAGAAGCCTTAATTACTATCTTTAACTGAAATAAAACAGTTAATTATGGCAAGGATTATTGTTCTTGGAGCCGGAATTTCCGGACATACAGCCGCGCAGATTTTAAAGCGGAAACTGGGTAAAAATCATGAAGTTATAGTGATTAGTCCCAATACAAAATACCAGTGGATACCCTCAAATATATGGGTAGGCATAGGGCAAATGACTGCGAAGAATGTAACATTCGAACTGGCTCCTGTATATAAAAAGTTAGGTATCGAATACAAGCAGGCCAAAGCTACAGCAATTTTTCCGGATGGTGATGCCACACTCCAAAAGCCATTTGTATCAGTTGAATACACAGGACAAGGGAAAGCAGGCGTTTCCGAAAAAGTGGAATATGATTATCTTATTAATGCAACCGGCCCGAAACTCAACTTTGCAGCAACCGAAGGACTTGGCCCCGAAGGTTACAGCGAATCGGTGTGTACCTACCAACACGCAGGCCACGCCTGGGAAAAATTACAGCTGTCGCTCGACAAAATGGCTAAAGGCGAAAAACAACGCTTTCTGATCGGGACAGGCCATCCAACAGCTACCTGCCAGGGAGCCGCTTTTGAGTATGCTTTGAATGTAGCATTCGAAATTAATAAGCGTAAACTCAACGATAAAGCAGAAATAACCTGGATAACCAACGAATACGAAGTAGGCGATTTCGGAATGGGCGGTGCTTTTATAAAAAAAGGAGGATATGTTACTTCAACGCGCATTTTTACCGAATCAATACTTTCGGAATATGGAATAAAATGGATTAAACGTGCCGGCATTACAAAAGTAGAAGAAGGCAAGGCAACCTACCAGACCCTGGATGGCGAAACCAACACAAAGGAATTTGATTTTGCCATGCTTATTCCGGCTTTTGCCGGTGTTGGAATAAAAGCCTTCGGAAAGGATGGTTCAGAGATTACATCCGACTTATTCGCGCCAAGCGGATTTATGAAAGTGGATGCCAATTACCAGGCAAAAGATTTCGAAGACTGGTCGGTTGCCGACTGGCCATCAGTTTATCAAAGTCCGAAATACGATAATATTTTCGCTGCCGGTATCGCTTTTGCGCCACCTCATGCCATTTCGAAACCAATGACAAACAAAAACGGACTGGCAATATTTCCTACACCACCGCGCACCGGAATGCCATCAGGCATTATGGGCAAAATTGTTGCTTTAAATATTGCCGAGCGGATCCTAACCGGCCAAACTGAATTCAAACACAAAGCCTCCATGGGTAAAATGGGTGCAGCATGTATAATTTCGTCAGGCTATGGCCTTCGCGATGGTATGGCTGCTACCATGACAGTATTCCCTGTTGTTCCTGATTATGAAAAATATCCTCAGTGGGGCCGCGATATAACTTACACAATGGGCGAACCCGGATTAGCCGGTCATTGGATTAAACTCGTGCTCCATTTTATGTTTATTTACAAAGCAAAAGCAAAACCATTCTGGTGGCTGATACCTGAATAAGTAAACCCGCGTGAGAAAAGGGTGTATGGATAAGAAACCGAAAATCGCTTCTTTCCAAAGCCCAAACCCTAAATCCTAAAACCTCAAAAAAAATGATAAAGAAAAATTTAGTAAAAGGATATAAAGACGAAGCTTATCCGCCGGTTCCAACCGGAGGAACACGTTTCTGGAGGAAGTTTTTCCCATGGCAGCTCGTTAGGTTTTTTATTCTGAACCTCAAAATAATGCGGATTATCATCGGGGGGCATTCATAAAATTTAAGCAACTGATATTTAGTTCTCTACTACTTATTTATTAGGTAAGAATATTTTGTCGGGAGTCAAAAGACACCTGCCTGACGGCTTAATGCAGGCAGGTGAGCCGGACGACACCCTAAAAATAATTTTCCCCTTAAATAATAGCTTTTATTGGAGTTAACTTGATTTGATATGGTTTTCATACCATGGATCAAAATCATAATTAAAGATACTTCGGTCTTCCGATTTCGGACTTCTGGCATTTAAAAGCCAAAAATCCCATTCAATTCGCAGTAATATCGAATTTAGAAAGCTTCTAAACACGCTGAAGTGCCTGTGTTTAAAAATTGATGTACATTTGTGCATATGTTACAGGCATTCAAGGCTTACATCCTCTCAACAAAATTATTTCAGAAAGATGACCGCATTCTGCTGGCTGTCAGTGGCGGAGTCGATTCTGTTGCTATGGTTAATTTATTCAGGGATGCAGGTTTTCAGTTTGGTATAGCACATTTTAATTTCAAACTCAGGGGTGCTGATTCGGAAGGAGATGAAGTATTTGTAAAATCACTGGCCGAAAAGGCAGGCGTACCTTTCTATGTTAAGCAATTCGACGCAAAGCAATATGCCGGGGAACATAAAATTTCCGTTCAGATGGCAGCCCGCGACTTACGATATGCCTGGTTCGACGAATTGCTTAGTGAATATGGATATGCGTATGTTTCTACGGCTCATCACCTCGACGATCAGGCTGAAACATTTTTCATTAACATACTTCGTGGTGCCGGAATAAGCGGAATGCACGGAATATTACCCAAACAAGGTAAAATTATCCGCCCTTTGATGTTCACTACCCGCGAAATGATTATGGAATATACTCTTCTGCATGATCTGGCCTGGCGTGACGACCGATCCAATAAAAGCCGGAAATACCTTCGTAATAAACTCAGGCACGATGTATTATCCGAATTGAGCAAAATAAGCCCGAAGTTCAGTTATAAACTCAACGAATCCATTTGCCATTTGCGTGATGTCGAAACGATTTATAATTCGCATCTGGCTGGTGTAACAGCTGATCTGGTTCAGAACACTCCCGAAGGTATCCTTATTTCCATCGACTGGATTTACGAATATGAACCTCACGAAACATACCTTTTCGAATTGTTGAAACCTTATGGATTTCCATTCCCTGTAATAAAAGAGATTGTAAGGTCGCTCGATACTTTTTCGGGAAAGATATTTTACTCGCCTACGCATCGGTTGCTTCGCGACCGCGAAAACTTCATCATTCAGCCTTTGTCGGAATTAGTTACCGAAACACACGAGGACAGTACTTTTTTTATTGAAAAAGGAATAAATCATATTGAGGAACCCGTTTGCCTTCGGGCTGATGAAACCGATCAGATTTCAGATTTGCCTATGGGTAAGGCATCAGTGGCCTGTCTCGATCTGGAAAAACTGGTTTTCCCGCTCCAATTGCGAAAATGGGAAAAAGGAGATTGGTTTATGCCGCTTGGTTTGAAAGGCAAGAAAAAGCTAAGTGATTTTTTTGTTGACCAGAAAATATCACTTGCCGATAAAGAAAAAGTATGGCTGCTGGTTTCAGGAGAAGATATTGTTTGGGTCATTGGTAAAAGAATCGATAACCGCTACCGCATTACACCTAAAACAAAGAAGGCATACGTAATCTCCTGTAAAGAAGAAAATCCGGAAGCTGAAACGTTTTCGTGTGGCTGTAGTTTGTTCCGGTAAATCAAAATAAATGTTTGAAGGGTTTGAAGGGTTTGAAGAGTTTGAAGAGTTTGAAGAGTTTTGTAACTCAAATATTCAAGCCTTGAACTTTTGAACATTGAACTTTTGGACATTGAACCTTTTGAACCTTGAACCTTTTGAACATTGAACTTTCGAACCTTGAACCTTCTAATCCCAATTTATCAGTCCTTCCATTATTCTATATCAATAAATTTCTTAATCAATTCTGTTACACAGCCGTAACATCATATGTAATTATTTATAATTTTGCCAACGGTCAGAAATGACTTTACTTAATCTCTCCTAACCCGATTATTACTATGAAGAGAATCACCCTTAACGCTTCTAAAGCGCTGATAATTACCTTTTTGCTTAACTTACTTATAGGGTTTTCTGCGTTTTCGCAATTGCAGGAACCGGTAAAATGGTCGTTTAAAACTAACAGGATCAACGATTCGATTGCCGAACTGCAGTTTATCGCCAAAATAGACATGACCTGGCATCTTTATTCTATGGAAGTGCCGCCCGACGGTCCAAGGCCTACCCTATTTCTTATTGATAAGCCAAAAGGATTCCAGTTGGTTGGCAAAGTAAAAGAGCCTAAACCCAAGGAAGAGTTTGATGAGATGTTCGAAATGAATGTCAAATATTTTGCTTCTGAAGCTACGTTTACCCAAAAAATAAAGATTCAAAGCAACAAACCGATAAAAGTTACCGGTGAAATCGAATTTCAGGCCTGTGATGATAAAAGCTGCATTTTCGATGTTAAGCCATTCAGTTTTGAGCTGGAAGGATCTAAAACATTTTCGGTGGCTGTGGCTGCAGCAATTCCTGATACTACCCCGACCGAATCAGCAGATACTATAGAAACTGCTGTTACTGATACAATTTCGTCCACAAAAAGTGTGGATGTTGCAGGGGCCGTTGACGACGGCAAAACGCCCCTGTGGATGTTCTTTCTCATTGCATTTGGTGCTGGCTTGATAGCAATCCTTACTCCCTGTGTTTTCCCGATGATCCCAATGACGGTATCCTATTTTATGAAATCGGGCAAACAGGGCAAAGTACAGGCTTCTATTTACGGACTCTCAATTATTGCCATCTATACTCTCTTCGGAACGGTGGTTGCGGTGCTTTTTGGCGCAGAGTTCAGTAACTGGATAAGTACTCATTGGATTCCGAATGTGCTGTTCTTCCTCATCTTTGTGATTTTTGCGGCATCTTTTTTCGGATATTTCGAAATTACATTGCCTAACTGGCTGGTAAATAAATCAGTATCAGCTGAGGATAAAGGCGGAACTATTGGTACACTGTTTATGGCGCTTACCCTGGTACTGGTTTCATTTAGTTGCACAGGTCCTATTGTAGGAACAATCCTGGTCGAATCAGTTGGCGGACAAATACTTAAACCCATTATCGGAATGCTTGGATTCTCCCTGGCATTCGCAATACCTTTTACACTTTTCGCCCTATTCCCTCAATGGCTTAATAAAATGCCAAAATCCGGCGGCTGGCTCAATACAGTAAAAGTTGTGCTTGGATTTATCGAACTTGCGTTTGCGCTGAAATTCCTTAATATCCCCGATCAAACTTACCATTGGGGAATTCTTGACCGCGAAATATACCTCGGTTTCTGGATTGTAATTTTTACCATGATGGGATTCTATTTACTCGGAAAAATCAAATTCCCGCACGACAGCGACTATCCGGTGGTAAGATCTTTTCCAAGGCTCATGCTGATTATTGCAACTTTCACTTTTGTAATTTACCTTATTCCAGGCTTGTGGGGTGCACCTTTAAAAGGTATTTCCGGATGGCTGCCTCCAATGGAAACACAGGATTTTGATGTAACTGCTATTGTTCGCGAAAATGCCGCTAGCGGAGGCGCCGAAAATAAAGGCAATATTGCTGAGACACCGAAATATCTAAATACACCACTTAAACTTCCGCTTGGGTTGAAAGGTTATTTTGACTATGATGAAGCAATTAAAGCATCGAAGGCCTTAAAAAAACCTGTTTTTGTTGATTTTACCGGACACGGCTGCACCAATTGCCGTGAAATGGAAAACCGTGTATGGAGCGATCCGCAAGTGCTGAAACGACTGCGTGAAAATTTCGTTTTGGTTGCACTGTATGTTGATGACAAAAAAATTGAGATGCCGGAGAACGAATGGTACACTAATAAAGCCGGCCGACAGGTGAAACTGTTAGGAAAGAAAAATGCTGAAATCCAGATCGAAAAGTTTGGCACAAATGCACAACCTTATTACGTAATTCTTGATAGTGATGGCAATTCGCTTGTGCCGGCTCATGCTTACGATCTGAACATAGAAACCTACATCAAATTCCTTGATGATGGAGTTGCTGAATACAATAAAAAGATGGATGTAAAATAATATCCATTCTGATTTTTCGAAAAAACCGGTTATAAATTTCTATAACCGGTTTTTTTATTGCATTGATTTTCAAAATGATGATTGAAACTAAAATTTTATTTT
>Ga0209800_10002716_pt1 | contig 15098 bp, 5 predicted proteins | sample Higcelweek8metaG_FD_187174 | JGI IMG/M metagenome (GOLD analysis project Ga0209800, IMG submission 187174) | Freshwater pond sediment microbial communities from the University of Edinburgh, under environmental carbon perturbations - High... | ecosystem: Environmental > Aquatic > Freshwater >...
AATGAGTTCAAACCGTGCGGTTAAAAAAGACGTACTATTTTTTATCGATGCATTGCAAAAAGCCGCATAAAATTATCGAATTATCGTAAAATTTTATGCAACGCTAAGGTCAAGACAGATAAAGTGCATTGGTTCTGCCTCTGCAACTGCATCAATCAACTCTTTAGTTACGCTTTTCTCAAGACAAAGAAGTAAACCACCATCAGCAATAGAAAAAACTTTAGTGTCGGCAATTGTAATGGTCTCTATCTTCTCTGTAAGTGTAAAACCAGCTTTTAAAAGGATTTCGTAAAGCAGGTCTTCTGGTGTGGATTTGGGGTCAATGTGGTCAATATGGTTGAACAGCTCTTGTTCAATATCTTGAGTAGGATTCCATTCTTTAAAATTTGATTTATCAAGTTTGAGAACTTTAAAGCCTAAAGAAGCCCCACCCCGACCCTCCCCAGAGGTGAGGGAGTTTAAGATTTTGGTTTTAATGGAGTTTATGTCTGAGAGGATTTCTTCATTAGTAAAGCGTAAAACTCTATATCCCAAATTATTGAGAATGGTTGAGCGTTCGTTATCCCGTTCTTTTTGATTATCATGGATTGAGCCGTCAGTTTCTATGACAAGATGATGTTCCAAACATACGAAATCTACTATAAAGCGGTCAATTACATGCTGCCGCCTGAATGAAATACCCCAATTATCATTCCTGACAGCCTGCCAGAAGGTATTTTCTGCTGGCGTGGGATTTTTCCGCATATCTCGTGCTTTTTCTTTAAGGGATTCCCAAAATTTAGGGTCTGCTGTTTTATAAGACCCAGCCCCATCAACCTTATCAGCCCCACCCCAGCCCTCCCCAAAGGGGAGGGAGTTGGTTTCTTCTATATTGTTCTTTTGGGAGAAATCAAACTCCCCCTCTCTGTGGAGAGGGGGCTGGGGGGTGAGGCGTTCAATAACCCTGCGGATACGTTCCTTACCAATATCTGCAATGGTCTTATATCCAGCTTTAAAGGCTTCACTCTCTGGCTGGCATGGTTCGGGCAGTTGAACCATGATAAATTTACGGTTGCCGTTGTCTTGTTTGTTGAGGTCAAGGACTGCATGGGCTGTTGTGGCAGAGCCTGAGAAGAAGTCGAGGACGATGTCATTTTTACTGACATGACCAACCTTCAACATTCTGTTTAATAGTCTTACTGGCTTTGGACCATCAAAATAACCTCTATCATCAAATAGCTCTTTGAATTCTTGTCTTCCTTCTTGATTATGCCCGACTTCTTGATGCAACCATAATGTAGTTGGAACTATACCGTCTTGAACTTCAGATAAAAATCTTTTTAGCCGAGGCACATTATTTCCATCAATACCAAACCAAATGCGATTATCGTCTACTAATTGTTGAATATGTTCTTTAGGCATTACCCAACATCTTCCACCTATAGGTTTTACGTTTCGTCCACTTGGCACTTTTATTGGGTAATCATACTTTTCAGAATAAGTTTTAACGGTTAAATCGCCTGACATCCAGTCTCCACGAGGGTCATTATCTGGATTAGAATATCGTGCATTTATTTCATCTGTTCTTTCTAAACGACCTGCGTGAAAAAATTCTAAATTTTTTCCATACATTAAAACGTAATCATGGCTTTCAGAAAGATACTTTGCATCATTTTTGGGTGAAAAAGCTCTTTGCCAAACAGCATTTGCCACAAAATTCTCCTCCCCAAAAATCTCATCACACAATTTCCGTAAGTTGCTGACCTCATTATCGTCAATGCTGATAAAAATAACTCCATCATCTCTGAGCAGGTTTCTTGCTAAATAGAGTCTTGGATACATCATATTCAGCCATTTTGTGTGGAATCTTCCTTCATTTGCGGTGTTTGTGGAAAATTTCTTGCCTTCTCCGTCAATGAGTCCAGCATATTCTAAATAGGTTTCCAGGCTTTCTGTGTAGTTGTCAGGATAGATAAACTCTTTTCCAGTGTTGTATGGCGGGTCAATGTAAATCATCTTTACCTTGCCGTAATAACTTTTCTGCAAGAGCTTTAAAACTTCAAGGTTATCACCCTCAATAAAAAGGTTTTCTGTAGAGTCAAAATTAACAGACTCCTCCTTACATGGTTTGAGTGTTGCGTTGCTGTGCGTCTGAATGAGTTTTAAAGCCTCTTTTTTACCAGACCATTGTAAACCATAGGGTTCGCGCCGAGACTCAAACAGGTCTGTAAATGTGCCAAGTTCAGCTTTTAGTTTTTCAAAGTCTATTGACTCAACCAAGTCGCCTTTCTCATTTACGGTCTCAGTAAACACTGCTGGAAACAGTTGTTTCAACTTCAAACGATTATCTTCAGCTATATCAAGTGATGTGCCTTTTAGTTTTTCAGGTTCTTGTTTTGTCATTTATGTTATTCTCTTTCTTTTAAATCATTGACCAACGAATAGTGACTTTTTGAACCATGATTTTCTTGATTAAAGAATTTACCTTGATTTTAAATCATGCTCATAAAATTGATATCAGCATGAATTTTGATTCTGGTGCGAGTCTGACACAGAGTCAACAGGCAGCATGACATTGGCCATACCTGCAAAGTTACACCCCACATTTACAAGCAGTGCAGCCATGATGTTAAAATTTAACAGGAATGCTCCGGCAACATTTACGACCGATGGTACCAGACATATTTTCAGACTATTTTTAAGATTACTGTCCAGTTCAACAGAGAGCGCAACCAGCTTATCAAGAGAGGAGATATTGCCGTCCATGAAGATGATCTCAGCCATATCCTTGGCAATGGTTGTAGCTCCAGCCAGGGAGATGGAGACATCTGCCTGTTTCAAGGCTATGGAGTCATTGATGCCGTCTCCGATGAAACAGACAGTTCTTCCTTGACTCTGAAGCTCCTCAACAATCTGCCCCTTGTTCTGGGGCAGGATATCATAATAGTATTCATCCATTCCAAGGGTATCAGCAAGCTGTTTTGTAGGAGATTGATGATCCCCGGATACAATTGCCAGATGTCTGATCCCCCTGGCCTTTAGTCTGGCAACCAGCTCTGCCATACCCTCCTGTACCTCTGGCTGAAGCTCAATCGCCCCTGCCACAAGCTGATTGACTCCCACCATTACAAATATGTTCCCTTTGCTGTGAGATATCTTCTGTGCAGCCTCTATCTCTTCCGGGATCACCAGCCCCTGTTCAGTGAAAAAACGGTCACTGCCAACGCGGATAAGCTCTCCTGCCACCTGAACGCTGATACCGTACCCGATCTGATAGGCTGCATCATGAACTGGCACTGGATCAAGCTTCAGCTCTCCGGCCTTTCTCAGGATCGCCCTGGCAATGGGATGGGTCTGTTTCTGTTCTGCTGCTGCTGCATATCCAATAACGGTCTGCTCATCATGGTGTGAGCTGCATATGATCTTTATCACCTGGGGCTCACCTGTGGTCAGGGTACCGGTCTTATCAAACAGGATGGTATCTACCTGGTGGAGCTTCTCAAGAGCTCTGCCATCTTTGACCAGCACCCCCTGCCTTGAGGCAAGGCTGATAAATCTCAAGGTGCCCAGAGAGCCAAGCAGCCTGATCCTGACACCTATATGGCCGTTTATGAAAACAGCAGTTGAAACAGGCCCCAGAGCAGGCAGAACAAGGGCTGAGGTTACAAGCATGGGAAGGGTCATCCTGTCTGCCCACTCCTCCCCTTTCAACTGGACATCTGATTTGAAGTTGACTGAGTTGAAAAGCAGCTGAGCAACCTGGTATGAGGTGGTTTCAAGTCCTGACCGCTCCACCTCCACCCTGATGCTTCCTGAAATCACAATGGTATTTGCAAGTACCGTATCATCAACCCCTTTTTCTGAAGGCTGGGACTCTCCTGTTAAAGCCTGCTGATCAATACTTGCCATCCCCTCAGTGACCCTGCCGTCCACAGGGATCACCTCTCCTGCGCGCAACTCAATGATATCCCCCTTCTTAAGCTCCTCCAGGGCTCTTCTGATCTCATCTCCGTTGCTATCAATTACAATTACATCTGTTGGAAGCTCCTCAAACAGGTGCATGACAAGCTTTCTGGAGTTATCCTTGGCCTTTGCCACTGCAAGCTTGCCGGAGTGGATAAGGTACAGACCAAAGGCTGCTGTAAAAAAATTTCCTGAATAGAGAGTCAGGATATCTGCAAGGAAAAAGAGGACATCTGCATTGACCTCTCTATTTTCAATTAACGCCTTTTTAACATCCTTTGCATAGGGAATTGCCCCATGAAAATAGGGGATAAGACCTAAAGGGCCCAGCAGTGGACCCAGTGCAAAGAGCCCCATGGAGGCAAGGCTTGAGTTCACATAGAGCTGCGCTCTCTTTTCAGCATCCTCCTGAGGCTCCTCTTCACGGGTCGGATCCAGGGAGAGAGACTGTTTTTCAAAAACATTGTTTTCATCATCTTTTACCATGTTGATGATATCTTCATCTTCCCCTGGCAGATCGTCAGATACAATCTCTCTGTAGATTTTTGTACCTAGGGAGTAGAGGGCAAAGCAGAGCCCTATTTCAATGATCATATTAACATCTCTCCTATTGTGTCTGCCCCTTTGTCCACTATATAAATTAACACAGTTGCATACCACTGTTTATTGATAAGTTCAAGCACTCTGCTCTTTAATTCCATGGAGGCTGTTATCCAGAGAGGGAGTGAAAAAACAATTGACTTGATCTGTTTTTTAGATCATTTTTAACCAGCTGTTGTTAATAAATATCCATGTTACTCTATCTTTCCAGCCATTGCCCATATCGTTTTTATCGTATTGCAATCGTTAACATAAATTAATCACAGGAGAAGAGATGAATAAAGAGGAGATAGCACTGCAAAAAAAACTGACCGCTTTTTATGAATCCACAGGAACTCTTGCATGGAACATGATGACAGGCGGAAATGTTCATTTCGGATACTGGGATGATGATCACAAAGATATCTCACTTGCAGATGCCACAGATATGCTGACAAAGTTGATGATCGATAAGACAGATATATCCAGAGGAGAGAAGTTCTGTGATATCGGCTGTGGCGTCGGGATGCCTGCCATAACCCTTGCCAGAGAAAAAAAGTGTCTGGTTCACGGTGTTACCATAGTCGAATCTCAGAAAAGAGAGGCAGATAAGAACTCACGCATCCATAAGGTTGAGGATTATACCCGTTTTTTTACTGCAAATGCTTTAAACATGCCCTTTGAAGAGAACACGTATGATGGAGGCTGGTTTTTTGAATCAATATTTCACATGGGGCATAAAGAGGTCTTAAAGGAGGCGTACCGCATATTGAAACCCTCTGCAACCCTCCTGATTGCTGACATGGTGGATATTGGTGTAATGAGTGAGTCAGGGAAAAAGAGTGCGCGTGAAATCAATAATAGTGTCTGCGTGAAAAAAGAGGACTATCCAGCTCTGCTGAAGAGTACAGGATTTGAGCTTGTAGAGATGTCAGATATCACTGAAGAGGTTCTTGGGCCCCTTGAGCCAAAACTTCTTGAAGCCGTTAAAACAAATGAAGAGGCTCTTGCAAGAATTGCAGATGAAGATTTCTCAAACAACTTTCTACTCTTGACAAGAGAGGTCAGAAGAGTCTGCGGATATGTAATTGTGAAGGCAAGAAAGGTGCCGGGTTTCAGAGGTTAAAGGGTTAAAATGATGCCAGCAGAGGAGCTATCAAATATTACAGCCATCTCTCTTATTACAGCCCTATCTCTTGGAAACCAGCAGTTTAAAAAGGAGTTTAATCTCAGATATGCTTACGCAGCTGGTGGCATGTACATGGGGATCTCTTCAAAAGAGCTGGTTGTGAAGATGGCAAGAGCAGGTATGTTAAGTTTTTTCGGATCAGGTGGATTGAAACTGGAGTCAATAGAGGATGCCATACTCTACCTTAAAAATGAGTTAGGAGAGGGAGAACCTTATGGCATCAACTTCTTAAGTAACCACATTGAAGCCCCTTTCATGGAGCTTCTGTTAAAACATGGGGTGAAAACCATAGAGGCTGCTGCCTTTATCAAGATCACTGCACCCCTTGTAAAATACCGTCTCAGGGGTCTTGAGCCCGGAGCTGACGGCACTGTTACTGCCAGAAACAGAATCATTGCAAAAATATCAAGGCCTGAAGTTGCAAAGCTCTTTCTATCTCCCGCCCCTGAAGAGATCGTAAATCAACTGCTACAGGAGAACCAGATCACAAGACTTCAGGCGAAACTCTCCGCAGAAATCCCGATGGCAGACCATCTTTGCGTTGAATCAGACTCAGGAGGACATACAGATCAGGGGGTGGCATATACACTGATGCCTGCAATGATAGCATTACGCAATAAGATGGCAGGCATCTACCGGTACAGCAAGAGAATCTCCATCGGTGCAGCAGGCGGAATAGGAACTCCCGAAGCAGCTGCTGCTGCATTCATTCTGGGGGCAGACTTTATCCTTACCGGTTCCATTAACCAGTGTACGGTTGAATCTGGTGCAAGTCAGAGCGTAAAGGAGATGCTTCAGAGGATAAATGTTCAGGACACTGACTATGCACCAGCAGGGGATATGTTTGAGACAGGCTCAAAAGTCCAGGTGTTGAAAAAGGGGGTCTTCTTTCCGGCAAGGGCCAATAAACTCTACTCACTCTACAGGCTTTTACACTCGATTGAGGAGCTGGATGTAGAGACAAGAGCCCAGATTGAAGAGAGATACTTTAAAAAGAGCTTTGAGGATGTCTATCAGGATGTCAGACAGTTCCACCCTCCAGCTGAGATCATCCGGGCAGATAGAGACCCCAAACATAAGATGGCCCTACTGTTCCGCTGGTACTTTGGCCACAGCACCCGGCTTGCCCTTATGGGCAACAGAAGTCAGAGGGTGGATTATCAGGTGCAGTGCGGCCCAGCCCTTGGAGCATTCAATCAGTGGGTAAAGGGTACCACCCTTGAAGATTGGAAAAACAGACATGTGGATCATATTGCCATAAAAATAATGGAAGAGACGGCAGATCTGCTGAACCTGCGCTTACATTCCCTTTGTGAAGAGGAATAAGGATGGCTAATTAATGGAAAAGATATCGGAAAAGAGTATGGTTGCAGTAACTTTACAAGATCTTGTTCATTCAGAGACAATTGTCCATATCAAAAGAGTTCTTGCCCCTATCCTTGATCAGCCTGAGGCTGAACTGGATCCCCATGCACCCATGGAGAGATATGGTATCAGACCCATCATGGAGTTAACCAGCAGACTGGAAGCATCTCTTGGGTGGCTGCCAAAAACCCTCTTTTTTGAGTATCAGAATCTTGATGAGCTGGCCAGATACCTGGCAGCCTCTTTTCCAGAGCAGGTGATGAAGATGGTCGGGATTGAAAGATCAGACAAGACCATGCAGAGAGAAGAGAGTCTGCCTGTGCCAGATGAGAGCTGCGCAGAGATCTCATCTTTGCAGAAGAGAAGTTGCACGAATCTATCTTCTGCTCTTTCTCTGCGACACCGGGCAGAGCCCATTGATATAGCTGTAATCGGCCTTTCCGGCAGTTATCCGGCAGCAGATAATATAAGAGAGTTCTGGGAGAACCTTGCATCTGGAGCAGACTGTATAACCACAATTCCAAAAGAGCGGTGGAACCATGCGCTCTACTATGACAGAGATAAGAAAAAGCAGCAGAGATCCAACAGCATGTGGGGTGGATTTCTCTCCCGTGTGGACAGATTCGATCCGCTCTTCTTTAATATCGCTCCCCATGAGGCAGAGTTCATGGATCCTCAGGAGCGGTTATTTCTACAGTGCGCCTTTGAGACCATAGAGGATGCAGGATATACCAGAGAGTCACTTGGCACCCCTGGTGAAGCAGGCCCCCTTGGCCCTTCGGTCGGAGTATTTGTTGGTACCATGTATGAAGAGTATGGGCAGTTCGGGGCCAGGATCTTTGCAAATCCCGCATCCATTGCAAACCGCGTCTCCTCGTTCTTCAATTTCAGTGGCCCCAGCATGGCTCTTGACACAATGTGTGCATCCTCACTGACCACCATCCACCTGGCCTGTCAGAGCATAAGGCAGAAAGAGTGCAGAATGGCCCTGGCTGGTGGGGTCAATATCTCCATCCATCCAAACAAATACCTGATGCTGAGCCGTTTGAGATTCTCTTCAAGCAACGGCCGATGTGTGGCATTTGGGAAGGGTGGAGATGGTTTTGTTCCAGGAGAGGGGGTTGGAGCAGTACTGCTCAAGCCTCTCTCCGACGCCCTGGCCCATAAGGATCAGATCTACGGTGTTATCAAGGCAACAGCTATCAACCACAGTGGGAAAAACAGAGGCTATTTTGTCCCCAACCCGAACGCTCAGGCAGCGGTGATCGACCGGGCTTTGAAAGAGTCGGGAATTGATCCCGGAACCATAAGCTACATTGAAGCCCACGGCACAGGAACAGCTCTGGGAGACCCCATTGAGATCGCCGGACTGGAAAAGGCGTTCCGTCCATACACCAGAGATAACCAGTTCTGTGCAATAGGATCTGTAAAATCCAATATCGGCCACTGTGAAGGTGCTGCAGGAATTGCAAGTGTCACAAAGGTTTTGTTGCAGCTCAAACATAAGACTCTGGTGCCCTCGCTGCACGCAGGAGAACTCAACCCCAATATTGACTGGGAACGATCCCCTTTCAAGGTTCAACAGGAGGCTGCCCCCTGGAGACGGCCGGAGATTGAGATGGATGGCACCAGAAGAGAGTTTCCAAGAGTTGCCGGTATCTCCTCTTTCGGAGCTGGTGGCTCAAACGCCCACCTGCTGATTCAGGAGTATGATCCAAAGTTTGCAGAGTCGGCAGTTGACAGTGGCCAGAGTATCTCTGAAAACATGACTCCGCATGGCTGCTGCTGCGGATCTCCTGAGAGTGGAGAGGGTATCTGCTCTCCTGTTGCCATCCTGCTCTCAGCAAAATCAGAAGAGCAGCTTAAGAGGCAGGCCAGAGCGCTGCTGGGAGCGATTTCAGATCACCACCTCTCCAACTTGCAGCTGGCAGATGTGGCATGGACACTCCAGATAGGAAGGCAAGCTCATGAGGAGCGGCTGGGGCTGGTTGTCAAGAGCTTTGAAGAGCTTGAAGAGCAGCTTGAAAGATATCTTGAGTCAGACTCACCTGGTGCTCTTTACCGTGGAGATTTGAAACGTGATCAGAAGCTCCTTGCAGAGCTGACAGCGGACAGGAACCTGGAGAGAGAGATTGACTCCTGGATCGCTGCCAAGGATATTTCAAAAATTGTGGAGCTGTGGGTAAAGGGGTTGGCCTTTGACTGGAGCCGTCTGTATGAAGATATAAAACCCGGCAGGGTGAGCCTGCCAACATATCCGTTTTCCACGGAGCGCTACTGGGTTCCTGACACAGAGATAAAGATTGATCATAGGCCAGCAGCCACAATCCTCCCTCTCCACCCCCTGGTACATGAGAACAGCTCAGACCTTTCAGGGCCAAAGTTTACATCCACCTTCACAGGAGAGGAGTTTTTCCTCAAAGACCATATTGTAAGGGGAGAAAAAATTCTGCCAGGCCCTGCCTATATTGAAATGGCCAGGGCGGCAATTGAAAAGGTTCTACCCGGTTCTCACAATGAGACAGGATATATGCGTCTTCAGCAGATTGTCTGGTTAACCCCATTTGCTGTACATGATCAGCCAAGAAAAGTTCAGATTGATCTGATGGCAAGGGAGGAGTCACAGATAGAGTTCCGTATCTGTTCAGAACCGGCAGAAGAGCATGAGCCCCCCACTATCTTCTGCCAGGGGAGCGCTCAACTCTGCTCTGAAGAACCATCTGTCACTCTCGATCTGCCGGAGCTGCTGAGGCAGTGCAACCGTTATACCATCACATCACATCAGTGCTATGAGCTGTTTCAGGCCATGGGGATAGAGTATGGCCCGGGCCACAGATGTATTGAGATGATCCATGCAGGTGAGGATCAGGTGGTTGCAAGGCTCAAACTGCCTCACGATTTCCATGAAGGTGGAAGAGAGTTTTTTCTCCATCCGGGATTAATGGATGCGGCATTTCAGGGGACAGTGGGTCTGACCGCAGGCGAGGACTCTTTTTCATTGAAGGATAACACCCTCATCAAACCTTCAATAGCCTTTGCCCTGGAGGAGATTCAACTGCTCAAGAGACCTCCACTCTCTGTGTGGGCATCTATACGGTATGGATCTTCCCCTTCTGCCAGTGAGACCATCTGCCGGTTTGATATTGATATCTGCGATGATCTGGGAAATCTCTGTGTAAGGATGAGAAACTTCTCAACAAAAAATTTCTCAACAGAAAGGGTTACCACACCCTCTGGGATCAACGTTCCCATCGCCTCTGACTCCCTGGGAACTTGTACATCTGACTCCCTGGTGGGTGATCTGATGCTGATGCCGGTTCTGGAGAGAATCAGACCTGATATGAGACTGGAAACAGATCCTCTTGCATCTCTTCTTATCATCAACAGCATAAGGGGGTTCAAGGAGGCAATCCGCAACTGTTATCCGCACACATCCTCTATCCTGCTTGTACCTGATGATACCATAGATGTGATATCAGAGAAACTCAGAAGAGCTGGCCAGATTGACCACCTCTTTTTCATGGCCCCGGATATGCCATTCCCCTCTATCACAGATCAGGATCTTACAACAGATGCACTACCTGTAACAGATAATGGAGATATGGAAGATGCAGTACCCAGACCGGACAGTGGAGAGATGGCAGATGCAATACCTGTAACAGATAGTGGAGATATGAGAGATGCAGTATCTATACAAGATAGTGGAGAGATATCAGACAGTGATCTGATAGAGGATCAGGAGCATGGGGTGTTTCTGCTCTTCAAGCTGGTCAAGGCTCTGATCGCTCTTGAACTGGACAAGGCATCTCTCAGGTTCACCATAATCACATTTGGCACCCAGCCTGCAGGAGATCGGATGGTCAACCCCACCCATGCCGCTATCCACGGATTTACAGGTGCCATGGCCAAGGAGTATCCAGGGTGGAAAATAGGGCTTCTTGACCTTGAGCCCGGTGGGAGCCTGCAAGTTCCTGAACTCTTTTCCCTTCCGTTCAGCCAGAGAGGCGACTCTCTGCTGTTTCGCGACAACAGATGGTACCAGCAGAAGGTGATTGCGATCTCATCCCCTGCCCCTGATCAACCGGTTTTCAGGAACCAGGGGGTATTTATCATCATAGGAGGCGCTGGCGGCATTGGAGTAGAACTCTCTGAATACCTGATACGCAAAGCAGATGCCAGAGTCGTATGGATCGGAAGACGCAAGCTGGATTCAGCCATAAAAGAGCAGATAGAGCGACTCAAAGCCATGGGAGAGCCCCCTCTCTATATCTGCGCCGATGCAACAGACAAAGCTGCACTGGAGAGTGCCTTAAAGGAGATCAGGGCCACTTATGGCACAGTTAACGGTCTGATTCACTCTGCCATTGGCAAACTTGATACCAGCATCCTGAAGATGGATGAGTCAAGTTTCAGGCAGATTCTATCGGCCAAAGTTGATGCAACTATCAGGATTGCCCAGGTTTTTGGACGGGAACCCCTTGATTTTCTGCTCCTCTTCTCCTCCATCTGCTCATTTACCAGAGATCCTGGAAAGAGCGGATACGCATCTGGGTGCACCTTTATGGACTCTTTTGCCCACAGCCTGTCACACACTCTGCTCTCTCCCGTAAAGGTGATGAACTGGGGCTTCTGGGGAGAGATCGGAGTTGCAGGAGCTGTTCCTGACTCATTCAGAAAGAGGCTGGCCCAACAGGGGATGGGAGATATCACCCCCTCCAGGGCGATGGAGGCTCTCTGCGCACTGCTTGCAGGAGAGATCAGTCAGCTTGCCCATGTGACAGTTCTGACCCCTTCCGGCCTTGATGAGATGAGCCCCATACTCAATGAGACCATGGAGATATATCCTGAGACTACTCCTCCCACTGTAGAGAAGATCAGCAGAAGAATCCATGTGGATCAGGAACTCAATCCAGATGAGACCCTTCAGCTTGACCATATGAGAGGGCTTCTGTGCGACCTGATCTTCGGGCAACTGGATAGAGCAGGACTCCTGGCCACTCAGTTGCCTGATTTTGCAGATCAAGACAAAGTGGCTCCTCTGGACTTTGTGAAGGAGAGATGGCTCACAGAGACGGTCAGGATTCTGACAGAGAACCGCTATCTCACCTGCGACAGGAGTTCAGGTGCCATCAGAAAGCTTTGCAGCCCGGATCTCAATGGTGCATGGAGCAGGTGGGAGGAGCAGAAGAGAGCCTGCCTGAAGGATCTGGATCAATCTGCCAGGATAGAGCTTATTGAGGCCATGCTCCATGCACTGCCTGAGATCCTTGCTGGCAGAAGATCGGCAGGTGATATCATCTTTCCAAAGGGGTCCATGGAGATGGTTGAGGGGATCTACAAGAACAACCGGGTGGCAGACCACTTCAACACTGTTATTGCCAGTGCCGTTATCCACTATCTGCAAGAGCGGCTGGCTCAGGAGCCGGGAGCAGTTATCAGGATTCTTGAGATAGGTGCTGGTACAGGGGGGACAACTGCCATGGTGCTGAAGAGAGTTCTGCCCTTCAAAGATCAGATTCAGGAGTATTGCTATACAGATATCTCAAAGGCGTTTCTGATCCATGGCAGAAACAGTTTCTCACAGGATGCCCCCTTTCTCACCTGCAAACTCTTTAATGTGGAAGAGCCAGTTGCATCTCAGAAGATAGAGAAGAACCACTATGATATTGTAATTGCAACCAATGTGCTACACGCCACTGAGGATATCAGGCAGACCCTCAACAATGCCAAGGCACCACTTAAGAGAAACGGCATGCTCCTGATAAACGAGTTGAGCAAAAATGGCCTCTTTACCCACCTGACATTCGGCCTTCTTGAGGGGTGGTGGAGAGCTGCTGATCCTGAGCTGCGTATTCCTGGAAGCCCTCTTCTCTCTCCAGAGTCCTGGGAGATGGTGTTAAGTGAGCAGGGGTTTGATCAGATCCATTTTCCTGCACGCCATAGCCATGGAGCTGGCCAGCAGGTGATAGTTGCCCAGAGCAACGGCATGGTACGGCAGAAGAGAGATCTGGCAGCAGCGTCAGGGGAGCAGAAGATCATATTGCAGGAGAGTGACTCCTTGCAGAAGAGAGCGCTGTTTAAGAAAAGAGAGCCTGTGCAAAGGGAGATTTTATCAGATGACAATGAACCTCTGCAAAGGGGAATTTTATCAGATAACAGTGAGCCTGTGCAAAGAGAAATTTTATCAGATAACAGTGAGCCTCTGCAAAGAGAAGTTTTATCAGATAACAGCGTTTCTCTACAGCAGAGGTGTACTCACTATCTTCAGAAGATTGTAGGTGACTCTCTGAAGATCCCGGCTCATAAGATTGACCCTTCAGAGCCACTTGAGACCTATGGCATTGATTCGATCTTCATTGTTCAGATAACTGCTATCCTCAAAGAGAATCTGAGCAACATCACCAATGCGCTCTTCTTTGAGTATCAGACCATTGATGCCCTGGTAAAACATCTCATGGAGAGCCAGAGAGATGAGCTTTGCTCACTCTTCAACCTTGAAGATGGGAAGGTGACGAAAAGTGACCCGGTTCAGGCTCAACCAGCAGCAGAGGCTCTCAAGAGTGGTGTCAACCTCTCCGGACAATCCAGGAAGAGTAGTGTCAACCTCTTCGGACAATCCAGAGAGTTCAGAAGATTCAGAAAAACTGAGCAGCTCCATGGAGAGAGAAAGAGCGCTCTTAATAGAGATTTTACCCTTGAACCCATTGCCGTAATCGGCATGAGCGGTTCGTTTCCCGGAGCCCGGGATCTTGGGCAGTACTGGGAAAATCTGAAATCAGGAAGATACTGCATAGAGCAGATCCCCAAAGAGCGCTGGGAGTGGCGGGAATTTTACGACCAGGATCCTCAGCAGGCCATTCTGTTTAAAAAGAGCAGCAGCAGATGGGGAGGTTTTCTGCACGATTTTGATCTGTTTGACCCGCTCTTCTTCAACATGACACCAAGAGAGGCTCAGAACACCGATCCACAGGAGAGGCTCTTTCTTGAGACCTGCTGGAGAGCAATGGAGGAGGCAGGGTATGCCCCCTCATTCATGACGCCTGAGTTACGCAACAAGACAGGGGTATTTGCAGGGATCACCAAATCAGGGTTTAATCTCCATTCAGCTGGAGCAGAGAGCGCTTTTCCTGCAACCTCTTTTGCCGCTCTGGCCAACCGTGTCTCATTTCACCTCAATCTCATGGGGCCAAGTCTCCCTGTGGATACCATGTGCTCCTCATCACTGACCGCAATCCACCAGGCCTGCCACTATCTGAGAAGCGGAGGAGGAGAGCTTGCCATTGCAGGTGGAGTGAACCTCTATCTCCACCCTTCCACCTATGTTGATCTTACCCGCAGACAGATGCTCTCAACGACCCGTGAGTCAGCAGCATTTGGCATGGATGGAGTGGGGTTTGTTCCGGGAGAGGGGGTTGCAGCCCTTGTTCTGAAACCGCTCAGCCTGGCAGTTGAGGATCATGACCATATCCATGCTCTTATCCAGGGGACGGCTCTCAACCACAGCGGAAAGACAAACGGCTTTATGAAACCCAACCCTGCCCAGCAGGCAGCTGTGGTTCAGGCAGCCCTGGATCAGAACCAGATGGATCCTCGAACCATCAGCTACATTGAGTCAGCAGCAAGCGGCTCTCAACTGGGGGATGAGATTGAGATGGCTGCATTGACAAAGGTGTTTGGCAACAGGAGCCAGGCAGCCGGAGAGTACAAGATAGGCTCAGTCAAACCTGATATCGGCCATTGCGAATCAGCTTCAGGCATGTCCCAGATCATAAAGGTTATACTCTCTTTAACCCATAAGACCCTTGTGCCCACGAGGATCCCGGAGAGGTTGAATCCCGGCATTGACTTTGAGCAACTCCCCTTTGAGCTGCAACAGGGCATAACACCCTGGAGAAGGGTGGTGGTTGAAGGGAGGGAGTTCCCAAGGCGTGCAGGGATCACAGGGATCGGTGCTGGTGGTGTCAATGCCCACGTTATTGTTGAGGAGTATATCCCTGAAGAGTATTCTGTTAGGGAAGAGGAT
>Ga0209800_10002723_pt1 | contig 15062 bp, 11 predicted proteins | sample Higcelweek8metaG_FD_187174 | JGI IMG/M metagenome (GOLD analysis project Ga0209800, IMG submission 187174) | Freshwater pond sediment microbial communities from the University of Edinburgh, under environmental carbon perturbations - High... | ecosystem: Environmental > Aquatic > Freshwater >...
CCGATGACCTGCTGGCCACCGGCGGGACCATGGCGGCTGTAGTGGATATGATCACACAGATGCAGGGTGATATTGTGGAGTGCTGCTTCATGACTGAACTAACGTTCCTGGATGGTCGTTCAAAATTGCCTGAAGGAAAGGTTTACTCTCTGCTTGAATTTTGATAAATAAGTATATTCTTGTCCCCGTAGCTCAGCAGGATAGAGCGACTCCCTCCTAAGGAGTAGGCCGGACGTTCGAATCGTCTCGGGGACGCCAGTTTGCTATGAAACTGAGTACTTCAGTAGGGGTACTCAGTTTCATATTTTCTGCTGTCAGCTTCACCGCCCCTGCCAACGGCACATAGCCCCACTGCATTCAAGAACGTCCCCTGATCTTTCTGCAATTGAAAACCAGTCAGCAACTGCCAAGATTACAGCGTGCGCTGGGTAATTTTCTCCTGTGACGATGGCTTAGTCCAATGCCCCCCCGGCTTTGCCGAAGGATATTTACTCAGGTAATAATGAATATCCCCTGATCTTATGGCTTTAAGAGCGTTCCCTCAGATTTTCTCATACTGGGTCAAGTACAGTTCATCATACCTAAAATAGCTTCAACCCCTTCTTCAATCGTCAGTACTGATGTATCAATAGTTAATGCAGGAGCTTGTGGAGCCTCATACGGTGCATCGATGCCGGTGAAGTTGGGAAGTTCGCCTTGACGGGCCTTTTTGTAGAGTCCCTTGACATCGCGTCGTTCACATTCTTCAAGTGGCGTATTGACATATACCTCCACAAACTCGTCTTCAGGCAGTAAGTTTCTGACCATCTCACGTTCAGCGCGGTAAGGCGAGATGAAGGCGGTGATAACGATCAGCCCGGCATCAACCATCAGCCTAGCAACCTCGCCTATTCGACGGATATTCTCAACCCGGTCAGCCTCGGTAAAACCCAGGTCTTTATTCAAGCCATGCCGGATATTGTCACCATCCAGTAGCATGGTATGTCTCCCTGATGATGCCAGCTTTTGTTCCAGGGCATTGGCAAGGGTTGACTTGCCTGATCCGGAAAGGCCGGTAAACCAGATTACGCATGGATGTTGAGCTTTCAGTGCAGCCCGGACTTCACGGGTAACCTGCTGCTGCTGCCAATGGATATTGGTGGCCCTGCGCAGGGCAAAATTGATCATACCTGCACCTGCCGTAGCGTTGCTGAAACGGTCTATCAGAATGAAGCTTCCTGTGGCTTTGTTCTCCTGATAGGGATCGGCGGCTATGGCCTTGCCAAGCGCCAGGTTGCAAACGCCAATCTCGTTCAGTGCAAGAACTCTGGCTGGCTCATGTTGCAGCGTGTTTATGTTGATCTTGTATTTTATACTGCTGATTTGTACCGACACGGTACTGGCGCCAGATTTGAGCAGGTAACTACGTCCAGGCAACAGCTGTTGATCATGCATCCAGACGATGTGAGCTTCAAACTGGTCAGCCTGAGCCGGACGAGCCTGCGGATCTGCCAGTATGTCACCCCGGCTGATATCAATCTCATCTTCCAGCGTGATGGTTATTGACTGACCAGCCTGGGCCTCAGCAAGATCACCATCCATGGTGATGATCCGGGCGACCCGGCTGACAGCACCGGAGGCAGCCACCACAAGCTGATCGCCGGGCCGTACCCGTCCTGAGGCGATGGTGCCGCAGAACCCGCGAAAATCAGGAGTAGGGCGGTTGACCAACTGAACCGGCAAGCGAAATGGCAGCTCCGCAGTTTGATCATCTACCTCAATATTCTCAAGGTGTTCCATCAAGGAAGGGCCATTGTACCAAGGCGTCTGCTGGCTGCGGATCAGCACATTGTCCCCTTGCAGGGCCGATATCGGTAGAGCAGTAATCCCCTTGAAGCCGAGACCGGCTACAAAGACTTCATATTCCTCCCGTATGGCATGAAAGCGGGAGGCGGAATAGTCCACCAGATCCATCTTGTTGACAGCCAGCACCAGATGACGGATACCCACGAGTGAAGCTAGGAAGCTGTGCAGCCGGGTCTGAGTCAGTAGTCCTTTGCGTGCATCTACTAAAATTACAGCAACACTGGCGGTTGAAGCTCCGGTAACCATGTTGCGGGTATACTGCTCATGGCCAGGGGTATCTGCAACAATGAATTTACGTTTGTCAGTGGCAAAGTAGCGGTAGGCCACATCAATGGTTATCCCCTGCTCCCGTTCAGCCTGCAGGCCATCCAGCAGCAGGGCATAATCAATGGAGCCATTTTGGGTACCAAGTTTTTTACTATCCGCCTCCAAAGAAGCCAGCTGGTCTTCAAAAATCAGCTTTGAATCCCACAAAAGACGACCGATCAGTGTACTTTTGCCATCATCAACACTGCCGCAGGTGATAAAACGTAGAAGGCTCAAAAATACCCCTCCTGCTTTTTCTTTTCCATGGAGCCGGCCTGATCATGATCAATCAGACGGCCCTGACGCTCGGAGGTGGTGGCTAACAGCATCTCCTGAATAATCTCCGGCAGGGTACTGGCAGTAGACTCAATGGCGCCGGTAAGGGGGTAGCAGCCCAAGGTTCGGAATCGCACCGACTTCATCTGAACCTGTTCGTCAGGCTTCAACTCAAGACGCTCATCATCAAGCAGCATCAACATGCCGTCCCGCTCCACAACCGGGCGCTCTTTGGCAAAGTAGAGCGGCACAACCGGAATCTGTTCAAGATGGATGTACTGCCAGATATCAAGTTCAGTCCAGTTGGAGAGGGGAAAGACACGGATACTCTCACCAGGGCGGATGCGGGTATTGTAAATGTTCCACAGCTCGGGACGCTGGTTTTTGGGATCCCAGCGGTGCTGTTCATTGCGGAAGGAAAATATCCGCTCCTTGGCCCGGGACTTTTCCTCATCCCGTCGGGCTCCGCCAAAGGCGGCGTCAAACCGGTATTTATCAAGGGCCTGCTTCAGACCATCGGTTTTCATTACATCGGTATAGAGCGCAGAGCCATGGGTAAACGGGGTGATCCCCAGGCTGAGCCCTTCTTCATTGATATGGATCAGCAGGTCAAATCCATATTCAGCAGCCATTTGATCACGGAAGGAGATCATCTCCCTGAACTTCCAGGTGGTATCAATATGCAGGAGCGGAAATGGAGGTCTGGCAGGATAGAAGGCCTTGAGCGCCAGACGAAGCATAACTGAAGAATCCTTGCCAATGGAGTATAGCATGACCGGGTTTTGAAACTCGGCTGCAACCTCACGGATTATATGGATACTTTCAGACTCAAGCTGCCGTAAATGAGTGTTCATTCTTCCGTCTTCATCCTTTATCCTTGTTCTTCAAGCCAGCAGTATTTTCAGGCCCGTCAACAGAAGCAACAGGGCCAGTATCGGGCGGAGCAGAGCCTCAGGAGCCCTTGCAGAAAGCCAGGACCCCACGATTACCGCCGGGATTGACCCGCAGAGCAGGGAAAACAGTAACTGATAATTGACACTGCCAGCCAGCCAGTGACTGATACCGGCAACCAAGGCCAAGGGAATCGCGTGGGCAAGATCAGTTCCTACCACCTTGGAAGGGGTCAGGCGAAGCGGATACAGGTACAGCATCATCACCGTGCCCAGAGCACCAGCACCTACAGATGTCAGGGTAACGACCACCCCCAGAAAAATACCTGCCAGGACAGTAAGTGGCCCTTGCAGGTATTTAAAACGCTCAACATGATCAATACGGAGATTGCGTCCCAGATTATGCAATCTGGTTTTAAACAACAGGCCAACAGCGGTTAGCGCCAGCATGTAGCCCAGGCTATGCATGATAACGGTATCAACCTTTAGGGCATTTCTGCCAAACAGATGCAGCGCCAAACCAGTCAGTAGCGCTGCCGGCAAGCTTCCGGCAGCCAGACGCCGGCAGATCTGCCAATCAATGGTGCCACGCTGGCCATGCACGGCAACGCCGGCTATCTTGGTAATGGCGGCAAAAAACAGGTCGGTGCCCACCGCTGTTTTGGGCGCCGTTCCCAGGATCAAAACCAGAATAGGGGTCATCAAAGCCCCGCCACCTATACCGGTCAGACCAACCAGCAGACCAACCAGTGCGCCTGCAACTATTGAGTGGGGATCCGGCATCGTCTATTTCAAATCCGCCGCAATCATCAATTTCACAACATCCTGCATCTTGTGTTTTGCCTTCCATCCAAGTTCATGTTCGGCTTTTTGCGGATTACCTCTACTCACCATAATCTCGGACGGCCTCAGTAGTGAAGGATCTGTTGTGACATGTTCCTGCCAATCAAGTCCAAGTTGCGTAAAGACTTCATCGACAAAATCTTTCAGCGTATTGGTTTCACCGGTTGCAATGACAAAATCTTGCGGATGTGTTTGTTGTAGCATCTTCCACATTGCCTCAACATATTCAGGAGCCCATCCCCAGTCGCGGGCAATGGATATATTGCCAAGCTGAAGTTTTTCCTTGCTGCCGCCTGCTATCCGGCATGCTGTGGTTATAATTTTACGGGTAACAAAACGCTCGGGCCGCAACGGTGATTCATGGTTAAAAAGAATACCGCTACAGGCGAATAACTGATACGCTTCACGGTAGTTTGCTACTTCCCAATGGGCTGTGGCCTTTGCCACCGCATAGGGCGAGCGGGGATAAAAAGCTGTCGCCTCGTCAGCCTCTTGGCCACCGGTATTACCAAAACATTCGCTTGAACCAGCATTATACAAGCGTGCTGGCATCTGTAAAAAACGGATAGCCTCCAAAAGGTTCAATGTTCCAATAGCAAGGCTTTCTAGCGTTTCAACAGGTTGTTCGAAGGACAGGCTAACTGAACTCTGACCTGCAAGATTATAAATTTCATCCGGTTGGACACGGGACAACGTCTGCAGTACACTGCGGAAGTCATTCAACGCCATCGAGAGGAGCGTCACATTATGCTTAACATCTAATTTTTTCAGGCTATAAAAAGAATTTACCTGAGCATCGCGGGCAGTACCAAAAACCTGATACCCTTTATTCAGCAACAGCCTTGCCAGATAAGCGCCATCCTGACCGGATATACCACTAATCAATGCCTTTCTGCCAGCCATACGCTCTCCCTTTTCCAGCCTCCAACCTTGCTCTTCCAGCCTCCAGCCATCCGTGTTCAGCCTTTTGGCGAAACGCAGTGAGGCTGTTAATCTTGTAAATTTAATACGACATCTTACTGCATTCATGCATCGTCTGTTGGCAGGCTATGCAGTCGTTCTCAGCCTGCGCCATGGTCAAAGCTGCCATCTTTTCCAGAATCACTACAAATCAATTGTTTACGAGGAAGAACTGCAACCCCCGCCTCGTGGCAGTTTCCGCCTCTTATCTATGCATCCCGATTTTACTCCCCTGATCGCAGCCATTCAGTGAAATCATCTGATCGTCCAGGACAAAGTGCGTGATTACCAGCGAGGAGCCTGCATTCCCCAGAAACGCGCCGGTTTCCGGATCGATAAACTCAGCGGACACAGAAAAGCGGTTGGAGCTGTCCGGCAGGGTCACTGGCTGTACGATGCCGACATTAAAGTTGGTTTCGAGGCTCAACTGAACCGTCTTCTGCAGGATGCCGTTTGCACCAAGCGTCAATGCAATCGGTTGATCGGAAGTGTCGACAACCTTATAGCCACACACATAGAAGTTTCGCAGGCTTCTGGCGCAGTCAATTGACAATTCGGCAGAGCCTTCGACGAATGCCCCCCGTTTATCAGGAAGGTTACGAATCCCACTAACTGAACAACGTCCGGCAAGCCCCTGTTCTGGATCTTTATTATCCAGCAGACGAATCCAGCGACATTCTTCTTGTTGCAGAAAGTTTTCAGCAATCAATCGGCTTATGGTGGCAGGCGTTTGTAGCAACTCCGGCTCAATCATGCCGTCAATGTACGCTTCAGGCATCTCTTCAGAGCTTCCTTGCAGCATGGCCATCCAGACCCTGGCAAGTTCATCCTTTATCTCTCTGCGCCACTTGCTGAAGAGACGCCTGCTGTTCCGTTCATTCTGCTCAGACTGGCGATCCCGGCTAAGGCTTACATGATGACGGACTGTGCTGTTTGCAGCTACGTATATCTTTTTGCCCGCCTTCTTGATTTTGAGGCAGAGATCAACGTCCTCACCACCGTTCAGATACCCTTCGTCAAAACCGTCTGCTGCCTCAAAGTCGGCTTTTGTCACAAGGCAACAGGCCGCTGTCACCACAAAAACAGGCGTATGATCGGTGCGTTGCGCGGGTGATGTACATATGTGCTCTATTTTTCCACGGGGTGTTATCTGAATTCCGGCGTGATCAAGAGTGCCATCAGTTATACTGTATTGCAGATTGCCCACCATCCCGGCATTCAGGGCCCGGTTCTCAAGAAGCCCAAGCATAGGTTCAAGCCAACCCGGCTCGAAAAGCAGGTCGTTGTTCAAAAACGCAAGAATGCCGCCGGTTGCAGCCTGTGCAGCCCTGTTGTTGGTTGCAGCATAGCCCACGTTTTCAGCATTAAGAAGCATCTTGCAATTGGGGATATCCAGTGTTTGCAGCCATTCTCTGGTGGCATCAGTCGAGAAATCATCTACAAGGATGATTTCATGGGATATCCCTGCAGGAAGCGATGCACGTAGGGAAGAAAGCATCGCCCTTGTCTGTTCCAAGTGATTAAACAGAGGGATGATGAAGGAGATAGCTGGATGTTTGTAGTCAATACTTAGAGGCATCAAAAAAATCATAACCATATTCTATGAGTAAAATTGGGGAATAATTAGTAAAGAGGAGAACCTCTTTCAAAAGTGGACAAATGCAAGCACATGATAGGTGGTATCAATTACCATATTGGATTGTCTACGGTTGTCATGATGGTGGCATCTTTTTTAGCTACAATTTGGAGCCTTTGGTGTGGGTGATCATGCCACCAAGAGCTAGATAGCATCTTCATTCCGGATGACTCAAGCCAAGCGGCCACACACGCCTTATTAGGTATGTACCAGTTGAACATGTCGCCCTTATATTTATTTGGATAATATATTGAGATTGGAAGTTTCGAGTCACTCATTTGTTTGGCAAACAATTTTGCATCTTCAGTACAAGGGTGCCCATTGATTTCAATATAGTCCATGAGAGCTTCGCCTTCAGCATAAAGCGTACCAGTATTTTTTAAAACTGTAGCCACCTCTTCGAATGCTCGGATAGGATTTTTTAAATGATACCAAACTCCGAAAAAAAGAATTATGTCGTAATGTGTTTTTAGCATAGTGGACAATTCATAAACAGTTCCTTGAAAATACTCAACCTTCGATCCAATAATTTTTTTAGCTGTATTGAATCCGGTGACATCCGGGTTTTGAATGTCAAAAGCTGTAACAGACGCCCCCCTTCGCTCAAGCTCAAATGAATGAACACCATCGAGCGCTCCAATGTCTAGCGCTTTCAGTCCTGCCAAGTTCTTAGGTACCCCATAAACACTGTCAAGTAGATGTTCAGAATTCGTAAAGCCCCAGTCACCAGGCGTTACAATTCCTGGCATTATTTCAAACGTATGGTTCCAGTGGCGAGAGTTTACGAGCTTTAGAGCCTCTTCTTTTGTCATATTCATTAGTATTCCTTAGCCTGATTGTTATAAAAAAACTATGATTTAGTCCCAATTACTTTGCTTTGAAGTTTTTGCATTGAGTCGAGTTTTTCAAGTAAAATGTTTGAATATTTGTAATAGTGAATAGCTTTTGACGCTAAAAATATTAAACTCTTAAAAAAAACAATAATCAGTATATCTCTATTTATCTTTTCTATAGCAACAGAATCATCAGATTCAGTAAAATTAAGATCGTTATAGTTAGCCGTAAAATATTTAGTTCCGCCGAAATATCTTGACTCAATTTCATCAATGTCGTTTTTAGCATCCAAATAAATCCGTAAAGCTGATTCTCTTGATAATTTAAGTGGTGTTCCAAATTTTGTTGAAATCTCAAGTGCATCGAGAACCCAATCACGAATAGGATCGAATACATACATCCCTTTTTTATCAAATTGAGGATAATGTTCATTAAATTTAGTCAAAATAGCAGACAATTCAAAACACATAGATGGATTCTGATTGGAGTATATTGAACTGTCGTATGGACAATCATCAAAACCGATTGCTTGCATAAATCTATTGATGGAGTTTTCTTTATTGCGCTCTATATATGGAAGGACATTAAGAGTAACATTAAATACTTGTTCAAATGTTTTTAGAATTTCAATATTGCCAGCCATATAGCCAAATTTCACGCCGCCGCTAATCTGTCCCGACCGTAACATTTCTTGAGTCACGCTAAGCGAAAATTCTAATGGATCTCTCACAAAAGCAATAATTTCTAAGTTGTCTGATATATCATGGAAAAATTTCTTCAATAACGTCAGTTCTTTGTATGTCATAGCTGAAAGCCATTCGGAAGAGAAAATTACAGTGTTTGGAGCTGTATTTTTAATCTCATCTAGCAAGTCATCTTTATAGCTCTTAATGAATAATTGAATGGACTCACTATCGCTAAGGTTTAACTCTCTTAACTGCCTAAGCGAGCATGGATCTTCTGCCACTAAGGCATGAAGATAACGATGATTTTCATGATTGCCTGGATATAATATACTATAATCAATAAACATTTTGTTCTTGTTTGAAAATAAGAACCTTTGTATTGCAGAGGTGCCTGTTTTGGCTAAACCAATGTGTAATATAATTTTATCAACTTTTTCTCTCATATTTTAATTCTTTCGTGAATGCAGCGTTACTACTTCCGTGCAAAGAACAGATACTGTTCTCTACCGAGATACCCTTGGTTAAAAGACCAAAACCCTAGCGCCGAAACACTTGTAAATCCACAACTCCTTAATTGGTCTAGCATTTCCCACCCGAAATACTGATAGCAGAGTGCCCCTCCATCTGGGTCTACCGGGTTTCCATGATACTCAGGCTCGAAGAGGTGCTGAATACTGCCATCGCTTCGCAATATCGCACGAATAATGTTCTTCTGAGAATCAAGAGAAAACGGCACACTGAACAATAGTACCCCGTCGTCATCAAGAACCCGATAAAGTTCCTGAAATGCAGCGAAATAGTCTGGAACATGTTCAAGTACATCAAGTGAAATAATGTGATCAAAAGATCTATCCTTGAAAGAAAGGCACGTTACGCTCTCGTTACGAACTCCTTGGACAATCTCACCCGGTTGATATTGTTCCCCCAAAAACTCACTTCCAATCAGATTTGGATAACGGCGTCTTAGCCACTCATACGTTTTTGTTAATTGTTCCATTATGTAGATTCGCGCGTTTGGCTCGGGCATTGCTAAAGAATGCAGGCAATGTAGAGCCGCACGAACTCGATTCACTAAACCGCAGTGTTCGCATTGGAGATGCTCCCGCCAATTTGGCATAACGCGACCGTCTAGTGTTGCTCCTGAAGCGTACATATAGGAGGATAAAAACTGTGTTGTTTTTTGACATACGCAACAATACCCCTCTAAAACGAATCCTGCGTCTTGATTATCCGGCAATAACGATTGCTCTAATAGTTCCCTTTCTAAAAAAATACCGCTCTTCATTTTGTTGCTGTGCTGAATCCACTCATCCCAATTGCATATTTCGCAAAAACCCTCAAATTGCTGCCAGCCCTGACTTAAGGAACGAACGAGACACCAAAGCTTACTTCCTATAACATTGGATGAATAGTTGGTTTTTACAAACTTCGTACCGTTCAAGCTCAACTGATTCCAAAGGGGCTCGTCTGAATAGGCCTTGACCAATGCAGTGATAAGCTCATCGCTCGTGTGACCAATGAGTATCTCCACTCCATCTGTTAGCCCCATCCCCTCAGCTGCGATTGGAGTTGCAATACAGGGCACTCCGTAACAAAAGCTGGTCCCAATCTTGCCTTTGATACCAGCTCCATAGCGAAGTGGGGCAACTGAGAGTCTTACATGATTGAATACGTCGCTAAGATCTTTCACATACCCAAGCACCTTAATTCCAGGTTTCTTTTCCAGTTCCTTAATCTCACTTGGAGGGTTGCCACCAACTATAAGAAATTGCACTTCCGGGAGCCGCTCCTGTACATAAGGGAAAATTTCGGAAGCAAAAAACAGCACTGCGTCTGTGTTTGGTTGATGTGAAAAACTGCCGATAAACACAATATCCTTTCGATCATAAAAGGAGGAGATTGATCCTTGAATGTTGTCATATGGGATTGGGATAACGGTTAGCTTGGCGTTTGGAAATTCTTTCCAAATTTCATAAACCTCTTCAGTGCTTACCACAATAGTAGCATCAGATTTTTCAATTAATTCGAACTCAGTCTTTTTTGTTAATGCTGCCAGCGTAATCCCATTCACGTCATTCTCAAGTGTCGCTTGGCGCAACTCTCTTAGGTAATGCAAATCGATTGTATTAAAAATGATTTTGGCGCTTGGGGCCTTGGACTTAATTAGATTGATATAAGGGCCACAGACAGGGCCGCGAGAAAGAAAAAAAACATTAAAATAATTAGCGTTCTGCGCTAACCAGCCATTCACAGAACTTGCGTCAACGGAAGAAATCAAATGGATTCCAATAGCCTTAAGCTGAGTAGCATATGGCTCTTCTGCGTTGAGGCTACCAGGTAAAAAGGAAACGTCGAAACCGAACTGAACAAAAAGCTTTAGGAAATTAAAGGTGAGAACTGAGCCCGCATCACAATCTGGCCGTGGAACACCCCAATCCATATATAGCAGTCGCAACTTTGATTTGCTGTGTCTTGAGCTTAATGGCAATTGCGGTGCTTCGTTTTGGGTATTTTTCTTCTCGCCTGACTTATCTAGGCTAGATGGGGCATGGAGGTTGACGCCATTTTCACCCTCCCAGCTATACGCATAAGGCATGTGCCGATAGTGATGGTGTCCCTCGGCATAAACCATTTCTCGGTAGTGGTCTAGCAGATAGCGTAATTCTCCTATAGTCTCTATGGTAACTTGCTGGCTATGTCTTGAAAAAATATCTGAATTTTCAAGATTGTTTCCGCTGAAATGTACAAATCTGAGAGGTGAATTGTTTGAAAGCCACTCTCCATTTTTTCGGTATATCGTACGCTGTGGTAAATTCCAATAGGCGACGTTGTATCCGGAATGGTGAAGAATTTGTACGTCAGGTACAAAAGACGGAAGAAGATCGGCCCATTTCTGATCCACAAATATACCGTTCTCAAGGTCAATTATGCATTGTTTTTCTAACCTGCGTCCCCACCACCCCAAGAAATCTCTTACGATTGGTTGATCCGAAAGTGCTAAAAAACCGAGATTGTAAATTCCGAATAGAAGCACTTTCCCATCGTGCATTTCATCGTTCTCAGCGGACTGAAGTAAGTGCGGCGTTAGTATTGCTGGGGTGCTCTGTTTTAGAAGTTCATCAACCTCCAGCAGCGGAGAAACTACCATAATGTCTGGATCAAGATAAATAACTCCTGAATGAGCATATTTTTCAAGCAAGACACGAAACGCGAACGGCTTTACCGATGTATTAAACTCCGTGATATTGTATCTATATGCCATCTCCTTTAAATCTGGAAGGTCAAGTTCTTCGAGAAAAATAAAGTCAAATGGCTCCTTAGCAGGATCAATATATCCATCCAAGTTGTCACAAAGAACTACATAGAATTTTCTGTTTGGATAATGGGGCACTAGACTGCGCCTCAAAGCCCTCGCGTGAGCTAAAAAATTCTTAGAACAGATCGTAAAAAACGCGATGTTATCGTCCAATTGAGTCACCGACATCATTGGTAGCATTTTAGGCTTGGGTTGGGAATTTGGAGTATTGCGGTTAATCTCAGGTTGGAACAGAGTAGCCTGCCTAGGCGAAGGCGGTGATAGGTTCGAAGATAATAGAAAAATATCACCCATATGAGGCCGACAATAGACAGAAAAAATAATTTCTCCGGTACCTAGATTCTTTAGGAATACTTCAATTTTAGCGTCACGGAACCTGAAAGGAATATACGTCGCAAATAATTTCACCAACAGGCCATCTTGGCTATTTACTTTGGGATTTCCTTTGTTAACAGGAGTCACATGACCAACAAGCTCCCCATTGATCAGGTAGGCAAGATTATCTATTCCGGTGAGCGACATATCAGCACACGCGATCTCCCACAATATCAGTCGCTTGAAAGAACGCAGTAATTTGACTTTCATGTATTAAGCCTCACAAGCCCCCATCTTGTGGACGGGTTCTTTACTTTCCCCAAGCGACCCCGATAGTTGACCTTATGAGATTAGGCTGCGATGGTGCGGCAAAAGACACATGCGTTGAGTTAATATTCATGATCGACGCCCAAAAGTCGGACGAAAGAAATGCGTCATATATTAGCGCTGTACCATCATAAACATTGGACCGACCAAGTCGATTTATTTTCTTGCCAAACAAACTAGCTTCTTGCATCACAGTTGTGGTTATTCCCATCACGCATGACAATCGGTCTGAACATAGTAAGTCATATGTATTATCGTCCGTAATCAGAAAACCTGCCTGTTTAAAGAAATCCGCAGCCTCCTCTGAAGCCTCGGAAGGATGGTGCTTATAATAACAATTCGAGTACAATTCGACAGTTTGTACTATTGTATCTGTATAATTCTTGTAGCTATCAAAACCATCAGGCACAATTAGTGAGGCGTCTTTTGATGTCTGACCAAAGAATACAAGCGAGTTATCATCAATCATTACAGTTGACTTTGACCGTTTAAGCTTTTCGCAACTGGTATGCCACTCAATAATTTCCTTGGTCATCCGGTATTTTCCTAAAGCTTCAGCAATCAATGAATCGTTTGTAGAAAAAACCAGCGGAATGTCGTCAAAAAAACGATATTGCCCAATCCTAATATCAATATAGGTAATATTCTTGGCATCAAAGTAGTGTTTAATTATTGGAGGCAATTCGAAGGACACAACAAGTTCGTTATTGCTCACATCGTAAAGCTTTGTTAGCGATTGAATAATTACATCGCTAGGCAATTGTAAATATAGCTTAGCCCAACCGTCCTCACTGAACACTTCACCCGCAGTTTCGTAAACGCTTTTGGCTTGAATCAAATCCCCCTGAAGCAGTCGAATTGGATGTCTCTTTCGCGGGGGCGATGCAAAAGCGCAGCTTATCTGTGTCGATAAAATAGAATAGAGCCAGTTTATGTTATGGTTTTGAGACAGCTTGCCATCCCAGGATGGTCGTAGTAGGTCTCCTGTGATAACCACACCAGAAAATGGAGACGAAGATGAGCGAGCTTTAAAATTTCTGCGAATATTACGGTGGCCAATTTCTCGTTGTTCAACCCAGTAATTGTTATGATACTCAATCTCAACTGGCGGGATACCCAGTTGTTCAATTTGTAGAATTGCACGGGCTTTGGATGTCAAGCAGCTGTCCGTGCTTGGGCTTCCTGTCTTAATTGAAGTGGCAAAGTGTGCAAGCGCGCGATCTGTCTGACCCAATATGGCCCCAACTCGACCTAGACTGTTATGCACCCCTGCCACCAGTATCTGACTGATCAGCTTCTTATTACAACCCCAATCCTGTGCCAGCCTGACAAACTGCCGTGCCGCGTCGGTCTCTCCCTGCTGGAGTAAACCGGCAGCAGCCAACAGAGCCAGCTTGGCCCGATCCGGATGATGCTGCAGGGTATCACGCGAAAGCTGGGCCAGACTCTCCCAATCACCAAACTGCCATTGGGTGCGGCTGCGCTCCAGAAGGTTTTCATCGTAGGGGACAATCTGGGAAGGATGCTGAGTATATTCTTCTGCCTGCATACTGGTGTTTTGCAGGTCATTGGCAGATATTTCTAAGGCAGGGGCGTCAGCAGACATCGACTGTCGGCTGGGAGCGCCAAACCAACGCTTGAGTACTGCCTGTAGTGCGCTGAACAGGCTAGGCATGATTGGAGGGGTACTTGGAGTTTTGTGGGTATGCGTGTGGCACTAGAGCAACCTTTCAAATCTTTTCAAATCTGTCTCGCGCAGAGGCGCAGAGTTACACAGAGAAAACCTTGAAATCGAAAAATATGTTTTGAGGGTAAAGGCTTTTAAACCATTCTTTTAGCTGTTGCTTCTCCTCAGCGTTCTCTGCGTCTCCGTGTGAAATCGCCTTTTCGCACAGATTGATCTCCTCCAGCTTACGCTGCGTCTCCCATATCTTGCAGAATATTGTTGATTATACCCCTCATCACTGGAAGCTGATCTGTACATACGGCATAAACTATCTCAGCATCAATGTCGAAGTAGTGATGCGAGATAATATCACGCATTCCTTTCGCTTTTTCCAATCAACTCCCTGATATTTTTCAAGCAGTTCACTACCGCCAAGTTTGCCAACCTGCTTAAGCATTTCACCGATATTGATGAGCTGCATGCATATGCTGTCAAGCTTTTCAATGCCGACATCATCCTTTAGAAAATCGTCACTGGATTTGATGGTGCTGATTCGCTTCAGAATCTGACTGAGTGCCCACTCTATATTTTTGAGGTTTTCAACAACCATCGCGTGGTCATACATAAATTGCATCCTGCTCGATTTTACGCCTGAGTGTCTGGTTCATCCGGTCTCTGAGACGAATAACATCAACTTTGCTCCCCAGCCCTTCTTCTATGGCCTGCTTGACCCCGATCAGACTAAACATATCCGGCCTTGCGAGCTCAACAACGATATCAATATCATTGCCCGTAACTCCCTCGCCTTTGGCGTATGATCCAAACAGGCCTAGTTTGGTGACAGAGTACTGCTGGGCAAATTCATCTTTATGATGATCAAGAAAACTGATTATCTGGGTTCTCGTCAGCGGCATTGTTAGTGTCTCCTTAAAATCATGCCTTTCAAAATCTTTCTCGCGCAGAGGCGCAGAGTATCGCAGAGAAAACCTTGAAATCTTAAATCTATGAGGGTAAAGGCCTTTAAACCATTATTTTAGCTGCTGCTTCTCCTCCGTGTGAAACAGTCTTTACAGCCCTGGCTCCCGCAACAGCAGGTCCTTGATCAGATCAATCTGCCCTTCGGCTTTCACCATCTCTTCATTCATCAGCTGCTGACGGTGTT
>Ga0209800_10002724_pt1 | contig 15062 bp, 12 predicted proteins | sample Higcelweek8metaG_FD_187174 | JGI IMG/M metagenome (GOLD analysis project Ga0209800, IMG submission 187174) | Freshwater pond sediment microbial communities from the University of Edinburgh, under environmental carbon perturbations - High... | ecosystem: Environmental > Aquatic > Freshwater >...
GAGTATATTAAAATTCCTCTGTTTCTTTTCGCCTGTCCTCAACGCTGAGTAAGGTTTCCCCGTTTGGGTGCAAATCTCCAGCGCATGCAATACACGCTTATAATTCTGTAAATCAACCTCAAAATAATGAATCGGGTCAAGCCTTTTAAGTTCCTTCTGAATAAATGCAAGACCTTTATCAGTATAAATCTGTTGCCAGTAAGTTCTGATCGTTTCATCCACAGTCGGTATGTCATCCATACCATTACAAACGGCATCGATATACATCATCGAACCGCCCACCAGCAGTACAACTGAGTGCTTAACAAAAAGTTTATCAAGCAATTGCAACACATCCTGTTCGTACTGACCGGCATTATAAACATCAAAAACAGAATGGGAACCAACAAAATAATGTGTGACCAAAGAAAGCTCTTTATCAGTAGGAGCTGCAGTACCAATTTTCAATTCCCGGTAGAACTGTCTGGAATCAGATGAAATAATTGGGGAAGCAAATTTTTCGGCCAGATGAAAACTAAAATTTGTTTTGCCCACACCGGTAGGTCCGAGCAAAACAATTAATGTATGCGGATATTTAGCTATAAATGATGTTGAATCAGAATTTGTCGTCATTAAATAAACTACTGTCGTCAAAATTCATATCGCCAAAACCTTCTTCATCCAGCTCATCCAGATTAAAATCCTCATCACCATAAAAGTTCTCATCGATATTCAATTTTGAACCGGCGATAAATTCTTCTTCAGAAGTGGATTGCACAGGAGGTATACCCTTTGAAGTAACACACTCAGGTTTGCTCATCCTAATTCCCGGAACGATCTCCGTAAGTTCCATAAAGAACGATCTTTCAGTCATCAAATCAAAAATATACAATAATTTCTGCTTTTCATCTGAAAGTAGTTCTTCCAACTTGGTATCTTCCATCACAAGGTTATCGTATTCCGAGCTCGATTCCATTTCCATCAAAGTCACTTCCTGACCTTTTTCCCAATCATCTGAACAGATAAAGAAAGTTGTGAGAAGGTTTTTTTCATACTTCACAGCATCCAGTATAGCCAGATGTAAATCAAGAAAGGTAGCTTCAGAATCAATCGAGATAACACGTACAAAATTATCTGCCTCATCCGATAAAAGAGTAAATTTATATACCATATGATTTTGTTTTTAATTTCGATGTAAAAATAATATTTTTCGGCGAAATACCACCATCTTACATCAAATTTAAAAAGGGAAAAACAAAAAAAACGGGAAAATCCGTTTATTAAAATATGAACCAACCAAAAACAAGAGACGCCATATATGGCGTCTCTACATATCACTTATCACTTTAAAACGCACGGCCGTGCGTCTCTACTTATCACTTTCCGCTATTAGCTATTAGTTCTTAGCTATTAGCTAATCTCACCCTTTAAGTTTCGCTTCTATCTCTCTGACACTAGATCGGAAGCTTTTGTCGATTTCAATTAAATCGCCTACAATTTTACAGGCATGAAGCACAGTAGCATGATCCCTTTGACCAATGAGGTCACCAATTGAAGACAAAGAATTCTTTGTCATTTGTTTCGACAAATACATGGCAATTTGCCTGGCTTGCACAACCTCTCTTTTTCTGCTTTTAGTGGAGATGGCATCGACAGAAAGTGAGAAATAGTCACAGACAATGTCGCGAATCCTTTCAACGGTATTGAGTTTCGGAACTACATTCACAATACGGCTCACCACTTTTTCTGTCAGACGTAAATCTATAGTGATATTTGCCAGTGTTGAATGAGCCAACAGCGATACAAGGGTGCCTTCAAGGTCACGCACGTTGTCGGAAACATGTTCTGCAATATAATTCACGACTTCATCAGAAATTTCAAGTCCGTCGCGATAAATCTTATTTTCGAGGATAGCTTTTCTCAGATCAAAATCCGGCTTTTCGATTTCGGCCGACAAGCCCCACTTAAAACGTGTAAGCAACCGTTGTTCTAATCCTACCAGCACCAAAGGAGAACGATCGGAAGTCAACACAAGTTGTTTGCCCGTTTGATGAAGATGATTGAATAAATGGAAAAAAGTATTTTGAGTAGCTGTTTTTCCTGCAAACTCTTGTATATCATCAACGATTAACACATCGATGGTTTGATAGAAATTCAGGAAGTCATTCACAGAATTACTTCTGACAGCATCAGTATACTGAATCTGAAAAGTATTCGCTGAAACATACAATACTCTTTTTTCAGGATGCAATTGCTTTGTCATTACACCAATGGCGTTAGCGAGATGCGTTTTACCCACTCCCGATTGACCGTATACGAATAAAGGATTGAAAATCGTTTTTCCGGGTTCGCTGGCAATACTTATTCCGGCTGTACGGGCTAGTTTATTACTTTTACCTTCAATTAAATTATTAAAATTGTAGGTCGGATTTAACTGTGGATCGATTTCCGGCAAACGAGGTTTGTGGTATGGACTAATGTAATTCGAAGAAGTATTAACAGGTTTTGGTTTTTCATTGTTGCCTTCACTCGGGATACGTGTCCCTGCTCCTGTTGCCTGATCTATAAGCACACGATATTCCAGTCTTGTTCCATTTCCTACAACTCTGAAAAGTGTCATACGCAATAAGTCGATGTACTTTTCTTCAATGTATTCAACAAAAAACTGACTCGGAACCTGCAATACAAATACATTTTTATCGTACTGCAAAGCAATGATAGGTGTAAACCATGTATTATATGATGCTTCACTAATATTGTCCTTGATAACTTCCAGGCACTTATTCCACAATTTTTCAGGCATATTAGACATCATATCAAACAGGTAGAAATTTTTAAACTGATTATACTTTTCTAAATTAATTTTATGAAAAAATCAAACTGCTTGGATAGCTTCTGATTTTCGTCTTCCTTTTAGCAGGGTTACAAATTTCTGAAACATTTTTGAAATAACAAACAGGGTAAATATTTAGGGTCATTTATACTTTTTACATAGCGCTAATTTTCAATACATTACGTATTTAAACTGATTATCAGATAATTAATCTTATTAAAACAACTAATACAGTTGAATATAAGCAAATTAACAATTTAATATATTTTTTACGATTTGAGTGGCGTAAAATGCCCAAACTCTTGCATATTCAGGCATTAATGATTCAAAAAACAGTAATAAAAAAAAAAGTAAAATTTTACGCTATTTAGAATAATTATAAATTAAATCTTATTTTTCCTTAGATCCGAAAAGAGAAAAATGCACATATCTTTTCGGACTTTTCTGCAAGTCAATGAGCAACTTATCAGCACTGTTCACTGTATTTGAAAGGTTCAGATAGAGCGATTTATCATTTACAAGTAAGCCAAGACTTCCTTCCGAATTTTTTATTTGTCCGGTGATATGATTCAGGTCTTTAATTGTAAGATCAACATTGTTAAAGGTAGAGGCAAAATCGATTTTTTTCAGGTTTCCACTAATGACTCTGAAGTCACTGGTCAATACATTCACATCATCGATAATACCCGGCATATCATTTTTCATCATCTTTTTTAGTGCTGCTGAACTAACTGCAAGATCAGCGGATGTTTTTTCAATGGAACTGAGACTGTTCTGAACGGCTTTCCCATCCACCAACAAGCGTACTGACCTTAACAGCGAATCAGCTTGCGTAGCAATACTTTCAATCTTCGGCATCAGGTCGCCCGACAATTGGCTCAATAAACCAACACCCACTTGCGAATCAAGTGTGTCGCCCGACTGATGTTGTGACTGATTATGAACATCAGTTGCATAAACAAGCTGAATGGCCTTCCCGCCCATCAGTCCATCATCGAACAATTCAATAGCAGTTCCATTAGGTAATGATATATCATTGCTTACTGAAATTTTGACAACAAAGGGGGTTGAGCTTGTAAAGTCATACTTTATTTCCTCCACTTGCCCCACTTTATAACCTTTTATAAATACTGGAGAAGAAGGTACGAGTCCGTCGACGTGTTCATAAATCCCATAATAATAACTGATGGGAGAAAAGATGTCAATTCCTTTTAAAAAGTTCAAACCAAAATAAAGGATAAAAATAGCAGCAACTGTCATCAATCCGACACGAATTTCTCTGGAAAGTTTTATTTTTTTCATTTGAAAATATTTATAATCTTTACTTTACATATTTCAATGCTTCACTGACGGTAATTTTCTTTTCTCCGACAAAAGCTATGATAAAAGCATCCGGGAATTTAGCATTAATATCATTTTTCAATTTTGTGATTTTAGAGTATTCTGTTTCGGCACCATAAGTGTATTTATACATTCCGCCCTCTTTATAGTATTCAACGTTTTTTAATCCTTTAAAACCTGCATGGTTACTTTTCAGTGACGTCGGCGATGCCTTGATTTGTATTTTAAAAACAGGCATCTGTTTCCCCTCTTCTGAATTTAAAGCTTCATCCTTAGTATTAACAGGTGTAACTTTGATATCATCAGAATCTTTAGCTTCTTTTACTTTTCTATTATCCTCAGCTCTCTTCTCCTGAATGCCGGCACTTTCACTTTCATCTCCATTTGAATAATTCAGCTTTTTGTAATGATTATTCTTGTATTTTAAAAAAGCACTATAGATACTTTCTGCAAGCTCATTCTGACCAATATTACTTGTGAGATACATTTCCTCTGAATAATTTGAAATAAAACCTAACTCAATTAGTACGCTCGGACAAGCAGAACGGTGTAACACCCAAAAACCAGCCTGTCGCACTCCGCGATCGAAGCGTTTGGCACTCTGCGTAAATTGTTTCTGTATATCGGTAGCAAATGAGATACTGTTATCCATGTAGGTATCCATCATAAATTCAAACATAATATATGAATCTACCGATGAAGGATCAAAACCACGGTACTTTGTCTGATAATCATCTTCGAGTAACATTACGGCATTTTCTGCCATGGCGACATCTAAGTTGGACTGGCTTTTGGCAAGACCGAGCGTATAGGTCTCAGCTCCATAAGCAGCTCTGCTTTTTGCAGCATTGACATGGATAGAAATAAACATATCCGCATGATTATTATTGGCTACTGATGCTCTTTCCTCTAAAGGAATAAAAACATCCGTTTTACGGGTATAAACAACTTTTACATCGGACAATTTTTTTTCAATGAGATTTCCCACTAATCTCACAATCGTCAGGGTAATGTCTTTTTCTCTTGATATTTTGCCTATTGCACCAGGATCATGTCCACCATGACCTGCATCCAACACAAGTACGAATTCTTTCTTCTGCGCATGTAACGGATTGTTTGACAACAACGAAACAACACAAAAGAACAATAACAAATACTTTGATGGAATTTTATACTTCATAAACACCCATAATATTGATTATAAAATAACAATGTTATGCAAAAGTACGATTTTATCCGATTTTATTCGTTGGGATAGCGGTAATTTTTCAAATTATTTATAAAAAATAGTTATTAAATAAGCCAACTGCTTTTTTTTGACTAATTTTGCACTTTGAATAAAAAGCTCAGCCCGACCGGATGAAATCCTTTATGTTATTGATTTTTAATCACGTCAAAACAGTCATTCTACTTTATAGTATGATGGCTTTTTCATTTTTGGGCCACTCTCAAAATCCAACACCACTGGATTCAATTCAAAACAATGTTGTGAAAACCAACACTAATGCTTACTACGACTCGATTTCGCCAACAACAAATTACATCCCTGTCACACAAAAACGGAATGAGATAGAAGCTGAAATCAAATACAAAGCCAATGACTCAATCGTTCTGTTTGGAAATGGTACTGCATTTTTACATGGTGAAACTGAAATAAATTATCAGGCAATCACTTTGAAAGCAGATTATGTCAGGGTAAAAATTGATAGTAGCTTAGTATATGCAAAAGGTACAAAAGATGAAAAAGGTGAGCTAATCGGTGAGCCTGTATTCAGTGAAGGGGAGGCATCCTACAATTCCAGGGAACTAATGTACAATCTAAAATCAAAAAAAGGTTACATACGACATGTAGTGACTCAGGAAGGTGAAGGATACATCATTAGCGACAGAACAAAAAAAACCGAAGACAACATCTTTTGCCTGGCAGGAGGAAAATATACAACCTGCGAGAACCATGATCATCCTGACTTCTACCTGAGTATCTCAAAAGGAAAAGTTAAGCCCGGGGAGTTTATTGTGACCGGACCAGCACACCTTGTCATCGCCGACGTCCCTTTGCCTATTGCGCTACCATTCGGATTTTTTCCTTTTACCAGCAAGTATTCTTCAGGGGTACTGATGCCTAACTATACGGATGAAATGACCAGAGGTTTCGGTTTGACAAACGGTGGTTACTATTTTGCAATTAACGACTACATGGATTTGGAACTAAAGGGAGATATTTACACTAAAGGCACCTGGGCATTATCGGCAACCACCAGTTATACAAAACGTTATAAATTCAGAGGCAACCTGAGTATCAGCTACAGGGAAGATGTGACAGGGGAAAAAGATATGCCCGATTACAACAAAGCCAATAACATGAGTATCCGCTGGTCGCATTCACAAGATGCTAAAGCAAATCCCAATTACACCTTTTCATCCAGCGTGAACTTTTCCACCAGTGGTTACAACAGAAGTAATGTAAACTCATACTATCGTCCCGAACTGAACTCTGAAAATACTAAAAGTTCAAGTATTTCTTTTACCAAAAGATTTGCCAACCTGCCTTCATTGAATTTATCAGGAAGTATGTTGATCAATCAACGGACAAAAGACTCGACCATTAACTTAAGTTTGCCTAACATCAATCTTTCCTACAGCAGGTTTTATCCTTTTAAAAGGAAAAATCCTGTCGGCAAAGAAAGATGGTACGAAAAAATCACCATGTCCTATTCGGGAGCTTTTGCCAACAGTATTGACACCAAGGAAAATAAGCTGCTGACTTCCTCTTTTACACGCGACTGGAGAAACGGGATGAAACACAGCATTCCTGTTTCAGCGAGCTTTAACTTATTCAAATTCATCAATATATCGCCCAGCATAAATTATACGGAAAGATGGTACCTACGTTCCATTGAAAGATCATGGGACACCGCCGCGCAAAAGGAAGTAAACGACACCACGGATGGGTTTTACAGGGTTTATGATTTTAACATGGGAGCTTCAGCTTCAACAAAGTTATATGTGTTTTTCGTGCCTATAAGTTCGATATTCGGCGACAAGGTAGATCGTATACGACACGTGATGACACCGAGTGTTGGATTCGGCTACACTCCCGACTTCGGAGATTCAATGTGGGGCTATTACGACACCTACACAAAAAGTGTCCGTTCGTCATCGAATCCTGCCGTTTATAACGATACTGAAGTCGAGTATTCCAAGTTTTCCGACGGATTATACGGCACTCCGGGTAGAGGAAAATCAGGAAATATCAACTTTTCTCTGGGGAATAATGTAGAAATGAAAGTCAGAAACGACAATGACACCACCGGAAATAACAAGTTCAAAACAATAAGTTTAATTGATAACCTGTCTATCGGCGGTAGTTATAACTTAGTTGCCGACTCTATGCGATGGTCTCAATTTTCTGCAAGCATAAGACTCAAACTAACAAAAAGTTATTCTTTAAGTCTGAGCACAAGTTTCGATCCTTACATGTACGGCCTAAACTCGTCAGGCAATCCTGTCAGAATCAACAAACTGAGATGGAATAATGGGATGTTTCCAAGATTTCAGGGAACAAGCACCTCTTACAGCTACACATTCAACAACGACACCTTCAATAAACTATTCGGAAAGAAAGTCACTGATGATGAAAAGAAAGGAGATGAAACACCTCCCGGTCAGGACTTTCCTGATACTGACAACACCGACAATATAAGCAAATCAGGAGAAGACTTGGCAAATAAAGGCAAAAAAACTACGACTGAAATTGCTTATGACGGGTATGCCAAAGTAACCATTCCCTGGAGTCTCAGCATAAATTATTCTATCAGATATGGCAACTCAAATATTTTCAATAAAGACAAAATGGAGTACGAAATGGACTTCACACACAATCTGAGTTTGAACGGCAACATAGCTCTCACTCCCAACTGGACTATCAGCGGAAATTCATCCTACGATTTTACATTCAAACAGTTTACTTATACCAGCATTTCGATAAACCGCAGCTTACATTGTTGGAATATGTCGGCAAGCATAGTACCCTTTGGCACCTACAAATCATATAATTTTCACATAGGAGTGAATGCCAGCATGTTGTCTGATTTAAAATATGACAAAAGAAGCGAATACGGTGTGAACAATATTACCTGGTATTAGGTTATATTAATTCTCAGGACATTAAAAATAAAACAAAAACAATTTAATAATTACAAAGAATGAAAATTACAGCAAACAAATCAGTTTCAGCAACATACGAATTATTTGTTGGTGGCGAAAATGAAGGAGAATTAGAATTAATGGAAAAAGCAACCGCCGAACAACCACTGAGTTTTATTTACGGTGCCGGGATGATGTTGCCTAAGTTCGAAGAGAATATTTTCGGATTATCAACCGGGGATAATTTTGATTTTGTTATTGAAGTGGATGATGCATACGGTGAGTATGAAGACGAAAATGTACTGGATTTAGATCGTTCAATTTTCGAAATTGACGGAAAATTAGATGAAAAAATGATTTTTTCAGGAAATGTTGTACCTTTGATGGACTCAGAAGGAAACCGTCTGAATGCACAAATTGTGGAAGTAACAGCTACTCATGTCAAAGTAGATCTAAACCATCCTTTGGCAGGCGAGACCCTTCATTTTAAAGGTTCAGTACTGGAAGTTCGCGATGCTACTGAAAAGGAACTCAACGCTCTTATGGGTGGTGGTTGCGGCTGCGGAAGCGGTGGTTGCGGTAGCGATGACTGTGGTTGCGACGACGAAAAAGAAGGTGAAAGCTGTGGCTCAGGCTGTGGATGCCATTGATATTCAATGGTTAAACGATTAATCGATTAAACATAATTACATGTCAAATTCAATCGGGAAATTATTTACTTTTACTTCTTTCGGGGAGTCGCACGGTAAAGGCATCGGCGGCATTGTTGATGGATGTCCGGCTGGCATTGAGCTGGACGAAACATTCATTCAGAGCGAGTTGGATCGCCGGAAACCCGGACAATCATCCATCGCAACTCCCAGAAAAGAAGATGATAAGGTTGAATTTTTATCCGGAGTTTTTGAAGGAAAGACAACCGGTACGCCTATCGCATTTATTATCTGGAATCAGCAGCAGCAAAGCAAGGATTATGATCATTTAAAAAATGTGTATCGGCCTTCGCATGCCGACTATACTTATCAGCAAAAATATGGTATCAGGGATTACCGTGGAGGCGGTCGCAGCTCAGCGCGTGAGACTGCTTCCAGGGTAGTTGCCGGCGCCATTGCCAAGTTGGTATTGAAAAAGCTGGGTGTGGAGATTACCGCTTATACCTCTCAGGTCGGGCATATTGCCATGACCCAAACACATGAATCGGTTGATTTAACATCGATAGAAAACAATATCGTCCGCTGTCCGCAACCCGAAGTTGCAGAGAAGATGATTGATTACATCTCTTCTCTTAAAAAAGAAGGCGATTCCATCGGAGGCGTAATTTCCTGCGTTATAAAGGGCATTCCTTTAGGATGGGGCGAACCTATCTTCGACAAGTTACAGGCAAGGCTGGCTCATGCCATGCTGAGTATCAATGCCTCGCATGGATTCGATTACGGCAAAGGTTTTGAGGGCGTATCGCTGAAAGGTTCCGAAATGAACGATGCTTTCATCAATGACGGCGAAAAAGTGAGCACAAAAACCAATTTTTCCGGAGGCATACAAGGAGGTATCAGTAACGGTCAGGATGTTTATTTCCGTGTGTTGTTCAAACCAGTAGCCACCATATCAAAGAAACAATCGACCGTTGACATTCAGGTCAATGAAGTTGAACTGGAAGCACGTGGCAGGCATGACCCATGTGTTTTACCAAGAGCAGTGCCTATCGTTGAAGCTATGGCGGCAATGACCCTGTTGGATTTGTACTTTAACTCAACAGCAAAGATATGAACCAGTCGGACAAATGGGCGGTCATCATCAATCTGAAATCAGGAAAAAAGAATTTCAGAATTCAAATCAATTATCTTTTCAGAAAACTGGAAGAGGCAGGCATCGCTTATGAACACCGCACCACTGAGTTTGCAGGTCATGCTGTACTGATAGCACGCAATTTTGCCAAAAGGCAATTCAGCAATTTTCTCGTGGTTGGAGGTGACGGCACCATCAGCGAAGTTATTAACGGGATATTCGACACCAAAACAACTCACAATCAACCTTTAAAGATTGCCCAAATTCCGAGAGGAACCGGCAACGATTGGGCAAGATTCTGGGGATTGACAAGGGACTACAAACATTCCATCAAGATTTTTCTTGAAGGCAAAAGCCGGAGCATAGATATAGGAAGAGCTGATTTCATGCTCGAAGGCGAACAACAAAGTCGCTTCTTCATCAATTCAATAGGTTTCGGACTCGATGCTGCTGTAGCGCACAACACCAACCGTCTGAAACGGTTCGTGGGCAGTCACGCTTTCCTGTACATGATTGCACTGTTGTGGGCAGTATTTAAATTTAAACCCAAACAAGCAAAACTCAGTTCAGCTGAAAAACAAATTGAAGATGTTCTTTTCACCATGAACATCGCCAATGGCTGTTACAGTGGTGGAGGCATGAAGCAAAATCCCGATGCCGTTCCATACGACGGACTTTTGGATGTGATGATGGTAAGAAAACCTTCATTCAAAGAAATAACAACTGCACTCCCTTTGGTATTTAACGGCAAAATACTGCAACATCCGGCAATTGAATCTTTCCGTAGCACCGATCTTTTACTGCACACCCAAAATGGCAACTACTTTGAAGCAGATGGTATAGTGATACATTATTCGCCACCGGTGAATATCAAAATTATCCCGGATGCTATTCAGATGATTGTACCATAGAATCGTTGAACTGTTTAATTGTTATTTTACTTTTCTTTTTTAATCAGCAGACACAATCCTATGAAAGTAATCAATGCATTCAGGATCAATCGCTCGTGACTGAACTCATAACCGTTGAACCATGCTTTCGAATTTAAATCGAAAACAAGACACAAAACAGGCGAAGCAATGGCTACCCAGGGAACATAACGGTCTTTTACTTTTTTCTTTATGAATATTCCAAACACAAACATACCGAGCAGAGGTCCGTATGTATAACTTGCTAATTTATAAACCGTATCGATAACTGAAGTATTGTTCAGCATGTTGATAACGAAAATCACCACAGCCATAACGACCGCCATACCCAGATGTACTCTTTTACGGACAGAAGACACTTCTTCATCGGTTTTTTTCTTCGGAGTTTCAAGGATATCGATGACAAACGAAGTAGTAAGGGCAGTAAGGGCAGAACCTGCAGCGGCATAAGCAGCAGAGATCAATCCAATGATAAACAGCAAACTCACGATAACAGGAAAGTAACCCTGTGTAGCAAGAAGAGGAAAAACTTCATCACCTTTCTCGGGCAACACAATGTTGTTTCTCGCAGCAAAAGTATAAAGCAAAACGCCTAGCATCAGGAAAAGCAAATTGACAAATACCTGCAAGATACCTCCTGTAATCATGTTTTTCTGCGAATCGCGTGAATTCTTGCAACTCAGGGTTTTTTGCATTAAATCCTGATCCAATCCTGTAATGGCTATCACAGTGAAAATACCGGCCAAAAACTGTTTAAAAAAATAGCGATTGTCGTTCACATCTTCAAAAAAGAAAATTTTCGACATTTCGGAAGCGCCAATAATACCAAATAAATCACCACCCAAATTATTGACAATATAGTAGATACACAATCCAACAGTAACAATCAGACTTAAGGTCTTTAATGAATCCGTCCATATCAGCGACTTCACTCCACCCCGAAAAGTATAGAGCCAGACAATGCCCACCGTAAAAAACAGGTTCAACACAAAAGGCAGGTGCAGTGGTCCGAAAACCAGCAATTGCAACACCACGCACACGATAAACAGTCGGATAGATGCACCCAGCATTTTGGAGACGAAGAAAAACCACGCACCGGTTTTATAGGTCGACATGCCAAACCGACTTTCGAGGTACTCGTAAATTGAAACCAGATTCATCCGGTAAAACAGAGGAATCAGCACAAAGGCGATAATCAACTGGCCAACAGCAAAGCCCAGCACCATTTGCAGATAGGAAAATCCGCTTGCCGCTACCATTCCCGGTACGGATACAAAAGTTACACCCGAAATGTCTGCACCGATAGTGGCAAACGCCACAACATACCAGGGTGATTTTCGATTACCGGAGAAAAAACCGGCATTGTCGGCTTTGCGGCCGGAGAGATAGGAAATGCCGAACAGAACGGCAAAATATGTAACTATAGTTAATAGTATGAGTATTGGAGTCATCTTCAATTAAAAATTAAGAATTAAAAATTAAAAGAGTTTAGAGATTAGATTTTTGTTTCATAGTAAGAATGATTTTCGCAAGAATTTTGCAAAGTTCTTCGGCATCATTTATTATACTTATTTTCTGTTCTTCAGTGATATAATCGGTTGCGAAAAGCAATTTTATCCAGTAAATTGTTTCGCGGGCTTCTTTGTAGGAAATGCTTAACTTTGATAAAAAATCTTTATCTGACTGCCCTCCAATACTTTCCTCAATATTTGCACCGATAGAAGTTCCACTACGTAAAACTTGTTTAGAAAGTACAAATTCTTTCTTTTCATTTTGCAAATGTTTGTACAGCTTGACTATTCTAACTGCAAATACAAATGATTTTTCCTGTAAAATGTTATACTTCGCCATATCTTTGAATTTTTAATTCTTAATTTTTAATTATAAATTAAATAAAGTTTACGTTGAATTTTGAATTTTTCCACATCACCAACCCACATTGCCTTGATTTCGTCGGCACTTTTACCTTCTAAGATCATTTTACGTACATAATCAACACCGATTAGTTTCTCAAAAAATGAACGAAAAAAGTGGTCATCCATGTTCATATTTCGGTAAACTTCAATCAGATAAGTCAGATCAATTCCTTTTTTCAGGATTTCTTCATCAGTAAGGGCGGTGAGGTTAACCCCATAGCACAACCGGTCTTTTTGTGGCGGATTAATGGCTGACGGCATACTGCGGGGTGTGAAAGAATAATTATAGCCAATCATATTCGGGTGCCCGTAAATCTGGAAGGGCAAATTCGTCCCACGTCCCAGACTAACGGGTGTAGCTTCAAAATAACAAATTGAAGGATAGAGATAGATGGCCGTCATGTTGGGCAAATTAGGTGATGGCGGAATCGGCAATCGATACAAGGTTTGATGGGTATAATTCAGACAAGGAATTACTTTCAGCTGGCAAACACGACCTTCGGGTAGCCATTTTTCGCCATTGACCATCATGGCGAGTTCGCCGAGCGTCATGCCGTGAACCACGGGGATGGGCAACCAACCGACGCCCGATTTGAATTTCATGTCGAGAATGGGACCGTCCACGTAATGTCCGTTCGGATTAGGTCGATCCAGAATCAACATAAGTTTACTGTTTTCGGAACAAGCATCCATTAGTTTGACCATCGAGATATAATAAGTATAAAACCGCAAACCAACATCCTGAATATCAAAAACAAGAACATCAAACTTACTCATACTTTCCTTTGCGGGCTTACCTGCATCACCATCATAAAGAGATAGAACAGGCACACCTGTTTTTTGATCAATGGAGCTTCCCACATGATCACCGGCGCCTGCATCACCACGGAAACCATGTTCCGGAGAAAATACTGCGGTTACATTTATCTTATTCTCTATCAACACATCCAGGATATGTTGATCACGAACCATTCCTGTATGATTGGAAAAAAGCGCTACCCTTTTACCTATTAAAAGGGACAAATAGGTGTCGGTTCGTTCTGCTCCTACTACGACCGAAGTTTCCTGTGCATGTGTAACAAATATATTACACATAAGAAAACAGCAAATAAAACGAATAATTTTCATGGCATTTAATTGAATAAAAGGTCAATTTTTAATGAATACCTGTCGACAAAAATAGTAATTTTTCTTTGATCGTCAAATAATCTGTCATACCACATTACCACATTCTGATAAATAATATTTTTAATCAGTTTTTCAGCGTTTTAGTTGGATAATACGTAACTAAATGTTATTTTTGTGACGTAAAAATCCATTCATTTAATCCGTAAAACAAAAGTTGTATGACAACTTTATCTAAAGTTGAAAATAAAAAAAGTCATGGAAAACATAACAGAATCACCCTCCCATTTCCCGCATTTGGACAAGATGTCGGTAACTGAACTTTTAACCGGCATCAATCAGGAAGATGCCAAAATACATGTAGCTATTCAGAAGGTTATTCCTCAGATAGAAATACTCGTCGACAAAATTTTAGAACGAATGCCACTCGGTGGTCGCGTTTTTTATATCGGTGCAGGTACCAGTGGTCGTTTGGGCGTACTTGATGCTTCGGAAATTCCCCCTACATTCGGAGTTTCTCCCGGCATCATCATTGGATTGATTGCCGGAGGAGATACGGCTTTAAGAAGTGCTGTAGAAGCAGCCGAGGACAACACCGTACAAGCATGGAAAGACATGGAAGCATTTCAGATCAATAAATTAGATACGGTGATTGGCATTGCGGCATCGGGTACCACTCCTTACGTAATCGGGGGCATTCAAAAAGCAAGAGAAGAAGGTTTGCTGACCGGCTGTATCACCTGCAATCCGGGTTCAGGACTGGCAAAAGCTTCGGAACATCCAATTGAAGCGGTCGTTGGTCCGGAGTTCGTTACCGGCAGTACCCGTTTAAAAGCCGGTACAGCTCAGAAATTGATTCTGAACATGATTTCTACTACCCTTATGATAAAGATGGGGCGCGTGAAAGGAAACAAAATGGTCAACATGCAGCTGACAAACAAGAAGTTAGTAGAACGCGGAACACGCATGATTGTAGAAGAACTCGGTCTTCCGAAAGAGGAAGCAAGAGAG
>Ga0209800_10002730_pt1 | contig 15032 bp, 12 predicted proteins | sample Higcelweek8metaG_FD_187174 | JGI IMG/M metagenome (GOLD analysis project Ga0209800, IMG submission 187174) | Freshwater pond sediment microbial communities from the University of Edinburgh, under environmental carbon perturbations - High... | ecosystem: Environmental > Aquatic > Freshwater >...
GTGATCCAGACGGGGATCGAACCCATAACCTACGGCTTAGAAGGCCGTTGCTCTATCCAATTGAGCTACTGGACCAAACTCGAAACATTTTGTTTTGCGGCTGCAAATATAAAAAAAATGGTTTCAAAATCGGGCAAACCTTGAGATTTTAATGGAGTATTTGTGATGAAGGTAGTTCAATGGACTTTTGATCACCAATAAAGAAAGGCTTAAATATGCTCAGCAATTTCAATATTTAACAAACCTGCCAGAATAACCAGAATTTTTGTTTTCAGTTTTAATGATATAAATCCCTGGTTTAAGATGGGCAACAGTGAGGGTAGGGTTTTCAATCCGTCCACTTTCCACCAGTTCTCCAAACGAATTATATAACCTGTAATTGACAGCATTTTCATGAAGGTTGGATATGGTGATATGATCCACTGCGGGATTGGGGAATATCGAAAGTTGAGAAGACTTCATATTAACAGTGGTTATGCTTTTCGGTTGATAACTATAGTAATAGTTTTTTTGCTCTTCAATAGCCCAACTATCTGTACGTTCATCATAATAGGTTTTAGTGTACTGGATCAAGTTATCATCAGCATCGTAGGTATTATCAATTCGTGCCGACTCGTTCCATGATCCGGAATCGGCTGTACTGACCCAATTGAAATAAGAAGCATGATAGGTGTTGCTTTCCGGGTATTTAAATTCGGCTTTAGAAAAATTTAGGGTGATCCCGGTATTTCCGTCCCAATATGAAGTTTTAACAGATGTTCTTCTTTCTAAAGAATCGAATGTTTCAAAACTGTATTTTTTATAAACCCAGGATGAAACAGTATCATACTGTGATCTTTCAAGCAGTGCAGATAAGTCGGCATAGCAGTTTATAGTAATTTTCGTTGAATCAGTATATTGGTATTGATATTTTACCAGAGAAATCGAATTTGAAACAAAGTATTTTTTATGAGCATCTTCATGAACTTCATATTCTAACTCACCGTTAGGATTATACAAGTAATCAATTTCGGAATCTGCCAATTCTGAATTTTCTGTTGCATGAATCAATTGATTTTTATCGTTATACGAATATAAATATTTGGAAATTCTGATGTTAGAAGGTGCACTCGAGTTATCGGTTATTGTTTTTTGTATCAGATTACCCTGCTCATAAACATAATCTTCTATACGATAATCAATAGCAGAAGAATCGCCATATCCCGTAAGCATGAAATTTTCCCATGGTTGGCGAATCAGGTATTTCATGATCTGCCCATTTTCATTATATGTCCTTATTTGGGTAATATTTTCAAATTCATTTTTCTCATTAAAGAATAAACATTTGCTTGATTTCAAACGCGATGACTCATCATAGTCAAAATACCAATGATCGAATTCCTTAAAATATCCTATACTTCTCTCACCCAAAATTGAATCAAGAACTGGACGATCGGATGAACTGCCATAACGAAACAGGTCGGTATGCAGAAACAGATTATCTGGATTATTTAGTTGGACTCCACCATCATTCACCAATACATCCTCAACTACTTTATCAAACCAATCTTGTCTGTTAACAGATACAATGACATTCTCTTTCGTCAGAATAAATTGACCTTTCTTTATAGGATCATGCGAATATATTTTACCGGATATCAGGAAAATAAGGATTAGCAATAAAGTAATTTTACACCCATATTCACTTGTATGATTATTTACAAACCTGATTCCATTTTTAAAATTATGTTTCATCTTTCAAATTTTACTGTAGAACAAATCAAAAAAACTGCATTCATTATTACTCATCAGTGTAATTGGGATTTACCCATCGATCTTCCTGTGGTATTAAATAAAAATACCAGTCATCCGACAGGAGATCTGAAGAAATCTCGTTGGGCTGGTCAGTTGCATATCGATAATCAGATAATTTATCTTTCAAGTTGAGACGTACAATATCGAACCAACGGCCATCTGGCTCCAAGCTGAGTTCCCAGGCGCGCTCCCACACTACTGAATCGAGAAACTGTTCGGTGGTAAGGGTTGGTGCCAGGTCGAATTTTGAAGGTACATCAGGATCAAGCTTGTTAGCCCTCCTCCGAACCTTATTTACTGCCTCATAAGCCGATTCATCCAATTTGCCTGAACGGGCGCTGGCTTCGGCATAGGTGAGTAGTGTTTGGGCATACCGCAACAAATACAACGTTATTTCCATCCCGTTTTCCAAGGATTTTGGTGTGTCTTTATTGTTTACACTAATATCAACCCACTTTAGGTAAATCGCTTTATACATAAATTCACAAGAATTTTCCAATGGATTATAAGCGTTAAAAACCAGGCTGTTTATTGTTGAATCAAGTATTGAATAACCAGTAATAGAATAGTAGCCGGTAATTAAAGAATTCCATTTCCGATAGTTATTCGGAAAAATGTTGAAGAATTTAAATTCGGGTATATATGTACCTGTTAAACTAGGAATGTAAATCGACACATTGTCCCCATCCGCATATTGAGAGTTGCCAGTTTTGTAAATCAGATTCATTGTATTTTTTGTTTTGTCATCATCCGAATTAAAAAATAAGCCAAAAACAGTTTCTTTATTATGCTTGTTTTCAATTTTCCAAAGATTTGCAAAATCATCAAGTAATTCAAAATTGAAATAATCGGCCTGTTGAATCACTTCACCTGAATACTTTGCAGCCTCGGCATATTTGCTTTGATCGTTTAACGGGAAGCCAGCCCAGGCCAGGTAAATTTCAGCCAGTAGCGCTTTGACAGTCCCTTTGTGCGGTGTTTCGCCTGGAATACGTGCACTGGTATATGTGTCGGGAAGTAAATCCAACGCATTCAGTAAATCCTCCTCAATAAAATCATAAACTTCAGTATAACTTGGTTTTTTTACTAAATAATTTACTTCCGTGTCGGTAATTAAAGGAGGCGTACCAAAAAGCCGGGCCAGCTTAAAATAGCAGTAACCTCTCAAAAAGTAAAGTTCACCAGCCAGTTCCGTTTCATCTTTAACTGAAAGTTGAGCGATCATTGAATTCAATGTAATAATGGCACTGTATAATCTTTTATAAATAGTGCCGGTAATCTCAGAATAATCAATATCTTCTTCACCATAACTCGAACAGTTTCCATCATCATCCTGGGCAACATGAGAGTAAATATTCACATCATCGCTACGGCTCAATGTTGTAAAATAGTTTTCATCGTGGACCTTTGCCAGAAGGGAATAGACTCCGTTGAGCAGATCAACCTTTTCTTGTTTTTTATCAATCACAATGTATTCATTATCTTCTTCGTGAAAAAAAGTATCACAGGAGAAAAAAACGAGCAACAATACGATGGTTATATATTTTTTCATTTCGATCTAAAAAGTGAGGTTAATACTGAAATAGACTCCCTGTGGACTTGGATAAGATCCCCTATCCATTGCATTATCTGTAAAATTGTTGTTGGTGTAAATGGTTGCCTCCGGATCGTAACCACTGTAACGGGTTAGCGTAACAAGGTTTTCAAAACTCAGTGTATAGGCTATACTGATTTGGGAGGCAATTTTTCTAGTTTGATTATAGGTGAAGCTCAGCGTTTTCAGACGTAAGAAACTGGCATCTTCAACAAAATAAGAGCTTTCATAAAATATTGAGTTCGTAATGCATTTTAATTTTTTCAATACAAAATCACGAACATCAGCATTTGTCCCGGTAATGTAGGTTGAAGCTTTGGTGGCATTGTATTTATCAACGCCGATTGCTCCGTACCACAACATTTCACAAGAGAAGTTCCTGAATTCGAAAACATTTAACCAGTTTACTGTAAAATCAGGAATTGAGTTACCTATAATCGTCTTGTCATTTTCGGTTAATTTATTCGGGTATAACGAATCAACTTTTAAATAGGCTATCCCAAATTTTTGTACATATTTTTTTGAAGCTTTTTCTATATCCGATAAATCAGCCCATTTCCCTTGATAATTGTATCCGGTTATCGAACCAAGTTCTTCATTTTCTTTGGCATAAAAATCGGGATATAATATATCGGTATTGTTTAGACTGATGGGCACACTATCATTAAGTTTAGTAATATACTGGTGGTTTGTAGAATAACCTGCCCGGGTTGACCAATAAAAGTGCTTCGAATTAAAAGGGACAAGCTCCAGACTTAATTCAAGTCCCGAGTTTTTCATTTCTCCAATATTCTGATAGAACGTTCCTCCTCCATAGAAGTAAGGAATTGAACGCTGAATTAACAAATCAGAATTCTTTTTTATATAATAGCCTGCCGCTAGGTTAATTCGGTTTTGAAACATTGAAATCTTTGTTCCATAATTGGTTTCAGTCACTTTCTCATGAGTAATTTTATGGTTGGCCAAATTTGTAATATAAACAGCCTGTGCTGTTTCGTTGTTGGCATAATATTTTGAGCTGATTGAATACAAATCGTTCGATAGACTATTGAGCGGATAATTACCCGACCGCCCCCGGTTTACATACAGATTAAATTCATTTACCCATGCAGGAAGGTGAAAGATTCTCTCTTTAGCCAAATCCCAGTTCAGGGCAACAGAAGAGAAAAGTTCAGATTGATTTACATAAAATCCTTCCTTTAAATGGTTGTAATTAGCGATTAGCGAGATAAAATATTTCTTTTTATAATTGTAATTGACATTGAAAATGGCGGAATTGATGGAACAAAGCACTGAACCCTTTTCACCAAAGATTGCATTTGAGCCCCGCAGATAAATATCGTTCTCAACAGTGAGCCCATCAAGTTCAACATTCTTTACTGAATCAACTTTCCAGTAAATATTGCCTTTATAATTCCGGTAATGTATTGAAGCATTGATCGCATGATTCTTCAATTGTTTTTCATAACAGAGGTCATACTGCTGGTTCAGAATAGTATAACTTTCTTTGCTACTTAGAAAATGTACTATTTCCTGATCTTTAGTGATTTTTTGAGGTGGAATATAGGATGAATATGTAGCGTCCCTTAAAGATAGCGATAAGGTAGCACGTATAGAAAATTCTTTATTTAAACGATAAAAACCAACCAGATTTGCTGAATTTGTATTTTCAATCTTTCTTTTCAATTGCTGATAAAATAGTTCATCGGGCGATATTTTATTATTGGAGAGTGTCGCAACCGAGGAGCTTGTAACATCATTATAATAAAGCCGTTCTGTTTTTTTAGTTAAAAAACTGTCGGGTGTTGACCGAAAGGCTGGTTCAAAGTTTATTCCCTTAAAAATAACAGAATTCCCCAGGTAATTATCCAAGTTGTTTTTATTCTCCTGATGGCTTCCTTTATAAAGTAACCTGATTGACATCTTATCGCCAATCACCTTTGAAATATTTCCTGTTAATGTATATTTATTGTAATTTGAGTTTACAATGATTCCGTTGTGATTGTAATAATTCCCTGAAATATAGTAATCAATGCCTTTAGCACTGCCCTGTCCAGAAAGCTGGTATTCGCTGATACTACCTGTTCGAAAAAGTTCTTCCTGAAAATTGTCATATCCAAGCGTATTTCCCAACGAATCGCGATAGGCTGGATATTTTTCATAATCATGTTGCATAGGGTATCTTCTATAAAAGGAGGTGCCGATCTTCGAATCACTTGAATCGAGTGTACTATAAAAGGCTTCAGAATCCATCAGGTTATATCGTTTTTTAAATTGTTGATATCCCTTCTTTATACTCGCATTAAATTGGGTTTTGCCTCCTCCCTTCTTTGTTTCAATAATGATTACACCATTCCCACCCAAATAACCGTACAACGCTGTTGAAGAGGCATCTTTTAATATGGTTATGCTGTTTACATCGTGGGTATTCAAGTCAGAAATCCCCAACGTCTTAAAATTTACAACAGGAATTAACACTCCATCAACCACATACAATGGATCGGTACTTCCAAAAATGGAACTGACACCCCTTATCCTGACCTTATTGTGATCACCAGGTGCGCCGGAGACCTTTGTTGTCCAGACCCCGTTCACACGGCCATGCAAAGCATCGTTCACATCGTTTGTATTCAACTTATCGATTGTTTTCCCTTCAATCTGATCAATTGGCCTCCCTTTTTCAAGAGATTCTATCACTCTGTAATTACTGGAAACTTTCACTTCGTTGATCTCACTCCGTTTCATTTCCATCATTATTTCAAGTTCACAGTCCTGATATATATTCAGTAGTACCTGCTTTTCCTGATAACCTACAAAACGGACTATCAGCGTGTAATTACCTGGTTTTATTCCGATTGAAAAATTTCCTCCGGAATCGGTAAACGTACCATTCGTTGTACCTTCGATAAAAACAGTTGCTGCTACCAATCCATCTTTAGAGACCGCATCGCGCACAGTCCCCTTTATTTTATAATTCGTTTCAAGTACTCTGCTTTTTACTATGATATGGTTCTTATTAAAAACAATATCAACTGGAGCCTGCTTCTTGATTTCATCCAATGCATTTTGTACAGTCATCGATTCTGAAGAAAGAACAATATTCATTTTCAGGAATCCCTCTTTACTATTATAATAAATGCTGATTTCGGGCAATTTATCTAACTCAACCAAAGCCTGCTTTACAGTTAATTTCGTACTGGAGAATTTTATAGTTGAATGCTGTAAATTTAGAACTTCGCTTGCATCAGAAACGATGCAAGCATGAAGCAGAAAAAACAGGATCAATATCAATCGATATTTGATGGTCATATTCATATCTAAAATTTAGGATCTTTAATTACAAATAGTGATTCTATCGTCAGATGCTTTAATCTTCACATTCAATGTTAGTTCAATGGTTTTCAGTATATCTTCAAGCTTTTCATTCCGAAAACTTCCGGTCAGCGATACCCCTGAAATGGGTGCATCTACATTCACATTCTTCTTGTAGAGTTTGCTTAACTCTTTACATACTTGTTCGAGAGGAGTATCTAAAAAGGTCAAAACACCTGTTTTCCATGAAATGAAATTTTTATTTGTGTTTGAAGAAAGACGGATTTGGTTTGTCGATTCCAGATATTGTCCCATATCATTTGGATTTAGAATCGACTTTTCAGACTGCTGATCTGATTTGCAAAAAGCAACCCTTCCGCTGTTCACAATCACACTCACATCTCCTGTTAGTGTATCCATATTGATATTGAATGTAGTTCCAAGCACTTCCGTAATGGTATTGCCTGTCAGAATCCTGAATGGTTTGGTTTCATCTCTGGCAATTTCAAAATAAGCCTCACCCCGAAGGGTAACTTTTCGCTGTTTCTTTGAGAAAACTTTGGGTACTTGTAAATTACTGTTTGAGTTTAACCAAATGTGCGAGCCATCGGATAGAATAATTTCTTTAACATTATTATTTGTTGAATAAACAAATGAATCAGATTTAAAACCGATGCCATTATTCAAAAAGAAGCTTAGCCCAATAAGCAGAATAATTGAAGCGGCTGCGGTATACCACCAAAGCGTTTTCGTTTTTCTGGTGTGAATCTGCCTTTCTTTAATTTTCAAACGGATTCTGGTTTTTGCAGCATCCTCATCAAACTGAACCTTACAATAAGTCCTGTCAAACTTTTCAAAGAGGAGCTTTAATTCTTCATATTTGGCTCTATTCTGTTCTGATTCAGAAAGCCATGTATTAAAATATTCCTTTTCTAAGTCGGTGGCAGTACCAGAAAGGATTTTCTCAATTAAGGTGATGTTCTCTTCCATTTTTGCTAATGTTGATCTTTATCACTAAAGCAATAAAATGGATATCAACCCCTAAAGGAAGAAAAGAAATTATGCAATTTTTAACGTCGTATCGATAAGTAAAAAAACAAGCAGATACCAATTTATTGACATAAAGGCAATTAGCTTTTTAATTGCTATGGTCATTTGGGCTTCAACTGTTTTAATCGAAATATTTAAACTTCCAGCAATCTCCTTATTGCTCATTTCGGCAAACCGTTTCATATTAAAAATAGTACGGCATCGCAATGGTAAGCTTTCAATCGCTTTTTCAAGCAGTTTCTCTAATTCCTCATTTTCCAGCAAATCACTGGATGAAGGCTGCATTCTGTCTTGTGGTATTTCGACAGACTCTTGAAGAGGTATAATTCTTTTTTTTGAAAATTGCTTTTTAAGGTAGTTTAGCGATTTGTTTTTTACAGCTTTATAAAGGTAAGATTTGATTGAAAAAATGGTAGCCAGTCGCTGCCAGTTTTCCCATAAATAAACAAATTGTTCCTGAACTATATCCTCAGCAACATCAGCATCGTTGACCAACCTCATGCAAAACTGGCAAAGGGGTGTATAAAGCTCGTCAAACAAACAATTGAAATTTCTATTATCAAAAGGATCGTCTATAGAATTGTCTTTTTTTATAGGGTCATCCATTGATCAAGATGTTTTAATACATTAGGGTATTGGGTGCAATATTAAATTAAATAAATCTGATTTGATAAAAATAAAGGTTTGTTTATTGACACAAAAAAAGCCGCTTTAAACAAACGGCTCTTAAAATATGATGACAAGTTTTCTTACATCAGGAATATGTTATTCTCCTCGCATTGTTTGATCATCACTTCGGGCCAAATCGAAGATTGAACTTCGCCAATATGTGCCTTTTGCAGAAAATACATACAAATTCTCGACTGTCCTATTCCTCCGCCAAAAGACAACGGAATATCATCGTTCAGTAACATTTTATGGAAGAGCAAGCTTTTACGATCTTCAGCACCAGCAATTTTCAATTGTTTTTCTAATGCTTCTTTATCAACCCTGATTCCCATTGAAGAGATTTCGAATGCCCTCTCCAATATTGGATTCCAGATAATGATATCACCGTTTAAACCTTTATATCCATTTACAGTTTCGGTTGTCCAATCATCGTAGTCGGGTGCACGTCCATCATGTTTTTGACCGTTTGCAAGTTCACCTCCAATACCGATTACGAATATTGCCCCATACTTGCGAGCCAATTCCGTTTCACGTTCAAAAGGTGTTTTATCAGGATACATCGCAAGCAACTCTTCGGTATGAACAAAAGTTATCTCTTCAGGTAAAAAGGGGTTGATTTCAGGAAATTCTTCACATACCTGAAATTCAGTTCTTTTCAAAACAAGGAACAATCTTTTTACAATGTCTTTCAGAAAATTAAGGTTGCGATCGCCGGCATTCATTGTTACTTCCCAGTCCCACTGGTCGACATACAGCGAATGAATATTGTCTAATTCTTCATCGGCACGAATAGCATTCATGTCGGTGTAAATTCCAAATCCGGCAGGTACGCCCAATTTCCCAAGAGTCATCCGTTTCCATTTTGCCAACGAATGTACAACTTCGGCAATTTGACCGTTTAATTCTTTTACCGGAAAATTAACTGCCCTTTCAATACCGTTCAAATCATCGTTAATTCCCGTACCCCTCAATACAAACAAGGGAGCAGTAACCCGTCGCAATTTTAGTTCGGCTGACAGGTTTGTCTGAAAATAATCTTTTACCAGTTTTATGGCCTTCTCGGTTTGAACAGGATTTAATACGGGTTTATACCCGGCTGGAATTTGTAATTTCATTATTTTTATTTCAAAGATTAAAACTCTTGTTCTGAATTGAACGAAATGATCATCATTTTTCTTTAAAAATTGACCATTCCTATAAATTTTGTCCCAAAAATATCACTTTTTTAATACGAAATGCATTTTTGGGCAAAATCATGATAAAAATTGAGTGTTTTACTGAAATTTTTCAATTTGTTGCCTTTCCAAAGAAAATTTGAATCACGGGGATGCTCATAATGATTCAACAAGCACTGTTGAATCATTGACACATTATAGAATCAACGAATTAGCACATTAAACATTAGCATATTGTCGAATTTGCAAATTGTTCACACCTATTTTATAGGAGCCTGCCGTTCAAACTCAACCAAAAGCGACATAAAAGTTTCTGTCCTCGCTATACCTTCAATTTTTTGGAAATCATCGTCGATAATTTGTTTCAAATGCTTGTTGGTCTTTGTTTGAATCTTTAGAAAAATCGCATACTGTCCGGTTGTATAATGGCATTCGATGATTTCAGGAATCTTCTTTAATTGCTCAACAACCTGTTTGTGAAAGCTTGCCTTTTCAAGATAGATACCCATAAAAGCGCAGGTGTTGTAGCCCAATTTTTCAGGGCTGAGAATAAACTCCGATCCGGTAACAACGCCTAAATTGAGCAACCTCTGAACCCGTTGGTGAATAGCAGCTCCTGAAACACCGCATTCACGGGCAACTTCAAGAAAAGGAATCCGGGCATTTTGGGTGATCAGCTTTAAAATTTTCTGATCCAGTTCATCTATATTCTTTTGTGGGTTAAAGGGTTCTTCGTTCATAGTATTAAAATTGATAAATTTTAAATTGTAAGTTAAAGTTATTAAAAAATAACAAATAATAAATTATCAGCCTTCAAAAGACTAAAATAATTTCAGTTTATAAAAACCAGCTGCTTATACCTCGAATTTTCATCAAATCCAACGAAAACTTCATGAGTGATCCATCAGAAAAAATTGTTTCTCTTGTTGTTCATTTAAAAAAAAAATCAATGAACCGGAAATTAAAAAAAAGATTGAACAACTATTCTATCATTGCTGTTAAAGCAATTTAATCAAAACTTATTCTTTATCACAAATTTGAGAAATGAGTTTAGTATAATTGTTGTTATTTTGCATAAAAATGATGAATCATGGAATTTACATTGAACAATGAGGATAGTAATTACCAGAAGATCGAAAAATACGATCAAAGAGTAACCAGTGAATTGTCGATACACTATAAGAAAATCCTTGAACTGGTAGGCGAAGATCCCACGCGAGAGGGATTGGAAAAAACACCCGTTAGGGTTGCCAAGTCGATGCAGTTTTTGTTGCAAGGCTATGAAATGGATCCCGAAAAAATCTTAAAATCGGCCATGTTCAAAGAGGATTACCGACAGATGGTGATTGTGAAAGACATTGAACTATTCTCGATGTGCGAACACCACATGCTCCCCTTCATAGGTAAAGCCCATGTTGCCTATATACCCAATGGTTACATTACCGGTCTCAGCAAAATTGCCCGCGTTGTTGAAGCATTTTCACGAAGACTTCAGGTACAGGAACGGTTAACAACTCAAATCAAAGATTGTATAAACGATACCCTGCACCCATTGGGAGTTGCCGTACTTATTGAAGCACAGCATCTTTGCATGCAAATGCGCGGTGTTCAAAAACAACATTCGGTAACCACAACTTCTGACTTTACCGGGGCTTTCACCAATCAAGCTACCCGGATAGAGTTTTTAAGGATTGTAGGAACAAACATGCACTAATTTCTTTTCTTACAATGGTTCGTTAAGAATTGGGCTAAAGCCCTCATCTTCAGCTATAATTATTTACCACGGCCTTAAGGCCGTGGCTATTGAAAATCAATCAATTGAGGGCTTTAGCCAAAAAAACTTTCGTACTATTATACTTAATTCAAATAGATAAATTCAAATATCTTTTGCTTTTTAAATTTAAAATATCCAACTTTGCATTTCAAAGTACTTTTAATATCTTAAAATGGAAAGCATTTACAAACCTCAGGAAGATTTGATGGCCATCCGAAATATGATGGAGCGTTCGTCGAAATATTTATCACTCAGCGGTCTGTCGGGAATTTTTGCCGGATGCTGTGCCATTGCGGGTGTAGCAATTGCCTATTTCTTCATTTTAGATGCCGGCAGTATCGAGTATGATGAATACATGCGAAGCCTTGGCAATGCCTCTACCCTTTCGATCAGGATCGGCCTTTTGATCACTGCGGTAGCGGTTTTGATTGTGGCTTTTTGCGGGGCAATTTTCTTTTCAGTCAGAAAGGCCAAAAGAAAAAAACTCCAATTCTGGAACAAAACCACCAAACAATTGATTACCCATCTTTTTATCCCGCTTATTGCAGGTGGATTATTCTCATTGATTTTAATTTATCAGAACAACATACATCTTGTAGCCTCCACAACATTAATTTTTTACGGATTGGCGCTGGTAAATGCCGGAAAATTCACCTTTGGGGAGATACACTATCTTGGTTTGAGTGAAATAGCGCTTGGATTGCTGGCCGGGCTTTTCATGAATTTTGGAATGTTATTTTGGACACTCGGCTTTGGAGTACTCCACATCGTGTACGGGTTTGCAATGTATTTGAAATACGACAAATGAGAAACCCAATTTCAAACCTGAATAAAGTGTTCGAAAGCCGCATCAGGCTTGGGATCATGTCGGCTCTAATGGTGAACGAAAACCTCGATTTCAACAACCTGAAAGAGCTTCTCGAAGTTACCGATGGCAACCTGGCAAGTCACCTGAAAGCGTTGGAGCAAAACGAGATTATTTCCGTTTCAAAGCAGTTTGTGGGCAGAAAACCCAATACTACCTATTCGGCAACTCCACTTGGTAAAGAGCAATTCAAACAACACCTCAATGCATTGGAAAACTTATTGAAAACACAATAATTTTTTTGACTATTTACTTTGTAATTCAAAGTTCTTTTAAAATAACACAAATATCAAAATCATGGAAACAAGAAAAATTCAAGATTGGCTAAACAGCTACAGTGTAAAAATGGTCGTCGTTTCGGCATTAGCACTCTTCCTTCTGATTCCAACCATTTGGATTCAGGAAATCATCAAGGAACGGATTCAACTCAAAAATGAAGTAGAGCGCCAAATGGCATCACAATGGGGCAATAGTCAGATTGTATCGGGGCCAGTGCTGAATGTTCCGTTCACCTATTGGCAGGAAAGAGATAACTACGAACCCGCGGTTGAAAAGACTGCTATTGCCCATTTCCTACCCGAAATGCTTCAAGTTCGAAGCGAAATTCTTCCCGAAATCAGGTACCGAAGCATTTACCGGATACCAGTTTACGAAAGCAAGTTAAAGTTAATTGGAAAATTTGCAACCCCCGATTTCACGAAGATTGACATTACACCAAACAAAGTCAAGTGGGAAGAGGCCTACTTTACCCTTGGAATAAGCGACTTGCGCGGGATTAAAGATATGCCAAAAATAGCGATCAACCATGTAGATTGCACCCTGGAACCGGGTGTGGCAAACACCGATCTCTTCGAATCTGGGATTACCATCAAAACAAAATCAAATGATTTAAACCGGAACATCGACTTTGCCATTGAGATGAATTTAAATGGCTCATCGAGCTTTTCAATCGAAGCACTAGGAAAGAGTTCTGAAATTGAAATGTCATCAAAATGGACCGATCCCAGTTTTATTGGATCTTTCCTTCCTGCCAAACGCGAGGTTGGAGCGAACGGATTCAAGGCCAACTGGACGGTTACTCACCTGAACCGAAACTTCCCCCAACAATGGGCAAACCGGAAACATAACACCAGCGATGCCCGGCTTGGGGTAGAATTACTAATGCCGGTTGATCACTATCAAAAATCAACACGGTCGGCGAAGTACGCTATTCTCTTTATCGCGCTGAATTTTATAGTTTTTCTATTCATCGAAATCAAGAACAAGAAACAGATACACCCGTTTCAATATTCGTTGGTAGCTTTTGCCTTGTTATTGTTTTACACCTTGCTTACATCCATTGGCGAGCAAATCGGATTCAACCCAGCATTCGCCATTTCGGCGCTAGCCATTACCGGGCTGATTTCGTGGTATTCGTACACCATTCTGAAAGCAATTAAACCAGTCATTTTGATCACCTTGCTTCAGTTGGGGCTTTACATTTTCCTGTTTACCATTTTGCAACTTCAGGATTATGCGCTACTGATGGGAAGCATTGGATTGTTCATCATACTTGGGCTAATTATGCGTGCTTCGCAACAGGTTAAATGGTATAACAACCAACAGGAATAACTTGCCATATTGCCATTCTTCACCGGATTTCCGTTTGGATTTCCGGTGAATTGGTTTTTAAAATTACGTTGACCATATTAAAAAAGATCAAATCAAATCTCAATTTAATAACTTGCAATCGAAAACTGAAATCAATCTTAATGAAAGCACTTTATTACGATGGTGAATTGAAACTTTCTACCAACGAACCAAAACCTATCCCACCCAAAGGTGAAGCATTAATCAAAGTACTGATGGCCGGAATATGCAATACCGACATCGAAATTACCAAAGGCTACAAGGGATTCCAAGGCATTCTCGGACACGAGTTTGTGGGAATTGTTGAAGAAATAAACGACCAAAATCAATCACTGCTGGGCAAACGGGTTGTTGGCGAAATAAATTGCGCCTGCGGAAAAGAGGATTGTGAGTTCTGTCAAAAGGAATTGGGACGACATTGCCCCAACAGGACTACACTGGGAATTTTTGGTCGAAACGGATGCATGGCTGAATATATAATTCTTCCCATTGTTAATCTGCTTGAAGTACCTGATTCTATTTCAAATGAAATTGCAACCCTTACTGAACCACTTGCTGCCGGGTTTGAAATTCTGGAACAAATTCCATTTTCACCCGATCAGGAAGTTTTGATTGTTGGCGATGGGAAACTAGGGATTCTCATAAATCATGCATTGTCGACGACCGGGGCAAAAATCACCCACATTGGGAAACATGCCAATAAGTTGAAGCTAGTTGAAGGTAATGAATGCCAAACCATCCTGTTAAACAAAATGCCCCGGAAACAATTTGAAATAGTAGTAGAAGCAACTGGTAGTATGAGCGGATTTCAGTTTTCAATACAGCACACCAAGCCACGGGGAACAGTCGTATTAAAAAGCACCATTGCCGCCGATCAGAAAATTGATTTATCGTCGGTTGTTGTGAATGAAATTACGATTGTTGGTTCCCGTTGCGGATTGTTTCAACCTGCACTCGATTATTTGGCTTCAGGGGTTGACCTGTCAACACTAATCACAGCAATCTATCCAATTGAAAAAGGGGTGGAAGCATTTGAAGTTGCTGAAACCAAGGGGATTTTGAAGGTGATGATCGAGTTTTAATCAATTTCAATTCTCTTATCCCATAAACATCTCTGACATTAAAAATATTCTTCACAAATTATGCCGTGAATATGCGAGTTTAATTGCC
>Ga0209800_10002733_pt1 | contig 15011 bp, 8 predicted proteins | sample Higcelweek8metaG_FD_187174 | JGI IMG/M metagenome (GOLD analysis project Ga0209800, IMG submission 187174) | Freshwater pond sediment microbial communities from the University of Edinburgh, under environmental carbon perturbations - High... | ecosystem: Environmental > Aquatic > Freshwater >...
TTAAACAATTAGTTAATCTCAACCTCTCTACTCGATAGCTTCTCTCTCAAAGCGGCTGCAAAGGTAATGCTTATTTTTAAACTGACAAGTCTTTTCGGAAAATAATTCCTTTTATTTATTCACCCCTTTTCAACTCTTCTAAACCGTGCTCCTCTCTCAAAGCGGGTGCAAAAGTAGTGTCTTTTGTTCAATGTACCAAAGGTTTTTCAACCTTTTTTCTGCTATAAAACATATTCTTTTGCTAAACAACTGACAAAAAGTGCGTTCAATGACAAACTTTTTTTTGAAAAATTTAGCCTCTTCTCCTTTTTTGTGAAAAAACCTGCCGCAATTAAACTGAAACACATATTCCGAGAACTAAAATAAATACCAAAAGTGATAAAAAATTACTGGCAAAAGAAATTTGTTGCGTTGATTTATTAGAAATACATACTACCTGATAACATAAAAAAAATCGAAGTATCAAAAAAAATCTTTGATACTTCGATGGAAATTTAAAAGATCAGGTGATAATTATTGAAATCGTTCTTCTATCGATATTCTTAATCTCTGTTTAAGTTCCTCCATATCCACTTTATGTCCCAACTCTTTTTCCATAGAAGTTACTCCTTTGTCAGTAAACCCACAGGGATTGATGTGATTAAAGTACGACAAATCGGTATTTACGTTGAGGGCAAATCCATGCATTGTCACGTAGCGGGAACTACGAACGCCAATGGCACAAATTTTCCTGCAGGTGGGTTGATCGATATCGAGCCACACGCCGGTGGCTCCTTCGAGCCGGGTAGTGGCAATATTATATGTAGCTAATGTTTTTATAATGGCTTCTTCAATATTATATATATATTGCTTCAGCCCTAAATTGAAGTTTGCCAAATCGAAAATAGGATAACCTACCAACTGTCCGGGGCCATGATAGGTAATGTCTCCCCCTCTGTTCGTTTTCACAAATACAGCATCTTTTACCTGAAGCTGCATGTAATTCAGCAGCAAATTGTGCTCATCTCCACTTTTACCTAAGGTATATACATGAGGATGCTCGCAAAAAACAAGCAGATTCCCTGTGTTCAAACCATCAATTTTCTGTTGAATGGTATTCATGAAAATGGCTTCCTGCTTGCTCCAGGCCTCATTATATTCTATCATGCCCCAATCGGCACTTTTAATTTCTCTGTTCATTTTTTAGATCGCTTTCTGTTTTTTCCTTCTGTTTTTTTTCTTTTTATCAAAATCAACCTGCTCAATTTTACCCATTAAACTCACAATTTTTGATTTACGACGTTGGAGATATGACGTTGGATTAGACACGCTGTACTTACGGGGATTTGGCAAACAGGCAGCAATCAGCGCCGATTGCGATTTTGAGAGTTGAAGCGCATCTTTATTGAAGTAGGTCTGCGATGCAGCCTGAACACCATAAATACCATCGCCCATTTCAATTACATTGAGATAGACTTCCATAATACGCTCTTTCGACCAAAAAAGTTCAATTAAAACTGTAAAATATGCTTCGAGGCCTTTTCGGAGATAAGATCTTTTAGGCCATAAAAACACATTTTTAGCTGTTTGCTGCGAAATGGTACTACCACCTCTTATACGTTTTCCTTTTTTATTGTGTTTAATGGCCTTTTCAATATCATTCACCGAAAATCCGTTATGTTGCATAAATAAATTATCTTCCGAAGCTACCACCGCCTGAACCATATTGCGAGAGATTTTATCCATCGACACCCAATCCTTGGAATTTTTGGGGACTTCACCGGCAGCAAGTGCTTCGACACTTCTGATGAACATAAGCGGTGTGACATAAACAGGCACAAAACGGGCTAAAATAACCCAACCTATACTTGTTACAAAAAACAATAACAGCAAATTTCGGAACAATCGTCCCAAACGCGACACAAAGCTTTTATTTTTTGATTTCGTTTTCATTAATTATCAATTTTCAAATCAAATTCAGATACAAAGTATCCGTAAATTTATTTTGAATGAATTAAGTCTGCAATGGCTGCATCAATGTCACCAAATTCGAAACTGAAACCTGCGTTTAAAAGCAGTTCAGGATAAATATTCGTGCTATTCAACAACAGACTTGATTCGGTTCCAATAAAGAAAGCACCTATGCGAACCGCAAATTCAGGCGCAGGTAAACCAAAAGGAACTTTAGCCTTATTACGCATTTTTTGCATCAACTCCGCATTTGACAATGGAGCAGGCGAAGTGCAATTTACAATTCCGTTTATTGAAACATTTTCCATTATAAATTCCACAATATGAAAGTAATCCCCGATATGAATCCAACTGAAAAATTGTTTTCCATTGCCCACTTTTCCTCCCAATCCTAAGCGTGTAAGCCGGAGTAGCGATGGGAATGCTCCTTTGTTTCGGCCTAATACTACCGAAGTACGCAAGGCAATTTGTCGGGTCGATGGTAAGTTGAAACTAAAAAAAGCGTATTCCCAACTGCGAACCACATCCGCAAGAAAATCATCGGTTAAACCCTCTGAATTTTCAGTTGCCGGAGTAATTTCATCCGACTTATAAATAGCGGATGCACTTGCATTCATCCATAACAGGGGAGGATTTTTACATGCCGCAATCGCATTGCCGAGTAAATTAGTTGCTTTGGTGCGCGATTTCAGAATCATTTTTTTATTCTTGAAAGTATGCCGGCAATTGATTGTTTTTCCTGCCAAATTGATCACCACATCAGTCCGTTCCAACTCATCTACAAGTGCTTGATGAATCCACGGCACATGCGTCCCCTTACGCGAAACTAATTTCACAGTTTCGCCTCTGTCCTCAAATCTCTTTTTAAGATAAGCACCGATAAAGCCTGTGCCTCCGGCAATTAATATATTCATATTTTCAGTTACTATTATAGAACACTTATTTAAAACAAAAACAAATGTAAAATAAAGAACTGAATTTGCAAAACCCGGTGCATAAAAAAAGCTCCTTTACAATAAAATGCAAAGGAGCTTATATTTAAATGTAAGTGGATTACTCGTAAGCACCCATCTTCAACATATTAATTTCGCGTTCAGTAAGGAAACGGTATTTACCACGTTGGAGATTTTTCTTGGTAAGTCCGGCAAAATAAACACGGTCGAGACGAATTACTTTATAACCAAGTTTTTCGAAAATACGACGCACGACCCTGTTCTGTCCCGAATGGATTTCGATGCCTACTTGTTTAGGGTCGCCATCCTTAACATATTCCAATGCATCGGCAGCAATCACACCATCATCAAGCGTTACACCACTTAAAATGGATTCGAAGTCGGATGTTTCAAGCGGTTTGTCCAACGCCACATGATATATTTTCTTTTTATCATATTTTGGATGTGTTAATTTCGATGCCAAATCACCATCATTTGTCAAAAGAATAACACCAGTCGTGTTTCTGTCGAGACGACCAACCGGATAAATTCTTTCGCTGCAAGCGTTTTTAACCAAATCAACCACTGTAAGTCGGTCATGCGTATCTTCCGAAGTAGTTACGCAATCTTTAGGTTTATTCAAAAGCAGGTATACTTTACGTTCCGATCGAACCAACTGATTATGGAACATCACCTTATCAGTAAGCAGCACTTTCACGCCCAATTCAGAAACTACTTCGCCATTCACCGAAATAACACCGGCCTGAATATATTCATCAGCTTCGCGACGCGAACAAATTCCGGCATTGGCAAGAAATTTATTCAAACGTACAGGTTTGGTGAGATCGACAAAAGTCTTTTTGAACTCCACCTGTTTCCTTTGACTGTATTTTGCATTCGGATCGTAATCCTCATCGCGTTTACGCATCGGTTTACGGAACGTAACACCATCTTTTTTGTTGTCGAAACGGGTTTCTATGTATGCTGTCGGACTGTTTTCTCCCGGTTTCTTAAATGCAAGTTTTTCGGCTGGTCCTTCCTCCTGTGTATTGTAATTTCGTCTTCCATAATGATCGTCGTCATGGCTTATACGTGGACGACTGGGTCTGCTCCCATAAGCAGGGCGATTGTTATCTCTGTCGCCGTAAGGTTTTCTTTCTCCTCCAAATGAAGGTTTGCCTTCACGATTCTCGTATGGTTTACGTTCTCCATAAGATGAGTTTCCACGGTTCTCGTAAGGTTTTTTATCGCCGAATGAAGGGCGACCTTCACGATTCTCGTAAGGTTTACGCTCACCATAAGAAGAATTTCCACGGTTTTCGTAAGGTTTTTTATCACCAAATGAGGGACGACCTTCGCGGTTTTCATAAGGTTTGCGGTCGCCGTACGACGAATTTCCGCGGTTTTCGTAAGGTTTTTTATCTCCGTACGAAGGACGACCTTCACGATTTTCATAAGGTTTACGGTCGCCGTACGAAGAGTTTCCCCGGTTTTCGTAGGGCTTACGGTCGCCAAATGCAGGACGACTATCATCTCTTTTCTTAAAAACGGGTTTATCACCCTGAAATTTTTCTTCGTAAACCGGTTTATCATTCGAAAATTTGGCAGCTCCACGAGAACCTTTCAGTATCGATTTCACATCACGTTTTTCATATGGTTTACCATCACGGCCGGCTCCGGAATTCGAATTGCTTTTCGAATTTCCATGCCATTTTTCATTGCTAATCATTATGTACTTTTGTTTTAAAAAATATTTGGGTGCAAAGTTCGTAAAAAATCCCGAATAAACCGCATGGTTTTAAATCAAAACCAACTTAATTCCAATAATTTTTAGGGATATAATCATTTTGTAAGGTTTTTCGCAATGCCTTCAAAAAATCAATCATTCATCTTAAAAAACAATTTGCTGCACATCGCAACAAACGTTTGCAATAAAAATCGTTATATTTAAACGGCTATTGAATTCTATACTTCATATTTTAAGTACATTTGTTTCAAGTTTCATTTCGATAAATTAATTTTTAATACTATTCATCATGAAGAGAATCAAACTTCTGCTAACAATTATTTTGTTAGTAAATTATGTCATTCAGGCAGAAAATCTTATTTCTCCCGACAATAATTTCAGACTCGATTTTACATTAAACGAGAAAGGAGAGCCCACCTATTCACTTGCCTATAAGGGAAAAACAGTGATAAATGCATCTAAATTAGGCTTCGAGTTACTTAACGCTCCGGCACTAACTGCTGAATTCAGCACTGTAAAGGCCGAAACGAGCACTGTGGATGAAACATGGCAACCGGTTTGGGGCGAGGTAAAAGAGATCAGGAATAACTACAATGAGTTATTGGTAGTACTTGAACAGAAAAAAGAAAAACGAACCATGAAAATCCGATTCCGTCTGTTCAACGATGGTCTGGGATTTCGTTACGAGTTCGATAAGCAACCCAACCTGAATTATTTCAGAATTGCCGACGAAAAAACCGAATTTGCACTTACCGATAATCATGAAGCTTTTTGGATTCCGGGCGACTACGACACCAACGAGTACTATTACAGCACCACAAAAATTTCGAAAGTAGATGCTTCGAAAGTGGATGGTGAAGGGATAGGCACGCATGGTTATTTTGCAAAAAATGCGGTGCAAACTCCATTGATGATGAAAACTGATGATAAACTGTACATCAATATATTCGAAGCTGCACTTGTCAATTATCCGGCCATGCATTTGCTCATCGACAAAAAGAATTTGATACTCACAGCTGCGCTTACTCCTGATGCTGTGGGCACAAAAGCTTATATGCAAACACCACAACACACTCCATGGCGTACAATTATTGTGAGTGATAAGGCAACAGACATACTGGCCTCGAAAATGATTTTGAACCTGAACGAGCCCAGCAAAATTGCTGATCCAAGTTTCATTCAACCTCAGAAATACATTGGCATCTGGTGGGGAATGCATGTACCCAACACCATGTCGTGGAATTATGCCGATGCGCCCAATATTAAACTCAACGACACCGACTGGAATGCACTTACACCACTGCCTCAACACGGTGCCAGCAACAAAAATGTTCGCCGCTATATCGATTTTGCAGCCGAACACGGTTTTGCAGGAGTGCTTGTAGAAGGTTGGAATGTAGGCTGGGAAGACTGGGCAGGCAACTGGAAAGAAGAAGTTTTCGATTTTGTTACTCCTTATCCCGATTTTGATGTAAAAGCACTGAATGCCTATGCCGCCGGGAAAGGTGTGAAACTGATCATGCATCACGAAACTTCGGCATCTGTCACCAATTACGAAAGGAAAATTGACAAAGCCATAGAATTTATGAAAGAAAACGGATACGATGCCGTAAAAACAGGTTATGTGGGTTGGATTATTCCCCGTGGAGAAAAACATGATGGTCAGTGGATGGTGAATCATTACGTGCGTGTAGCAGAAAAACTTGCCGAAAACCGCATCATGTTGGATGCACACGAGCCTGTTCGACCAACCGGCTTACATCGTACCTATCCAAACTGGTTGGCTTGCGAGGCAGCCCGTGGCAACGAATTCAATGCCTGGAGCGCAGGAAATCCACCCGAACACGAAACAATATTACCTTTTACCCGTTTGATGGGTGGGCCTATGGACTACACTCCCGGCATTTTCGAAATAAAAATGAGTTACTACGACCCAAGCAAAACAAATCAGGTACACACCACATTGGCCAAACAGCTTGCATTGTATGTAACTATGTACAGTCCGCTTCAAATGGCTGCCGACCTCCCTGAAAATTACGAAAAACGTATGGATGCATTTCAGTTTATCAAAGATGTGGCTGTGGATTGGGACGATACTAAATACCTTGAAGCCGAACCGGGAGAATTTATCACAGTGGCACGTAAGCAAAAAAATGCTGACAACTGGTTTGTGGGCGCCATCACCGACGAAGAAGCACGCAAAGCTCTTATCGATTTCGATTTTCTCGATAAAAATGAATGGTACATTGCCGATATTTATGAAGATGCAAAAGATGCCGACTGGCAAAAAAATCCAATAGCCTACAATATTCGTAAAGTGCTCGTTAACAGCAAAACTGTATTGAAACAAAAACTTGCACCCGGCGGCGGCGTGGCCATTAGCCTAAAAAAAACGACCAAAGAAGAAATGAAAGGTTTGAAGAAACTCTGAAAATTTAATATTGAATTTTAAACACTTATGACACCGGGATTACTTGAAAAAGCTTTCCCGGTTGTTTTTTTAGTAAGTATTTTTGATGCCTAAAACCTAAATGGAAAAAACATTTTATCCTTTTGTTGGCTAATATGTTTATGATTCGATGATTGGTTTTATTTGATTTCTGTTGTAATCATTTTGTTTGAAATAAGACATGATTTTGTAGTTTTTGCCACATTCAGATATACCGTTGCCTTGTTGCAAGCCTGCGGAGTCGCGCTATTACATATTGTATAAATAAACTGATCGGTACCGAAGTAACCTGCATTTGGAGTATATATAAATGACCCATCCGTAAGCAATGTTATTTTACCATGTGCAGTCGGAGCATTGGTTTGAGCTGTAATTGTTTGCGAATAACCCATCGGGTCGTAGTCATTTGATTTGACATTTCCAGTAATGTTAGTTCCAGCATTTCCATAATAGCTATCATCCACAGCAACAGTAGTATTTGCACCAGTTATATACAATTTTACACTTGCATTGTCGGTTCCACCATGACCATCGGAAATGGTATAGTTATAGTCCACAGTTCCAACAAACCCAGTGAGAGGTACAAAACTGAATGTCCCATCACTGTTCAATGTCAGATTACCTGCCACTACTTTTGTGCCTCCGGCATTTGTACCATAAACAGTTGTTGAACTACCTAAGGTTAAAGGATCGTTTGCTACTCCATCGCTTCCGGTAGCTACTAAAGCCGAACTTAAAGTCAGAACATCACCATCTGGATCTACATCGTTTGTTTTTACATTTCCAGTCAACAATGACCCCACATTGCCTTTAAAGGCATCGCTAACGGCGACAGGCGCATCATTAACTCCCGTCGGTGCAGGATAAACAGCAATGGTTAATGACGCCGAGCTGCAAGCCTGCGGAGTTCCGTTATCACAAACAGTATAATTATAGGTGTCATCTCCCGTATCACCTACTTTTGGCGTAAAAGTATATGATCCGTTGGTGGCTATTGTGAGACTTCCTCCTCTTGTTGTGGTATATGTTCCCGGACTATTTATGCTCATGCTGTTGTTCTCCGGATCATAGTCGTTACTAAGTACATTTCCGCTTACTGCAGTGTTGACAGGCGTACTGGCAGCATCGGCAATAGCATATACTGAATTCGTTGTTGCTGTTACTCCGTTTAATATCTTAATAGAGACCGTAGCATCATCGCTCAATGATCCATCGCTGTTCACGTAGGCATAAACTACTGTACCGGTAAATCCAGTAGCGGGAATAAAGGTAAAAGCACCAGCACTATTCAGGATCAAAGTACCCGCCACAACTATAGAGCCAGCTGCATTAATACCATAGACTGATGTTGGCGTTGTGGTATTGAAATTTGACATAGTATCATCTGCCTGCCCATCTCCATCCAAATCAACCTTTACAGAGCTGACTGTCAATGCATTTCCATCAGGATCTAAATCGTTCGACAATACATTTCCCGTTACAGTTTTGTTTAATGCTCCCTGATAATTATCGTTTACCGCCACAGGTGCATCATTTCCGGATGTTGGAGTTGGAATTACATCAATTGTAACAGATGCAGTTGCACATGCCGAAGGCGTTCCGTTATCGCACACCTGATAACTGAAACTATCTTCACCTGTATAGCCAGCGACAGGAGTGTAAATGTACGTTCCATTTGCATTCAAAGTAACCGATCCATGTGAGGGATTTATACTCGGAGTGGTGTTTACTATAAGCGTATTCCCTTCCGGATCGCTGTCGTTGGTCAGCACATTCCCATTGACCACCATGCCAACAAAAGTAGTATTTACATCGTTGATGGTAGCAGGGGCATCATTCACCGGACTTATAGTAATATTTACAGCTGCTGAACTTGCAGCATAAGTAGTTCCATCAGATCCATTCCAGTTGAAAGAAGTAGATCCGTTCCAGTTGGCTGCAGGAGTGAATTTTATGTTAGCAAAGTCAGTATAATTAATTTCCTGATTCAGGGTAATTGCCGTAGAGTTTAAATATAAAGTTCCGTCGGCAGGCAATGAAGTAATTTTTATTTTAGTCAAAGATCCGTCTACATCCGTAAACTTACTTGTAAAATCAGTAGCCGTGAAAGAGATATTAGTGTCCTCAGTTCCTGTTTTAGTAATGGCGGCAACTGTTGGAGCATCATTCACTCCAGTTATTGTAATTGACAATTGAGCTAAATCAGTTCCTCCTTTACCATCACTTACTGTGTATGTAAAATAATCGATTGCAGTAGCACCGGCAGATAGTGCTTGCGCAGCCGTCAGATTGGCTACATAAGTATAACTACCGTCGGCAGCAAGGGTAAATGTACCATAAGTTCCGGTTAGAGGCATGGCTACAATTCCTGAAGTTCCGGTACCTGAAGCTTCGGTTCCGGTACGTATGGCTGATACGGTTAGAACATCGCTATTCGGATCAGAATCGTTACCGAGAACTCCAGCTATCTTTGCAACTGTAAGCGTAGCATCTTCATTTACATTTCCGAGATCATTTGTACCTGCAGGTGGACAGTTGCTTACAGTTGCGGTAACTGAAACACCTGTATTGTTATAACAATTGGAAGAATTTTTGAAAAAGATGTAGTAAACTCCAGCTACGGCTTTTGTCGGGTCAGGTACATCGGGACCAGAAGAGCTATTGGTGGTTTTATAATATACGGTATATCCTGATGCATTTGTAATTATAGAAGTCAGATTTACAGTTATTGCAGGACAAACATTCCCCGGTGTGGTTGTACTTACCGAAGGTGTAGGTGGCAGGGCATTTACAGTAACCGCGGTACCTGCACTTGAATAAACTCCCGAGGATACGTTTTTTGCCCAAAAGTAAACAGTTCCTGTTGCTGTGTAATTAGTGACAGATGGCGAAGAGGTTGAAGTTATTTGGGCTGTTCTTGCAGATGTTGAACCAGTCCACCATTCATAAACCACATTACTATATGAAGGCTGTAAAGAAGTAAGATCAACTCCATAACAAACGGATGTTTGTGTTGGAACAGGAGTAGCCGGAGTTCCATCGGCATTAGGGCAATCTACACTCTGTGATAAGATTACACTACTTTCCGCCTGATTAAAAAGAACAGTTCCGGTAATTATTTGAGACCCATTAAACATTGCTGTTGCCGAGCCGCTGAAATTGAGGTTTGGTCCGATAGTTGGGTTATTCAGTGAAGCCTGCCCGGTCCAGGAGAAATATCCTTTCTTTGTACTTCCACTTGGCCCTTGAAGTGTTCCTGTTCCCTGAAAGTAACCTGAAGTAAATTTCATTATTCCTTCATTATAAAATACCGAACCAGACATGTTAATACCTGCCGTCATTGTGAAGCGACCATAATTTTCAACTCTTGATGCACTTCCTCCAAATTCTATGCTTCCCGAAGTGAAAGTTCCGGAATTAATCAATTTTCCTCCACCATTCAAATTAAATGAACCATTGTACGTACCACAATTAACGTAAGTAGACGTTGGTGAACTATTATAATTTTGCCCGACAGTTAATGTCCCTAAGTTTTTAAAATTTGCTTTTCCGTTATTTAGATTAAGGGTAGACGAAACATTCATTACTGTATTGTTCACGATAGTTACTACCGCTGCAGTATTACTAATAGCCAATGTTTTCAAAGAAAAGGGAGTGGTTGAATTATTATTTAGAGAAAATGTATTTCCCGCAAAGTTAAAATCATCAGTAATCGTCATGCTGCCGGTATTGTTTATCGAACCTGTAGCAGCAGAACCAGTCATTTCAAGTTTCCCAATATTAAAAGTACCTGAATTATTGATATTTATTTCGCTTCCACTAAATTGAAAATTCTTTCCTGTCGCACCGAAAGTTCCACCTGAGTATATATTTATGGTCCATTTCCCGGCTAATGTAGGATTGGTTCCAAAGTTTAATGTTCCATAAACATTGATTGTAAAATTACTGGCAGCAGCCAGTGTGAAAGTATTGGAGTTAAGATTTAAAGTTGCACCCGAACCAATACACAAGGTTCCACCATTTGTAAATGTCAAAGCTCCGTTCGTACTTACGTTTCCACTTGGTAAATAAGTTGTACCAGCACCAAAAGTATATGCAGCATTCTGGTCTGTAATAGAAAGTAAAGTTCCAGATGTACACTGAGCATAAATGTTTTGAAAATTTATTTCCAATAAAAAGATAATAAGAAGATAAAATACTTTTTTCATACATTTGAAATTTTTTAGAAAAAAAGTTGGTTTTTTACGACACATGTGAATCGAAATGAATTCAAAAAAATATTGGGAAATACATTTTATTCTAATCTATATACTTTAAAGAGACTTTAAGCTTATTAAACCTGCCAGACTTCTAAATCAGACAAGTTTAACAAGGCTTAGTTCCTTTTATTTCAGCACAAATACGATATTAATGTACGAACAATCCGTAGCATCGGCTTTAACATCGTATTTCATTAAACCATTATCATCAACAGTAACATTTTCGAAAACATTCGTATCAAATTCAGTTATGTAATAATACATATCAGTAGCAGCAGGAACATAGGGTAAGGATGCAGGTGCTGTTGTACTTTTAACTGCTGGTGTCATGAATTGTGCTTTGTACAAAGCGTATAAATCCTTTGTCTGATTAGTTACAATCGCAGAAGTATTAAAACTTACCGATGGCATAAAAAACCAATTAGTATATCGACTAGGTAAACGAACCCATTTAGTTCCATCATTGTAGTAATATCCAGGGCTTACTTCATAGCCGGTATCTGAATTATTTGTAGCGGTATTATAAACGGTCATACCTTCTGTGTGTTTCGTATTTGCAACATTATTTAATGTTCCATCCGTTGATATTACAGGTCCAAATACTCTAGTAGAAGTCAATGCTACTCTTGGCATTAACAGACCCTTTTCACCACCACTTATTAGCTTGTCACCACCACTTATCAAATCAAGTACTGCTCCTGAATTGGGTTCAGCATTACTACCTATTGTTACTTGTGCATTTAAATTACTAAAAAAAACAGTTGTAAGTATCAATACTATGCTAAATAAAATCTTCTTCATTTCTGTTGATTATTTTGATTAAATATTCTTAATTATTTATTATTCATTCCACAATTGATAAACTACTATATCTTTTTTTGTATTTTTTTTATTCCAATAAATATAGCTGATAAAAAAAGCATAAAAGGGATGCCATCACCCACAGGTGTATCATTATAATAGTCACCATTATCAACGCCTCCACCCCCATCAAAAGGATCTTCACCACCCTCAGACCCATTGCCGGAGGCAAATAGCGGTTTAGATATATTATTGTACGCTAATTCATTTGACAGAGTATAAACCTTATTTGGTGTAGCTTCCTCTGTATTTCTTCTTGTGCCGATAAAACTTGTTACATTTGTAAAGTTGGGGTTAAAAACACCCTGATTGTTTATACTCGTATTTTTTTGCATCGAATTAAAACTATACTCATAGCTGTTTTCCATTTTCTTATCGTAATGATTTGATTTGATATTTTTTTCATACGAACCTGAAAGTGATTCAAAAACACCTATGCCAGTATCAAAACTATTTTCTTCTTGTTTCGTTACACTCATCTTGTAATTGGAAATCTCTTTTCTTTTGCTTCCCAAAAAACGCACAAATTTAGTTTTTTCTACAGAAGTAATAAGTTTGTCGTATTTCCCGGCAGCTATTGAATTTGAACTTTTGAATGACTTGCGTTCAACTCCCTCATCTGCCTTTTTTAACATATTAAATAGCGCTGCGAAAAGTAACACGATAATTAAAGATATGGTTAAATTCTTATTTTTCATTTTTCGTTAATGTCGATAAAACTGTTACTTCTACTGTTTGATAAATTTTGCGATACCGGTTTCTTCGCCTTTTAAGTGCACTAAATAGACTCCAGGTAATAGATATTGTACCGGTATGTTCATGTTGGGGTAAGTAGTTACTTGAGTAGCATGCATTTGCCTGCCGCGAGGGTCATATAATGCAATAGTACTTCCTATATCCGATTTGCTTAATTGGCGTACTATAAGATTGTTATCACCATAGTAAAGATGCAAGCTATTACTATCCTGATCTTTATGTATGTCCGGGCTATTGAAAAGCAAATAGAAACGATCGGAAGCATCGGTAGCAGTAGTACTAAAAGTAAAACTTCCATCTGCTTTAATATCTGTCCATTTATCGAGTTTTTTATCATAAATCCACAAACCGTCTGTTTCAAGTGTTTCTGCATAAGCGGTTGTAAGTTTATATTCTCCTCCAGCAACTGATGGCTCAAACACAAGCTTTACCGTATCAGTTGTAAGCGGTAAACCGTTTGAAGTTAGTTTGCTTCCTGTAGAAGAAAGCGTATATAACTGAAATATATTATTATCGTTTATATAAGCTTTTGCTATATCATAATCATCACTTCCCTGACTTGCGTCTTCACGCAGACCAATAGCTGCCACATCATAGATATTATCATTGCCAACAGGAGAGACTCTTAAAATCACCTGATTTGTAATTTTACTTGAGTTTGTTTTACTGACTGTTTCGGCCGCCTTGACAGTTTGAGGGTTATTATGAGCCACATCGGCATGACGTTGCATGGATTTTCCGATGGTAAATATGCCGTTTTGTACATTATTTTTTGCCAACCGTACCATAAAAATACTCATGGCCGGAATCTCGCTAACATCAGAAACAACTATACTATTTCCTATTCCTGAAATACTTAAAGGCAGATAAGTCGTAGCTCCGGCAGGATAAACATAAATATAAGGTGAAAACGTCAAACCTGAATTTTCCATGTTCTGTGCCAATAACTTTGTTGGAATAGGACAAGTATAAGAATTACCAATCAACAGATTAACTGTATTAGCCAAATTTGAGCCCGAGGTATTGATTGTATTTGAGTACAATATATCATCAGCAAACAATTGTTCCCGATAAGGCGTAACAGTATATACCTTCCCTGCGAAATAGAACTTTCCTTTATCGTACAATGATGGATTAGCTTCACCGGTATACCATAACCCATTCGATGCTTGTAACGTGCTGTAATCAAATCCTTTTGGACGGGGCTTGATAAGATAGGCTTGTGCGGGCACAAGGGTTTCGGCGGCCCGATAAACATATTGATCTACATCAATTACTCCATCGGCAGGATCTGTATTTTTATTTCCGTAAACATAAGTAGTATGGTCGAATGTAGCGTTATGTAAAGGTCGTCGTAACCAGTTCCCTGCGAAATAGCCCGATAACTGCGTATTTTTAAAAGGTGTCGCAAAACCGAAAAGTTGGGAAGTACTAACATCCGGACGATAGATTGACATGTCACGTTCCACTACAACAGCTCCCAAATCAACAACTCCCGCAGATAATCCGGCACCTGTTATACGCAACGAGGCATCGTAAGCATTGGTTCCCTTTGCATCTGTAATCACATCAGAGCGAAGTACCATTTGTCCTGTTTTCGAACTGACCCGTTTGAGCGTTGTTGCATCAATTCCCATTTTTCCGGGAATGATAATCGAATCGTTTGTTTCGATTTCGATGTTTGGGAATGCTATATAATAAAGACCTCTGTCGAATGTATTGATCCCAACAGACTGTGTAGCGATAGTACGGTTAATACCCCGATCTTTTACAAACCTAAACTTTCCAGTAGATGTCGTCACAGTAGAATTTACATCTACTTTAAATACATTACTTATAGCATCATGATAAAAATTACCACCTAATTCAGTTATACCATTATGCACTATTTCGACATCTCTTCCACTAACAGATAGTTGCCTCATTGCATCCGGCACATAAAGTGCTACTCCGTTTACTCCTCCCGAGGAAACATTCATAGCTCCTGTATTCACAAAAGTTACCGTCGTTGTTTGTGCATAAAGATTTTGTAGCATAACCAGCATTAACAAATATAT
>Ga0209800_10002734_pt1 | contig 15003 bp, 16 predicted proteins | sample Higcelweek8metaG_FD_187174 | JGI IMG/M metagenome (GOLD analysis project Ga0209800, IMG submission 187174) | Freshwater pond sediment microbial communities from the University of Edinburgh, under environmental carbon perturbations - High... | ecosystem: Environmental > Aquatic > Freshwater >...
GGTGGGTGTGCGTGTAGACGCGCACGGTAATGCCGTCATTCCCGGGTTTGTCGATCCGCACACCCACCTGGTCTGGGCTGGCGACCGCGCCGCGGAATTTGAGATGCGCTTGCAGGGCAAAAGCTACATGGAAATCATGAACGCCGGCGGGGGCATCGCCTCTACGGTGAACGCCACTCGCGCCGCTTCTCCGGAAGAACTATTGGCCCAGTCTCGTGACCGCGCCCGGGGAATGCTGCGCTTCGGCACCACCACCGCAGAAGCCAAAAGCGGCTATGGACTGGAGTTGAACGCTGAGTTGGCGCAACTGGAAACGCTTTTAGCGCTCGATAAAGAAGGTCCGCTGGAAATCGTGCCTACCTTCCTGGGTGCCCACGCCATCCCGCTGGAATATGCCGGCAGAACTCCCGAATATGTGAATCTGATTTGCGAGCAGATGCTGCCGATTGTGAAGTCATGGTGGCTGAAACATGCCTCCCAGCGTCCGTTGCCTTTTGTTGACATTTTCTGCGAAAAGGGAGTCTTCGAGCTGGAGGATATGCGGTTGATTTTGACCACCGCCAAAAAACTTGGTTTCCCGCTCAAGGCGCACGTGGATGAGTTTGAGAACCTGGGCGGCGCAGGACTGGCGGCAAAGTTAGGCGCAGTGTCCGTTGACCACGCGGTCAAAACTTCAATTGATGAGATTAAGTCGTTGGGCAAATCGGAGACCGTGGTGGTGTCGCTGCCGTGCACGCCTTTCGGACTGGCAGAACCACACTACTCCCCCGCTAAGGAGATGCTGGCTGCCGACTGCCTGCTGGCACTGGCTACGGACCTTAATCCAGGTACAGCCTGTTGCGAGAGCATGCAGTTCGTTATTGCTTTGGCGTGCCGCTATTTAAAACTCACCCCGGCGCAGGCGCTGGCAGCCGCTACCATCAACGCAGCCAAAGCCATCGGCCGGGACGCCATAATCGGGTCGATCGAGATTGGCAAACAGGCTGATTTGCTGGTGCTCTCGGTGGAAGATTACCGTCAATTAGGTTACCGCTTTGGCGGGAATCTGGTGGAGACAGTGATAAAAAAGGGATTAGTAATTGGTAATTAGTAACTGGTTCTTGCTTCTTGAATAAACCGTGTTTTTCATGGTTATGAGTTAGTGATTTTTTACTTTACCATTTCGTGCCTTTCGTGTTTTTCGTGGTTAATGATTTGTGATTTTTTGATTTCAGTGTATTCCGTGTTTTCCGTGGTTAAATGATTTTGTTTTATGGTTTTTCCATTTCGTGCTTTTCGTGTATTTTGTGGTTAAGGATCTTCTATGCTAAACCTTGAACAAGCCAAGCAATGGTACGTCAACACAGACGCCGTGCACGACTTCTCTCACATCGAGCGGGTTTACCACATGGCAGAACTCCTGGCAAAAGAGGAGGGCGCTGACCTGGAGATCGTGCGTGCAGCGGCACTGCTGCATGATGCCGACGGCACCACCCCGGGCAGCGAAAGCCGGCTGGAGCACCACCTGCGTTCCGCAGAGATCGCCGGCAGGGTATTAGCTGATGAGGGTTGGCCGATAGAGCGCATCGCGTCGGTACAGCACTGCATCCGCGCCCACCGCTACCGCGACGACCGCGAACCCCCTGCCACCATCGAAGCCAAATGCCTCTTTGACGCCGACAAGCTGGACGTGTTGGGAGCTATCGGCGCTGTGCGCGTGACAGTCTACGCCGCGCTGGCTGGCACACCTTTCTATTCAAAACCGTCTGAGACTTTTCTCAACTCTGGCAAGGAAGAGCCTGGCGAACTTCATAGTGCCTACCACGAGCACCTGTTTAAACTGCGCAACGTGGAAAAACGCCTGTTTACGGCAAGCGCAAAAAGGATCGCCTATGAGCGCACACAATACCTTGAAGAGTTTTTCGACAGATTAATCAAAGAAATAAACGGAGAAGCCTGACAGGAGAAACAAGATGAAAGCGATTCTGGTTTTCATTGATGGAACCATCTGTGATGAACGCGAAAGGGTTCACCTGTTTGATACCGAAGCCTTCTATGATAGAAAATGGATACTCAAGGATACCAAGGTTCCCGGAAGCGTGGCTTGCCTCCAGGAACTTATGAGCCGCTATCAAATCGTTTACATAGGCGCAAGACCACCCTCTGTGAAAGAAGCTACCGAGGAGTGGTTGAGATTGAAAGGCTATCCGGAAGGTCCGGTTTATCTGGGGAATTCACAAGCGGATCGAATAAATATTATCCGTAAACTAAAAACCGAATTTGAGTTTCTCGCTGGGATTGGCGACCGCTGGGATGATAATGAACTCCACGCTGAACTGGGATGCCTCAGTATCATCCTAAAGGAGCATGAGGGAGATTGGAATAGTGTCGCCGGCAAAATAGAAACCTATCAAAAAAATCTACAATTAAAAAAGAATCAATCGTTTGTCGAAGGCAAAGTGGAGGGACTGGCGCGGGTTTGCCCTTTATTATTGAAAAAGTACGGACCATCACTGTGGGACGCCTATCAGGAAAGTGTGCGTGAGTTGGCGGAATCGTCCCGCGAGGAACGCCGCAAGGACGACCTGGAATCCTTTAAGAAACATGGTCTTGACCCTGCGGATCTAAGCCAAATGGCGACCTGGTACAAGTTACTTGATGAGGAAAACAGGGAAACTGAATCACTGTATGGACTACAAGATCGGGAAATAATTGAGAGTACCCCGACTCGTTATGTTGAGAAAGTCACCCGCTGCTACCTGGCAGAATTATGGAAGAAACACGACATGCCGGAAATTGGCTACCAAATTCACTGCCGTACAGACGCTGCCTGGTGGGATCGCCCTGCCTGGAATCCTGAAATCCGCTTTGAACAACCACAAACACTGATGCAGGGGCACGACTCCTGCATATTTATCCAATACATTCCAAAGGACGGAGAAGCATAAATCATGACACCCTCACAACCAACATTACAACAGGTTATCGCATGGGCAAAAGAAGCCGGAGCAATCGCCCGGGAAGGGTTTGATCAAGAACACGCCATCCAAATGAAAGGTAAGTTGGATTTGGCAACCGAGATCGACCATGAATGTGAACGCGTGTTAATGGAGCACATCCAAAAAGAATTCCCGACCCACGCCATCGTCACCGAAGAGACCGGGGTCGTGGAAGGTGACGCGGACAACTGCTGGTACATTGACCCGCTGGACGGTACCATCAATTACAGCCACCGCCTGCCAGTTTATGCAGTCTCTATCGCCTATGCGCATAAAGGCGGGCTGATGTTAGGAGTCGTTTATGACCCCTCGCGGGATGAGTGTTTCTCGGCTGAACGCGGTAAGGGGGCATGGCTGAATGACAAGCCAATCCATGTCTCAGGCTGCGATTCACTGCAAAAAGCCCTTCTCACCACCGGGCTGCCCTCGTGGAATGAAGAGCTGCTTGACCGCAACCTGGGCTTGATGCGTCACCTCACCCTTAATACCCAGGGAATCCGCCGGCTTGGATCAGTAGCCATCGCCCTGTGCTACACCGCCTGCGGGCGCACCAATGGTCACTGGGATCAGAGCTCCACGCCATGGGATATTGCTGCCTGTGGATTAATTGTGGAAGAAGCCGGCGGAACGGTAACCAACCTTGAGGGGAACATCGAGTATTTTAAACCGCCTTATTCGATCGTTGCAGGGTCGGGAGAGATAAATTTTGCCTTGTGTGACCTGCTCAGATAAGCTGTTTTTATCATTACCAATGGTAAACCGGTACAATCTCCAGATTTAAAACTGTCAATTAAAACTTGGATATAATCAGTATTAAGGAACAAATTTAGATATGGAGGGATTCAAATGACCGGATATTTTGGAAATATCGAAAAAGAAACTGAAAAGAACAAATATTTCCGCAAGGTGTTGTTCACTGCCAAACACCAGCAACTGGTGGTCATGTGCCTGCAGGGTGGCGAAGAAATCGGCAAAGAGATCCATAAGACTGTCGATCAATTCTTCCGCATTGAATCGGGCAAAGCCAAATTCATTTTGAATGACACTGAAACGCACACCATTGGTGCGGGCAGTGCTGCCATTATTCCCGCCGGCACCTGGCATAATGTGATCAATGCCTCCAAAACCGAAGTTTTGAAACTCTATACCGTGTATACGCCTCCCAACCACCCGGATGGCACGATCCACAAAACCAAAGCCGACGCAGAAGCAGCGGAAAAAGCGGCCCATCATTAATTGGCCGACTTCCCATTTCTCTAAAAACCTGAGGGTAATGAAATTCAACTAAGCTCCTATTTAGCTGGATATTGAATAGACTTAACCCAAAATTAACCTGAGCGTACTATTACTATGATCAAATAACTTAAATTACAGGAGCTAGAGGATGACCCAAAACAAACCCTATCAACAACGCCGCTGGAGCTTGTCGGACATGTACCCCTCCGACAAAGGTCCTGAAATTAAAGCTGATTTTAAGAAGATCGAAGAGTTGACTGCCGAGTTCGAAAAGTTCCGCCCGCTGCTCAAGGAAACCATTGGCGAAAAGGACTTCATCAAAGCCATCCAATTGCTGGAGAAGATTCACAAGCTCGGTGCTAAGCTGGGAAGCTACGCCGGACTGTGGTTCTCGGCTGACACCCAGGACCAGGGAGCCCTGGCATTGATGGCCAAAACCGAGCAGCTCTCGGCTGATTTGGGCAACCGCACCCTGTTCTTTGGACTGTGGTGGAAGGACCTCCCCGAATCCGCTGCCGACCGCCTGATGAAAAGTTCCGGTGATTACCGTTACTGGCTGGAGGAGATGCGCCACTTCAAGCCGCACACGCTCACCGAAGCCGAAGAAAAGATCATCAATACCAAGAATGTCACCGGCATCAATGCACTCACCACCCTTTACGATTCCATCACCAACCGCTATGTCTTCAAGATTGAAGTCAATGGTGAGACGAAAGTACTCACCCGTGGCGAACTGATGGCACTGGTACGCGGCTCCGACCCTGACCTTAGGGCGCGCGCCTACCAGGAGCTTTACCGCGTCTATGGCGAGGATGGCAACATCCTCGGCCAAATGTACCAAACAGTGGCTCGCGATTGGAAGAACGAGGAAGTGACCCTGCGTCACTTCAAGAGCCCCATCTCTGCGCGCAACCTGGCCAACGACCTGCCGGATGAGGTTATTGAGCTGTTGCTCAAAGTGGCCAAAAAGAATATCGGCACTTTTCAGCGTTTCTTCAAACTCAAAGCCAAGCTGCTGGGGATGAAAAAGTTGCGCCGTTATGATGTATATGCTCCAGTGGCAAAAGCCGACAAGCCCTACCCTTATGAGAAAGCTGCCAAAAAGGTGCTGGCTTCCTTCAAGGAATTCGACCCGCGCTTTGCCAAACTGGCCGAACGCGTCTTCGCGGAAGACCACCTGGATGCCGAGGTACGCAAAGGCAAACGCGGCGGTGCATTCTGTGCCACCGTCATGCCCGAAATGACGCCGTGGGTGCTGCTCAACTACCAGGGCAAAGCCGATGATGTGGCTACCATGGCGCACGAACTCGGGCACGCCATTCACAGCATGCTGGCGGAGAAACACAGCCTCTTCACCCAGCACGCTTGCCTGCCACTTGCTGAAACCGCCAGTACTTTTGGCGAGATGATGCTGGTGGACGCCATGCTGGCTGAGGAAACTGACGAAGCCGTCAAGCGCGACCTGCTCTTCCGTCAGGTGGATGATGCCTATGCCACCATCCAGCGCCAGGTGTTCTTTGCGTTGTTCGAAAAGGAAGCTCACCAGATGATTGCCGATGGTGCTTCAGTGGACGAACTCTGCGAAGCCTACATGAAGAATCTCAAGGCGCAATTCGGTTCTGCGGTGGACGTGGCTGATGAATTCAAGTGGGAATGGGTTTCCATCCCGCATATTTACCAGGTACCGTTCTACGTTTATGCCTATTCCTTCGGGCAACTGCTGGTGCTCTCACTCTACAAACGCTTCAAGGAAGAGGGCGAGTCCTTCAAGCCGAAGTACATTGCGTTACTGGCTGCTGGCGGCTCTGAAGCACCAATGAAGGTGCTGGCGGATGCCGGAGTTGACCCGCGCAAGCCCGAGTTCTGGCAGGGCGGCTTTGATGTGCTCGCTAAGTTGGTAGACGAGCTGGAAAAAGTAGCGTAAATAGCAATGAATTTCAAACCGGGACCCTGAAGGATCCCGGTTTCTTTATCTCTTGACATTACTATCGCCAGTGCTATAATCATTTCGACAAACAACGAAATGATTCAAGGAGTACAATATGGCAGAACAAGAGAAAATCCCCGAATTGCTGGACTTTTTCCGCGCATTGGCAGACGAGAACCGGCTTAAGATTGTTGGTTTCCTGGCGCAAAAACCCTCCTCGGTGACCGACCTGGCGCAAGCATTGGGGCTGAGTGTTTCCACCACCTCCAATCACCTCTCCAGCCTGGCATACGCCGGTCTGGTGAAAGCCCAGCCGGAAGGACATTACTTTATTTACTCGCTGCAAATGGAGACGATAAAGACAATGGCCAAGCACTTACTGCAGGAGGAGAACCTGCCCAGGTTGTCTGAGGGGCAAAGCGAAGACGCCTACGAACGCAAGGTGCTCACTTCCTTCCTGGACCGCGAGGGACGCATTAAAGCCTTCCCGGCGCAGGACAAGAAGTTCCAGGTGCTGCTGCGCCACGTGCTCAAATCTTTTGAGCCAGACAAGAAGTACAGTGAAAAGGAAGTCAATGAGATTATGCTGCGCTTTAACGAGGACACTGCATCCCTGCGGCGCGGGATGATCGAGTACAAGTACATGGCGCGTGAGGGTGGCGGCGGGATGTACTGGCGGATTGATGAATAATAAATTCGATATCGTAGGGGTGATTCACGAATCACCCCTACCGAATGGATCACCTATGGATCCCTTGAACAAATCTTCTTTGTTTGTACTGCACAACTACAACAACCATGCCAATAAACTGGTATTGGAAACAGCGGCGAAACTGGATGAACAGGAGTTCACGACCTCCTCCAGCCCCAGCCACGGTTCAGTGCAGGGGCTGCTGACGCATATGCTCACCACCGAGTTCTTCTTCCTGGCGCGCTGCGAGGGCAAACCGGTTATATCCAAACCTGGCGCACCTCCCCTCACCATTGAGGAGATCGGCGTCACCTTTGCGCAAATTACCGAGGAACGCCGTAAATACCTGGCGTGGGTCAGTGAGGATCTGCTGGCACAGGAGATCGTCATTCCCATCGGGGGGCATGACATCAAACTGGCGCGTTGGCAGTTTTTGGCGCAGTCACTGATGCACAGCGCTCATCACCGCGGAGAACTCTCCATTGTGCTCACCGGCTTGGGTCATCCCCTGCCGACACTGGATATCATTATCGAATTCGTGCAGGAGAGCGGCCAGGAATGGCCGTATTCATAAAATTCCTGTAGGGGCGAACGGTCGTTCGCCCCAATATAAACGAAAACCTCTTCATCCAATTTATGGTATATTTTAATTTCAATACTATTCATCCAAACGGAGTACCCTATGTACTTTGCGATCGAAGGTGTCATTGGCGTCGGAAAAACCACCCTTGCCCGGCTGCTGCAATCCGGGTTTAAAGCCGAGCTGGTTTTGGAAGTTTTTGAAGAGAACCCCTTTTTGAGTAACTTCTACTCCGACCGCGCCCGTTATGCCTTCCAGACGCAGATCTTCTTCCTGCTCAGCCGCTATCACCAGCAGCGCCGCAACATAACCGACCGGCTTGGGACGGTCAATTCCATTATTAGCGATTACACATTTGAAAAAGATTCCCTTTTTGCGCGCATCAACCTGCAGGGAGACGAACTGGAAATGTACTACAGCGTGCAGGAAGCCCTGGCTGAGAAGGTAAGTTCGCCCAACCTGGTGGTTTACCTGCGCGCCAGTACCGACACGCTAATGCGCCGCATCGCCCAGCGCGACCGACCCTACGAACGCGCAATGGAGCGTGACTACATCGATTTGCTCAACCGGGCTTACGACGAATATTACCTGAGTTCATCACATACCTCCCCGGTATTGATCGTTGACACCAACGAGCTGGATTTTGTTAACCGCCCGGAAGACCTGGCGCTCATAGAGCAGCGTATCCGTATTTCGCTGCTTGGAGCTCCCTTCCAGCCCAAGTTACCCATCGAGTAAGTCAGGAGTTGCATGCGCGTAACCCGTGATATATTGCTCAACCTGGCGCGAGAAAACGTCGCCAAAATGACCACAAGGGATCGTGGTATTGCCTGCGTGTTCATCGCCGGTTCGCTGCTTAATAAGGACCCTTTTCTCGGTGGTATCACGGATATCGATTTGTTCTGCATCCACGACCGACCCGTGACCACCACCCGCGAGATTATCCGTATCAACGCAGATGTACACCTTGATGTGGCTCATTACGAACAGGAATTTTTCATGCCGGCGCGCAAACTGCGCACCGATCCCTGGTTGGGCAGCATCCTGGCGCGTGGCCCGCTGATGCTGCAGGACTCGCTGCACTGGTTCGACTTCGTCCGTTCCACCGCTACATCCCAATTCAACCATCCCGAAAACATAGCGGAACGTGTCCGCACTTTCCTTGCGCCAGCCCGGCTCACCTGGCAGGCACTGGTGGACGAAACCATCCCGCAGGGAATCAAACGCACTGAGGCGTTGCTGGAGGTCATCCGTAACGCAGCCAACGCTGCCGCGGTGATGTCGGGTGCACCCCTGCCCATGCGCCGGCTTTTCATCGAATTGCCTGATCGTTGTACCGCTAGCGGACTCACCGAACTGGCCGGCAACCTGGTGCAGTCTTTCACCAACGAATCGGTAACCGACGAGAACTGGGGAGAGTGGTTTATCGGCTGGGAAAGCGCCTATGACCAACTCAACGAGATCGGTAAAGCCCCTGTCACTCTCAATCTCACGCGGAAGAACTATTACCTGAAGGCGATTAAAGGGTTGGCAGAAGAACGTCCGGCTGCTGCCGTGTGGACACTGCTTTTCACCTGGACGCGCATGGCAGCGCTGATGCCAAAAGCTGATGCCCCCTACAAAACCTGGCAGGCGTTGACCAAACAGTTAACCCTGGATACCAGAAGCATCCCTGGGCGCCTGGAATTGTTGGACACCTCCCTCGACAGCATTGAAGAAGCGCTGGAGCGCCTCCGCGGGTAACTCAATTTATCCACACAACTGTGCATAACTTGGGTTTTTCTGTGGAGAAGTCGCCGTTTTTGTGGAGAAAAAGCTTATACAGTTGTCAATAGGCTGTATTTAAATAAGGTACTTATCCACATTTATCCACAGGTTTTATCCAAAAAACAGATCGGTCAAAAACAACTTACTTCCTCATTGGTTATCCACAATCAAGGCGGGAGAAAAACCGGGTAGTGTACCGCCATATATGGGGGCAGAATCGATAAATTGCCCCAAATAACAGTTTGAAGTCTCGCCTAGGTAACATTTCTCCACAAATTCACAGCCACTACGACTAATACTACTTATTAATTAATAAATAGAGATTAAGTTAATTAATCTGCAAGTCGATGCTTGAAAGTGACTTGATTTTCTTGTATTATTTGTATAGACATTACCATGATTTGCCCCCATGGCTTATACGATCATAACGATCCAGAAGGGAGAATGCATAATGGACGTCATCAAAGTCAAAGCCAATTCTCGCACCGCAGCAGTAGCGGGGGCTATAGCGGGAGTAATGCGTGAACACAAGCACGCAGATGTTCAGGCGATTGGAGCCGGAGCGGTCAACCAGGCGGTTAAAGCGCTGGTTCTCGCCAAGGGATACCTGGCAGAGGATGGCATGAAGATTATGTGCCTGCCTGAGTTTGTGGATGTGGAGATAGAAGATAAAATTCGTACCGCCATCAAACTCGTGGTGGACATTCTGCCGGAATAAGCCGGTATTTGCAGTTCATTTTTGGATCCAATATCTGGAGCGCTGTTGGTTTCTGGATTAGGTGCGCTGTGCTTCTTCGCGGGTAAAGATAACTTCTTCTTTACCCGTTAGTTTTTCCTGTACCTTGCTGGCGATCAATTCCAGGTGACTCGGGTGAGCCACATAATCCAGGTCATCCGCCGGCACGGTGAGTACCGGGCACAATGCGAAATGATTGATCCAATTTTCGTACAGGTCATTCAAATGGGTAAGGTATTCAGGCGCGATCTTGCGCTCATAATCGCGGTTGCGCAAAGCAATTCGTTTGAGCAGCGTGGGAACCGAGGCGCGCAGGTAGATCATTAAGTCAGGCGGCGGCAAGTATTCAGCCAATGTTCGATAAAGACTGCGATAGGTGGTGTAATCGCGTTCGCTAAGGGTACCCTGCACAAACAAGTTGTGAGCAAAGATCTCGGCATCCTCGTATATGCTGCGGTCCTGGATGACGGATCCGGAGGAACGCACCAGCTCCTGGTGGATGCGCAGGCGGTGGGTAAGGAAAAATATCTGTGAGTGAAAACTCCAGGTATGCATGTCTTTGTAGAAATCGGAGATGTACGGATTTTCAGTCACCGGTTCGTAAAAGGGCTGGCAATCCAGGCGATTGCAGATCATTTCAACCAGGGTGGATTTTCCTACCCCGATATTCCCTGCCACTGCGATGAATTTTTTCATTTTATCCTCTGCCTGCAGGAGATGTGTTGCTAAAAAAATTATACAACGGTGAAAAACAAAAACCCGGTTTCTTTAAGAAACCGGGCTGTTTGGATGCACAATCGGTTACGCGGGGACGCAGGAACCGGTGGGGCAGACGTCGGCACAGGAACCGCAATCCTGGCACTTGGCGGGGTCAATGACGTAGAGACCGTCACCTTCAGAGATGGCGTTCTCAGGGCATTCGGCTTCGCAGGCGCCGCAGGATATGCAATCAGTAGTGATCTTATAAGCCATTTTTATAATCCTTTCGTTTTGGGTTAACGAGGGCAAGGATAGCACAATGGGCACGCATGGTCAATAGTGTAGACATCACATATTCCAACAAAATTGAGAGGTTGCTATGTACAAAATATCCCTTGTATAATCATCCTTTATTGCAGATTTGGGACGATTAGATTAATGGAAAAACAGACTTATAGCGGTCGAATATTCACCACGGCGCTGCCCGTGGTTCTTGGCTATCTCCCCATCGGATTTGCCTATGGTGTACTTGCCGCCAATGCCGGTCTGACGCTGATGCAGACGATGGCGATGTCCGTTTTTGTATTTGCCGGCTCCTCTCAACTGATTGCGGTGGGAATGATTTCCCAGGGGATCAATCCAATATCAATTGTTCTGACAACACTCATCGTCAATCTGCGGCATTTGCTGATGAGCGCGGCGCTTTCTCCGCACATGAAGGAATGGAAGAAAATTGAAATTGCCGGATTCTGTTTTGAATTAACCGATGAAACTTTTGCCGTCCACAGCCTGCGTTTCCGCAAAGGAGAAACTTCCCCGCGCATAGCGATCCCGATCAACATCATCTGCCAAATCGCCTGGCTTATCGGCAGCTTGCTGGGTGTGTTGGCGGGAGGCGACATCACGGATGTTGAACCCTTTGCTTTGGATTACGCCCTGCCGGCTATGTTCATTGCGTTGCTTCTTTTGCAAATTCAAAACCGCAAACAGGTTTGGGTAGCTTTACTGGGCGGTGCCCTCTCTCTTGGATTGTGGGCAGCCGGCATTACCCAGTGGAACGTCATCCTGGCCACGGTGGCGGCTGCCACACTTGGGGCAGTATTGGAAACTCGGGTAAAGGAAGCTCCTCTCAAGGAAGTGAAGTCATGAGTGACCTTATTTTCTACCTCATGATTGGGGGGATGATGCTGGTCACCTACCTGCCGCGCCTCTTGCCCGCCTGGCTTCTCCAGGGGCGGACCATCCATCCGTTTCTGGCTGCCTGGCTCAAATATGTTCCGGTGGCGGTGCTCTCGGCGTTGCTGCTGCCCTCTCTGCTGGTGATGGATGGCAGATTCAACCTGGTATGGAATAACCTATACCTGTGGGCAGCCCTGCCGGCCGCGCTGGTGGCGCTTAAGACACACAGCATGTTTGCCACGGTGCTGGTGGGCATGGCGGTGGTGGCGCTGGCAAGGCTGTTATTGGCATAGCGCTTGACATAAAAGGCGCATGAATTATAATAATGAGCGCGTTCCTCGTTAGCTCAATCGGCAGAGCGGGCGGCTGTTAACCGCTAGGTTCGAAGTTCGAGTCTTCGACGAGGAGCCTACAAAAATACACCCACTTATGTGGGTGTATTTTTGTATCCCTCGGCACCCTGAGCCGCACTTGCGAAGGGTCGACGAGGTTCATTCCGTGGTTTTAGTTGTAGGTGTTTTTTTATATCCCTTGGCACCCTGGCGCGAAAGACGCCAGAGTCACGGTTTACCCTGGCACTGCCCGCCAGGGCAAGTGTGTGCACCGTTGTGCGACGAGGGTTCATTGAATGGCATTCCAGGGTCGACGAGGGTTCATCCAGTGGTGTTCCGAAGAATAGGAGACGAGTTTTTTAAAGCGAAACAATATTCATTATCTCCCATTAGAAAAACGTAGATTTGGTGGTTGTTGAAACTCTTATTATTAGATTCAATCTACGCAACCGCTATTCTGTTTTTTGTGTAGAATAATCTGATGCAAAATATAAAGGGGACTTATGTACATAAAAACAGTTGATAACAAAACGATTTTGTTTAATATTGGTGGTTGGGATTCAATCGATTTTTTCAATAATGCATGCAATAAAAGCGTTCCGATAATTGAAAGCTTATGGGGAGTAAAAGTACCGGATGAATATCGCATTTTTATATTGGGCTCATTCAAAGATTTTTTTGAAATGACATTTTCTTCCAGAAATGTTGTTCAGAAAGCAATCATCCTTCTATATTTTCCTTTGGTTTATAAATCCTTAAAAAAACAATGGACTACATTAAGTGGGGCTGCACTTCAAAAAAAACCTGTTTTCGGAATTAAAACGGACGAACAAATGCGATTAGGGGATCCTTCAATAGGTCAATATATTTTTAGAAAAGAGCCAAATATCGACAAGCATATAGAGTCAACAGTTTGTCATGAATTGTTCCATATCTCTGTACACAAACTAAGTCTTCCTCTTTGGCTTAATGAGGGATTAGCTATCTATGCACAAGAAAAATTCGAAGGAAAAAGAATTGTACGAGAAGACACGTTGGATTACCTGCTCCGTTACCCAATAAAAACTCCGTTTTTGAATTATAGAAATTTATCAAAAGCAGAGGTTGTTACCATAGTTTATGACTATGCCCGAGGTTATTGGTTAATAAGTTATTTTGAAGAAAAATTTCCGGGGTTGATACAAACAATTCTTGACCAGCATTTGAATGAAAGAAAAATTGAGGAATTAATAACTTCCAGAACGGGCATGCATATCAATCTTTTTTGGAACCAAATTGACCAGATTATGTATGATTACTTCAAGAAAGAGAGCGCGTCAATTTTACCAGACTCTTAGCGTGCATTGCAGGCACCCCCCTTTTTTTTGTGTATCGCGTAACATGCGCCCCTTCGCGTTCTCTGCACCCTGGCGCACTTCCAGGGGAGCGGTTTCGCGAATTGAGCGCCTCCGAACGCTTTTTGTGAGTGAGGTTCCGAAGGGGCACGGTTTGCCCTGTCACCCCCGGCACTGCCCGACAGGGCAAGTGTGCCCGACAGGGCAAGTGTGTGCACCGTTGTGCGACGAGGGTCATTGATTGGCACTCCAGAGTCGACGAGGATTCATCCAGTGGTTTTCTGAGGGGTCGACGCGGAGACAGGAACACAGACTCACCCGTAAGTCCCAATTCTTAATATTAAGCTCTACAGGAGTCTTTAATGCATCTGTTATACTTCCTATCTGATAATTACCCCCTTTGTAAAAAGCGAACATAAAGAATATATGGAAATCGTCTACTTCAGCCCTACCGGAAATGTAAAATACCTTGCCCATCGCCTTTTTGAGCAACTGCAGCTCAAACAAATAGCTGCGAGTATCTTGCCTATGGAGCATACTGACCCCGCGACATTGAAAAAAGATGGAGATATGGTAATTCTATATTCTATCCACGCTTTTCATGCGCCTCGGACAGTAATTCGCTTCGCCAGGAATCTGCCTTCGGGACACTTAAAGAGAGTAAGCATCATCAGCGTTGGGAGTTCCAATAGTTGGGCGAACGCTGCCGCATCGCTTTCATTAATAAAAATTCTTCAAGAAAAAAATTGTTCAATCCAACGGAATGAATTATTGGCAATGCCCTTAACTATCGCAATTGCCCTTTCTGATGATCAATCCGAAAAATTAATCTGTCAATCTGAAGAAAAAATTGATCAAATTGCAGCGACCGTGCTATCCGATCCGGAACAAATATCTTTTGTGCCCTTTAAAAGCAAACTAATGGCAGGAATAGGACATATGGAAGGGCTAGCTGCTCGGCTCTTTGGCATGGAACTTCACGCTGACGAAGCTTGCAGTTCCTGTGGGCTGTGTGAGCGTGAATGCCCCGAGAAGAATATTCGCATGAACAAATCCAATAAACCGGAATTCGGACTAAACTGCCTGATGTGTTTGCGATGCATTTATAACTGCCCGGAAAACGCCATCAGTCCGCGATTCTCTAAATTCATTCCAATAAAGGGAGGCTACAGCATCGAACGTTACCGGAAGTAATTCTATTCATTCTACAGAATGAGTCCGCGATACACCATTTTGTAAGTTTCGTGAATTTTGCGTTTTACCCCTTAAAACTTGTCAAACGGGCAAGTCCCATTTCGGCTGTTTTATGAAATACTTGTAATAACGTTCTACCCGATTCCGCCACGAAAGGAACCTTCCCTTGTCCGATCTACCTGTGCCCATTTCCACTCCAAAACAAAGCCGGGGTGCCCAGCCAGGGAACCTAAACGCTCTCAAGCATGGATACTACCTGAGCGGAGCCCACCTCCGTGGCACAGCCCCGCTCAAAGTCGCTGACCTCGATAGCATCTCCGAGACAATTGCCAATATCCGCGCTTTCATCC
>Ga0209800_10002735_pt1 | contig 15000 bp, 6 predicted proteins | sample Higcelweek8metaG_FD_187174 | JGI IMG/M metagenome (GOLD analysis project Ga0209800, IMG submission 187174) | Freshwater pond sediment microbial communities from the University of Edinburgh, under environmental carbon perturbations - High... | ecosystem: Environmental > Aquatic > Freshwater >...
AACTCTCTTGAAAAAAAAACAGTTACCTTTCTATCCCCAAAAGATGCTATCTCTCTTGGTATTGGTATGGTTCATCAGGAGTTTGCCCTTCTATCAACTCTTACTGTTGCAGAAAATATCACCCTTACAAGAGAGAATACTATTCCCTTTACTGAAAAAGTTCTTGGAAGGAGTCTTGCCTGTATAGATGAAGAAGCAGATATTGCAACAGCCACTTCAGTACTAAACTCAATTGCCACTCATAAACCTGGAGAAGCCAGGATTGATGGAGAAGTTGCACCATTTATGGATATCCATCCAGGCACTATAACCGGAGATCTATCTGTTGGCATGAGGCAGTTTGTGGAGATTGCACGGGAGATGAGCCGGAGTGACTTAACCCTGCTCCTTCTTGACGAGCCCACAGCAGTGCTCAATAAAGCAGAGACAGAGCAACTTATGGGTGCTGTAAGACAGATAGCAGCCAGAGGAACTTCAATACTTTATGTCTCACACAGAATAGAAGAGCTTATCTCTCTTTGCGATAGGATAACAGTTCTTAAGGGTGGTGAAGTTGCAGGGAGTGTGGAAAAAAGTGATCTGACCGGAAATATCACTCATGATATAAAAAAAATTTCTAGACTTATGGTGGGTGGCAGTGTGATCAAAACAAGAAGAGCTGCTGTAAAGAGAGCTGCTGAAACTCCTCCTGATAAGGGGGGCTCCGTAACAGGAAGCTGGAGCAGACCAGCCATAACCACATACAATTTTACGGTAGATAAACCAGGTGATCCTCTAAAAGGTCTTGACCTGACCATCTTCAAAGGGGAGATTATTGGAATCACAGCTCTTTCAGGCCATGGGAGAAATGCTCTCGGGGCTGGAATCATGGGTCTTCACCCCACTGGAGGTCAACTTACCCTGTATGGAGAGAAGATCACGCTGTCTGACTCTGAGGGAGTCTCTAAAAAGATGATTGAGAAAAATATCTGGTTAGTGGCAGAAGAGCGGCGGACTCACGGTCTTCTTATGGATCACTCAATCGCGGAGAATATCACCTTTGCAGCAATTCAGAATAAAAAGATGTTTGTAAAAAAATCATCCCTCCCTTTTATGAAGAAGTTCATCCAGCAAATCATCTCAAATTCGGGATTTGAATTTCTCTCTGCCTTTATAACCTCTCCAGACAACGAAGCTTGCAAAAACCATGCGCTCTCCTGTGTGAAGGAGCTTGATATACAATGCTCCTCTGTTTTTCAGAAGACAGGAGAGTTAAGCGGAGGGAACCAGCAGAAGGTGTGCATTGCTGCTGCTCTTACAATGGAGCCAGATATTCTGTTTGTCAGTGAACCGACAAGAGGCATTGATATTGCAGGCAAAGAGGCCATACTCAATCTGCTTGTAAAAGCTCACCAAAAGCTTGGAATGACCATTATCATAAGCTCTGGAGAGTTGGACGAACTAAGGCGGATATGTGACAGGATTGCAGTAATTTATCAGGGCAGACTGTTTGATATCTTCCCACCTGACACAGGTGAGGAGGAGTTTGCTCTGGCCTTTTCAGGGTTGCGATAGTTCATGATCAATGCAAAGGCAATTGTGCCATATGCCACGAAACTTCTGAAATACTCCCCAAGTGCAGGGTTGCCAAAGAGGTTCTGGCCTGCCTGTGGTGAGACAATAAAGAGTGCGTGGAAGAGAAAAATTCCAAGAAAAGCGTGGCTTACCCGTGCCCTTGCAATTGTAGCTCCACCTGCAAGAAGTGCGGCACAGGAGAAGATATCGCTGTTTGTATGGGCACTGTAAACATTGAGCATCCCTATATTCTGGATATAGATAAGGTGTCCCATACAGGCGATTATGGTGGATGCAACAATGGCTTTGATTCTCACAAGGTTCACATCAATTCCAAGCTGTGTTGCTCTCTCATGGCTCTCACTGATTACCCTGAACTCTTTTCCAACTACTGTCATGGTGCAATATTTGACCATTACTCCAGATCCGCAGACAAAAAGTATCATGAAGAGAGGGATCTCAATACCGCATGAGGTGAATAACCATATATTGTCAATAATATTTCTGTAGAGTTCAAGGTCGATCATGTTACGTATCCCGATACCCCTTGAGAGCATTATCTCCTGATTATCAGCCTCTATAAGAGTACCGTAACCCACCATAAATATAAGCTGGTAAATGCTGGTGGTGAAAAATCCAATAATGATGGTGGTTATCATCTCACGGTTCTTGACGCGGTTCAGGGCAAGGCCGATAAGGGTTCCCATGAGAGTGGAGAGAGCTGCACCAACACTCACAATAAATAGAAATCCCTGAAATCCAGGTATCTGGAAATCAACTGCCAGGATCATTGCAACCTGGGCACAAAGAGCACCGACAGTGATGGAAAAGTTGATCCCCATCCCAGCGGTTATGGGGATGATCAGCGCAAGCACCATAACACCATTTCGTATGAAACGGGTTATCACCTCATTGAGAACAAAGGTTATGCTCATCTCTGAAAACCAGAGCGCAATGACAGCAACTGCAAGGAAAAAGAGAGGTACCATGTTAAGCTGAGCTGGAAGTTGAAAAAATGTTCTACTATTCAAAATATTCAATTTTTTAAAGTTCATAGAGCATCCCATATGTCAGAAAAAATTGCCGATTCCCAAAAAGAGCTGTTCAAAAACTGAACTCCACCCTATGGTAAATTTCTGCTGGTTATAACGGATCTGGGGGAGACTATACCAAATCTGTTAAATAATCCATTAAATTGATTTATTAAGGAGGCTCTGAAACTATTCCCCATTGAAGATACGAATCGCCCATTCTTCTTGACAAAAATATGGACAAATAGTTTTATGTTGATAGGAGAGTATGGTGACAACTGCTCTGTTCATAAACACTCTTCCATGACAAAATTAAGGAGTTGAGCATGTCGCACACACTTGATCCAATTACCTTTCCACTGCACGGTACCCGTCTGATTGAGGCAAGCGCCGGTACAGGAAAAACCTATACAATTGCCGCACTCTACTTGAGGCTTGTGCTTGGTCATGGCGGCGAGAGAGGCTTCTCAAGAGCGTTGACTCCACCTGAAATTCTTGTGGTAACATTTACCAATGCTGCAACTGAGGAGCTGCGGGATCGTATCAGAAGGCGTCTGACAGAGGCTGCGGCTTTCTTCACCCATCCAGACTATGATCAGAAAAGGGTGGATGATTTTCTGAAAACGCTTCGCAGCCACTATCCAGAGGAGAGCTGGCCACTCAATGGCCGTCTTCTTGAGAATGCTGCCCAGTGGATGGACGAGGCAGCCATCCATACAATTCACTCCTGGTGTCAGAGAGCTTTGCGTCAACATGCATTTGAGAGCGGCTCTCTATTTGATCTCAAGCTCTCTGTAAATGACGATAAGCTCTTTGAAGATGCTGTGTGTGACTACTGGAGAAGCCATTTTTACAACAGAACTGTTGAGGAGATATCGGAGCTAAAGAGCATGGTTGCAATCTCAACCCCTCAGGAGCTGCTGAAAAAAGTGATGCCTCTTATCCGTCTGAATGAGGAGAGCGCTCCTGCCGATTCCTCCTCTGAAGCAGTCTCTGAAAATGGATCCTCTGATGTTTATGGTAATTCTGACTCCTCTTCTGATGATTCTGGCAGGAGCGCTTTTAAGATCCCTGACCCTTTTGATCTGCTCAAAGAGCGCCGTCAGTTAATTGAGGCTGCCCGCTTAACCTGGGCATCTGATTTTAACAGTGCTGTGGCGCTTCTCATAAGAGTTCAGGCAGATAAGACCCTTAAGGGAAATCAGTACAGTGCGTCCTCTCTTGAAAAGTGGCTGGAGGAACTCAGATCGTGGGTAAAGGAGAACGGGCCTTTCCCATGTGAGAAGGTGATCCAGAAATTTTCCACAACAGGGCTCAATGGAGCTGTTGCCAAAAACAGAACAGCCCCCTCCCATCCTGCATTTGATGCTTTTGACACTCTTCTGGCACAGTTTGCAAAGAACAAGTACCTCTCATCTCCAGGAACATTTGCGTATCTGCTATACAGCTATGCGGCAGCAGAGATCCGTAAGAGGGTGGATCGTGTAAAAGAGCGTCTTGCACTTGTTGGATTTGACGATATGCTCAACCGTCTTGATGGTGCCCTGTGCAGGCCAGGAGATAACAGCCTTGCAGAGGTGATTGGCAATCAGTACCCTGTGGCAATGGTTGATGAGTTTCAGGATACTGATTCTGTCCAGTACCGTATTTTCAGCAGAATTTACCTTAATAAGCCTGGTAAAGGCTTTTTCATGATTGGTGATCCCAAACAGGCCATTTACGCCTTTCGTGGGGCAGATATCTATACCTATCTTGCGGCACGCCGTGACTGTCAGGGTAATCTCTACACCCTGGGCAGAAACTTTCGCTCTTCACTTGCAATGGTTGAGGCTGTCAACAGGATGTTCAGTTCTGCAGCCATTAACCCTGAAACTCACCCTGATGGCCCTTTTCTCTTCAGGGATAAGATTCCATTTGAACCTGTCTCTGCTCATGGAGTAGATGCACAGTTTGTGGTCCATGAACAGGAGGGTGGCAGAGCCGGGATAACCCTCTGCCACCTCAACCAGCAGCTTCCACTCAGGAAAACAGGCCGTGAGGGTTATATTGAACTTATGGCACAGGCGTTTGCAGATAAGATTGCCCATCTGCTCAACCTTGCAGCGCACAATCCACCACGAGCGGGGTTTAGCTTACCTGACTTGGAAAGAAAGGAACTCGGAGAAGAGAAGCCTCCATCTGAGTTATCCTTACCAGAGGCTCAACCGTGCTCAGGCCTTACTGTTTGTGATGACTCAGGCTTTACTGTTTGTGATAACAAAGAGGTTCCTGTTGATAAGATCAGAGAGATAAAACCCCTCTGCCCGTCAGATGTGGCGATTCTTGTACGTAATTTCCATGAGGCAGATGCAATCAGAAGCGCTCTTGCAATGCGTAACTTAAGGAGTGTATATCTCTCTGACAGCGACTCTGTGTTTGAAAGTGCAGAGGCTTTTTCACTTCTCTATATCCTGCGTGGATGTTCTGAACCCACAAATGAGCCATTTTTAAGAGCTGCTCTTGCGGCGCCGGTTCTTGCTCTGCCGCTATATCAGCTTGATGAGCTGAATCAGGATGAGGTTGCATGGGAGAAACAGGTTGACAGGTTCAGAGAGTACCTCTCCATATGGCAGCATCAGGGTGTTCTTCCAATGGTACGGGCACTGCTTTTTGATTTTGGAATCCCTTCGCGCCTTCTATCAGAGCCATCTGGTGAGCGTAAGCTTACCAACCTTCTCCATCTGTCAGAGATACTTCAGAGAGTTGCCTCAAACCTGGATGGTGAGCAGGCTCTTATCCGCTGGTTTGCAAAGGAACTCAAGGAGCAGAACTCCTCAGACGGGAGTGAAGAGAGAGTTCTGCGTCTGGAGAGCGATGATGAGCTGATCCGGGTGGTTACAGTTCACAAGTCCAAGGGCCTTGAGTACCCGCTGGTTTTTCTCCCCTTTATCTGCACATTCCGTGAAGTTACAGCCCTCAATCAGGTAGTTAGATATCATGATAGAGATGGCGCGCTCCATATAGTTGCAAACCCTGAAAAAGGCGATCTTGCAGCGGCAGACCAGGAGCGCCTGGCTGAAGATATGCGTATGCTCTATGTGGCTGTAACACGCTCAAGATACGCCTGCTGGATCGGGCTTGGTGTGATGGGGCGTATTGTGGCAGCAGGAGGAGAGAAGAGTGAGCTTCACCGTTCAGCACCTGGATATCTTCTTGCAGGTGAGAGGGCTATTTTAACGGCAGATCTGCAAGAGAGGCTGGCAGATATCAAAGGTCAATGCCCCTCCATTGCAATTGAATCTCTTCCTCTCATGAGCCGTCAGGGGTCTGAAGTTGAACGCTATGAGCAGAAGATGAGCCAGACGAGGCTTGGCCCGGCGCGCCGTTTCACTGGAGAGATCCCGAGTCAGTGGTGGATCAGCAGTTATTCAGCTATTCTGAGTGGTGCTCAGATGCCAGCCTCATCTCACTTCATAGAGTCTGGTATAGGGGCTGATGCTCAGATGCCATCTTTGCCTCTCTCCAGAGAGCTGCATCTCATAGGGGCTGGTGCAGATAACTCTGTTATTACCGCTCCACTCTCCCCTGCACACGATCAGTTACAGGAGTACTCATCAGAGCCATCTTCATCTGCTGATATCAACCCATCTGAGCGCTCCATTCACACCTTTCCCCGTGGGGCTGAACCTGGAACCTTTCTCCATGATCTTATGGAGTGGGCTGCCAGAGAGGGGTTTGACAGGATCAGATCTGATCATCAATATCTTCTGAGTAAGATCAAGCTGCTCTCTTCTCGCCGTGGATGGGAAGAGTGGGCAGAGTTTCTCACAGAGTGGCTTCAGAAAGTTCTTCAGATCCCCCTGCCTGTGCCGCCTGAACTGAAGTCAACAGTATCAGTCAATCAGATTATCCTCTCTGAACTCTCTTCTGACCACTGTCAGGCTGAGATGGAGTTCATGTTTGCAGCAGAGAGGGTTGATACAACAGTTCTTGATGAGGCTCTCCACGCAGCCATTCTGCCTGGCATGGTACGCCCTGTTCTTAAGCAGAACCGCCTCAACGGTATGGTGAAAGGGTTTATAGATCTGCTATTCTGCTATAATGGACAATATTTTGTTATGGACTACAAATCAAACTATCTTGGAGATAGTATCAAAGCTTATGATAGAAATGCCATGAACCACGCTCTTCTTGAACACCGTTACGATCTTCAGTATCTTATCTATACAGTTGCGCTGCACAGACTTCTAAAGTCCAGACTTGGCAGCAGATATGATTATAATAAGGATGTTGGAGGGGTGATCTATCTCTTTATGCGGGGGCTCAATCTGGATAGTCCGGGTGCAGATGGTGAGAATCATGGAAATATTAATTCAGATGGTCTGAACCATAAAGGTGGCAATTCAGGAGCTGTAGAGCGTGGAGATCTCAATTTGGATGGTCATGGGGTCTATTTTGATAAACCCCCTTTTGATCTGATTGATATGGTTGATAAATGCTTTTCAGGAGGTCGGTGACTTAAGATGCTATCTGAAGATATTCTGAAAGTTGTCGATTCATGGAGCGAGCGTGGGTGGTTAAGGCCACTGGACAGAGCATTTGTACGCTTTCTTAAGGAGATGGTTCCAGATACTGCTCCTCTTACTCTGCTTGCAGGAGCATTGGCAAGCCATCAACTGGGGCGTGGCCATCTCTGTCTTGAGATTGCTGCTGCTCTTAAAGATCCTGATGCCACCCTCTTACTGCCCCCTGAAGGGGAGTCTGGTGAAGCCATGCCAGCCAGACCATCACAGCTACTTTCAGAGATCTCTGGAATCTCAAGGGCCATGTGGGAAGAGACACTTCTTGCATCTTCTGATCTTGTGGCGACAGGTTCCGGCAACACCCCGCTGGTTCTGGATAATGGAAGGTTGTACCTTCGCAGGTACTGGCAATACACAACCGAGGTGGCAGAAGAGCTGCTCAGTCGTCTTGATATCTCATTCTCAATTCCTGACAACCTCTCTGAGCGTCTTGATGAACTCTTCTCCCCACTGAGAGTTGAGGATGAAGAGAGTAAAAGAGCAATTCACTGGCAGAGTGTGGCAACGGCAATTGCGGCAAAAAGCGGCTTTAGCATAATATCAGGGGGGCCGGGCACTGGAAAGACCACAACTGTTGTCCAGATACTTGCACTGCTTCAAGGTCTGGCTCTTGAGCAGAGTAAAAAACTTCGTATCCACCTTGCTGCCCCGACAGGAAAAGCTGCGGCACGTCTGACAGAGTCCATTGGAAGTGCTGTTGGCAGACTTCCTGACCATATAAGAGAGGCATTGCCAACTCAGGTGACAACACTTCACAGGCTTCTTGGAAGCAGACCTGGCACCCGCCATTTTATCCACACAAGGAGCAATCAACTCTCTCTTGATCTTCTGGTTGTGGATGAGGCTTCAATGGTTGATCTTGAGATGATGGCAGCTCTGCTTGCCGCTCTGCCGAAGAGAGCGCGTCTGATTCTGCTGGGAGACAAGGATCAGCTGGCATCTGTGGAGGCAGGGTTGGTTCTTGGGGATCTCTGCCGTAATGCTGATAGAGAGGGATATAATGATCAGACGTGCCAGTGGATTGAAAGATATACAGGATATTCAGTGCAGAAGAGTCAATATAACTGCCATGCCCTGACAGGCACAACTAAGGATGAAAGTTGTAGAGACGCAAGTTGTAGAGACGCAAGATCTTGCGTCTCTACGGGGTACTCACCTGTGTGTCTCCCTACTTTCTTTCATATAAAAAAGAAGGAGCCCATCTCTTCTCCAGAATATTTTCAGAGAGGGGTTGGAGGTAGCCTTCTTGATCAGCATATTGTGGTACTTCGTAAAAGTCACCGTTTTGGAGATCAAAGTGGTATCGGAGCGCTTGCCCGTGCTGTGAACAGTGGGGATCCTGAGGCAGCAGAGGCGGTCTGGAAGCAGGGCTTTAAGGATATCAGCTCTATCTCTGTTGAGACTACTGATGATAGAGCCTTTGCCAGTCTGGTGGTTGATTCAGGATATCGCTCCTATCTGAAGATTGTCTCTGATGGCCCTGGCAAGATCACAGCGAGTGGCAATGGTCAGGACTCTTCCAGAGAAGAGGTGGATATGCAGAATCAGGGTACCCTGGAAGATCTCAACAGACAGAGGAAAGATGGTGAGCGACAATGGGAAGATGGTGATCGACAGAAAGATGGCAAAGAGGAGCCTGATGAGCAAGAGAATCTCTGGATTCGCTCTGTTATGAGTGAATTTGCCCGTTTTCAGCTTCTGACACCACTTCGTAAGGGGCCCTGGGGTGTTGAGGGGCTCAATAAGAAGACAGCAGAACTCCTTCACAGAGAGGGGCTGATCCTGTCAACTCATGGCTGGTACCCTGGCAGACCTGTGATGGTACTCTCCAATGATTACAGCCTTGGGCTTATGAATGGAGATGTCGGGATTCTTCTTCCTCTGATGGGCTCTTTGAAAGTGGTCTTTCCCATGCCTGACCGCTCATTCAAAAAGGTGCTCCCCTCCCGTCTCAATAATGTGGAGACAGTCTATGCAATGACTGTTCATAAATCACAGGGGTCAGAATTTGACCACACTGCAATGGTGCTGCCTGATACCATGACTCCTCTATTGACAAGGGAGCTTATCTACACCGGTATCACCCGTGCAAAGAGCTTCTTTACCCTGGTGACTCCAGAGACCAACTTGCTTGGAGAGGCTGTCAGACGCCGTACTCACAGGGCTTCGGGGCTTGGGGATATTCTGCACTCTACATGACGATCGCTCAATTTAATACTGCTCGGACAACCGCTCTGCCTTAGACACCTCTCTGTCTGACAGAGTTGAGATCAACCGCTGTTTTTAAAAAGATTCCAAGCAGATTTAAAAAACAATAGAAATTAAACATTGATTGGTGATAAGGTTAATTGACCCACTATACATGTTATAATCCTGACATGTTATAATCCTGACATGTTATAATCTCTGAAAGATTCCACTAACATAGACAAGGAGGTGCCATATGCTGAACAGAATATCTATTAAAAGCCGGATTTATGTCATTATTTTCTGCACTTTTATTCTGTTTGTCACCATGATTCTGTTTTCACTATATACAACTGCAAAGCTTCAGGAATCAGCCATAGAGAAGACCTCCTATATCATGCTTGAAGATCAGAAAGAGAGGATCAAACTTGCTACATACTCAATGTCTATGGCATTGGGTAGCATGATCAGGGAGGTCAAAGATGAGGCGGAGAGAGTCAATATGATCAGAGCAGAGGTGGATGATATCATATATGAAAATGATAAATCAGGCTATTTTTTTGTATATAAAGAAACAACTAACGTTGCTTTTCCAGTTGCCAAAAAAAATGTTGGTAAAGATCTTGGGGATACCAGAGATAAAAACGGCGTCTATGTTATCAGAGAGCTATGGGCCAGGGCCAGAGAAGGTGGAGGATATGTCAACTATATATGGGCTAAACCCGGCACTGGAGATACTCCAAAACTAAGCTATGCCATGATGATACCCGGCACTCAGTACTGGATTGGAACAGGGGTCTATCTTGATAATATAAAAGTTTATACAGATTCTATGTCCAAAGAGATCAGAGACGATACAAACAGCATGATGCTGAATATGGCAATCATCTGCGGGGTTATTTTCATTGGTATTGCCATCTTATGCTTTGTCATTGCTTTTGGCATCTCCCGCTCCCTCTCTGCCATGGTTGTCAGCTTCCAGGACATTGCCGAAGGTGACGGGGATCTTACCAAACGGATTCAGATCAGATCCAGAGACGAACTTGGAGAACTGAGCTACTGGTTCAACCTGTTCATTGAAAAGCTGCAACAGATTATCAGGCAACTGGCAAAGGAGTCTGCCAGTGTGGATCAGGCATCTGACGATCTGACCTCTATTGCAGAAGAGATGGCCCAAGGTGCATACAACACCTCAGCAAAGGCTCAAAGCGTTGCAGCTGCAACAGAAGAGATGAGCACCAACTTCAACAGTGTCGCCTCTGCCATGGAGCAGTCCTCAAGCAATGCAAATATTGTGGCCTCTGCCTCGGAAGAGATGAATGCCACAATCAGTGAGATATCTGCAAATTCAGAAAATGCAAGTATCACTGTTGACAGAGCCTCTGAAACGACTAAAAAAGCTGGTGGCAATATGGAGATACTTAAAAACGCTGCAAACGCCATCGGTAAGATTACAGAGACTATCACAGAGATATCAGAGCAGACCAAGCTGCTGGCTCTTAACGCCACAATCGAAGCTGCCAGGGCTGGTGAGGCAGGCAGAGGTTTTGCAGTGGTTGCAAATGAGATCAAGGTGCTGGCCAAACAGACAGCAGATGCCACCTTGAACATAAAAGGTCAGATTGAAAGTGTTCAGGATGCATCTGAGGCAACCAGAGAGTCTATTACAGAAGTTATCAGTGTCATTGATACTGTAAAGGAGCTGGTCTCCACAATTGCAGCTGCCATTACAGAGCAGACTGCCGCAACTCAGGAGATCTCCATAAATATTGAACAGCTCTCATCAGGAATTCAGGAGGTGAATGAGAATGTCAACCAGAGTTCTCAGGTCTCAAGATCCATCTCAAAGGATATTGCAGATGTCAGCATCTCCTCAGAGAAGATGAGTAGTAACAGCAGACAGGTGAAGGTAAGTTCTGCAGAACTAAAGAGTATGTCTGATCAGTTAAACCAGATTGTAAAGAGATTTATCATTGATTAGAGGGAATTTGACTAAAAAATATTTGAATCACTCTTAATGAGAAGAGAAAATGTCAACACAAGATAGATTAATGCAGATAGAGTGGCTTCTGAATGGGGATGTTGAAGAGGAGATTCCATATTTACCCCCTTACGGTGATGTTACGGCATTGAACAGATGTCGGTTAATTATGGATTCCGTAGGTAAGGAGACGCTTGGCAACATTGCAGGATCTGCCATTGAGCTGCTTAATACTTCGGTATCAGTCTATGAAGTTAATGGAGATTATGCATTCGGCATCTTCTCTTCTGGCTGGTGTCGCTTTATGGACAGAGCTTCCCGTTCACTCTGTCAGACTGATGATAACAGAGAAGCACTCAACTGTGGTAAATGGCTCTGCCATGAAAGCTGCTGGAACAACTCTGCAAAGCAAGCTATTAATTCCGGATACAGCACTGATATTGAGTGTGTCGGTGGAATCCATTTATATGCTGAACCTATTTATGCAGGAGATCGGATTGTAGGTGCCATCAACATCGGTTATGGAGACCCGCCAGATGAGAGTTACAAGCTGGGGCAACTTGCAGCTCTCTTTGGAGTGGATGCAGAAAGACTCAGGCAGCTCTCCAAGAGCTATAAGTCAAGGCCGAAGGTCATGGTGAATCTGGCCAAGAAGATGTTAAGGTCATGGGCAATATTAATAGGGGATATTGTTGAGAAGGTGGATGTACAGAAGAGGCTTTTAGCATCTCAGCAAAGGGAAAAACATCTGAACCGTGTTCAGAATGCGATCAGAAAAGTTCATCGGCTGATGGATCGGGGCAACGATACCAGAGATCTGATTGATGGTGCCTGTCTTAATCTTACCGAGAATCTGGGCTATTACAACGCATGGATTGCCCTGTTTGATGCTTCTTCTTCCAGTGTCACAATGACAGCATCTGCAGGTTTTAACGGCAGTTTTGAGGTGATGAAGGAGCTTCTTATGCGGGGAGAGTTTTCTGCCTGTATGAGGCGGTCAATGGAAGCGAAGAGAATCCAGATAGTCCAGAGACCAGGATCTGAATGTCCTGACTGCCCTTTGTCGTCTCAATATTCAGATCGATCTGGATTCACACTGCCTCTCTCCTATGGTGATCGTATCTACGGAATCATATCAGTTTCCGTTCCAGCTCTCTTCAGCTCTGATACTGATGAACAGGAGCTGTTCAAAGATATTGCTCAAGATATAAGCTTTGCCCTTGGACGAATTGAGATGGAGAGATCGCTGCGGGAGAGCGAACTTAAGTTCCGTGGAATATATGATAATATGAGCATAGGTGTTGCACATATATCTCTTGAGTTCACAATAAGGCACGCCAACAGGGCATACTGTCAGATGCTTGGTTATAGTGAAGAGGAGCTTGTGGGCAGACATCTCAGAGAGATCACTGATCCTGAAATCGTTGAAGAGAATCTGCGTTTACAGACAGAGCTTGCACATGGCAGAATGGAGCACTATCAGATGGAGAAGAGATTCAAACACCGCGATGGACAGACAGTTCATGGTATTTTGAATGCCAATCTGATTCGGGACGCATCTGGAAAACCTCTCTATTTCCTTGGCAGTGTACTTGATATCACTGAACGTAAAGTGGCAGAAAAGGAGCAAGATAAGCTGCAAGCCCAGCTGAATCAGGCACAGAAGATGGAATCAATAGGTCGTCTTGCAGGTGGTGTTGCCCATGACCTGAACAACATGCTTGGTGTCATAATTGGCAATACAGAGCTTGCTATGGATAGTATCGGTTCTCAACCGATCAGTGATGACCTCAAGGAGATAATGAAAGCAGCCGAGCGTTCGGCAAATCTTACCCGACAGCTGCTTACATTTGCCCGAAGACAGAACATCTCTCCACGGGTGGTTGACCTTAACAGTAGTGTGGAGGAGATGTTGAATATGTTAAGGCGTCTCCTTGGTGAGGATATAGAGCTTAAATGGCAGCCCGGAAAAGGTCTGTGGCCAATCAAGATAGACCCCTCTCAGATAGATCAGATACTTGCAAATCTCTGTGCAAACTGCCGTGATGCCATTAGTGGCGTGGGTAAGGTGACCATAAAAACTGACAATGTGATATTCGACCAGATAAATTTTCCCCACCTTCTGGAGTCTGTGACAGGAGAGTATCTGCTCCTATATGTAAGTGATAGCGGCTGCGGTATGGATAAACAGACTCTGGACAATATCTTTGAACCTTTTTTTACAACAAAAGAGGTTGGACAGGGGACAGGGCTTGGGCTCTCAATGGTATATGGTATTGTAAAGCAGAATAACGGCTTTATAAATGTCAGAAGTGAACCTGGAAAGGGAACTGAATTCAGTATCTATCTTCCCGTATATATTGATAAAAAAGAGCTTAGCCAGAAAGAGCCACTTGCAGGGCAGAAAAGTGCTCCTCTGGAGTCAGAGACTATCCTTCTGGTGGAAGATGAGCCGTCAATCCTGAAACTGACAAGGATCATGCTGGAGAGGCAGGGGTACAGAGTGCTGGCAGCAAACAGCCCTGGTGAGGCAGTAGATATGGCACAGAAGCATCATGGCATGATCCATCTGCTTATGACCGACATTGTGATGCCTGTGATGAATGGTCGTGACCTTGCGAAAAATATCTCGTCAATATATCCTGATATTAAACGGCTCTTCATGTCAGGATACACGGCAGATGTGATAGCAAGCCACGGAGTTCTCAATAGAGGGGTTCATTTTATCCAGAAGCCATTCTCAAAACAGGAACTCGTATCCAAGGTAAAAGAGGCTCTTGCAGATATGCCATCACCAGAGATTAAAGCTCAATGATGAGAGCCAGTTTAAAAGCCCTTCATGTAAAACAATAACGTGTGAAATAATGGAACCGAGATGAAAGTTATAAGTTTGGCAAACCAGAAAGGTGGTTGCGGTAAAAGTACAATTATTATGAACCTTGCCCTTAACTTTGCTTTGCAGAAGAGGCGGGTTATTCTGTTTGACACAGATCCTCAGCAGAGCAGTTATGAGACTCTTCATGTGCGTGAGGATAAGCTGTTAAAGGTTGTGGCAGTCTATTCAGATATATATCAGACCCTTGAAAAGTACGAGCCCTACTATGACTACGCCTTTATTGATACACCTCCGCATGACACTGAAATTGTTACCATATCTGTTGTCTGCTCAGACCTTGTTATCATCCCTGTTCAGGACTCTCCTTTAGATATAAGAAGCACCAGGGTAACTGTTGATCTGATTGGCAAGGCAAAGCTTCTCAATCCTGACCTGAAGAGCTATTTTCTACTGAGCCGGATTCAACCTCAGACCATACTTGCAAGAGAGCTTGCTGAAATTCTGGAGAGGAGATATGAGACAGCGCTCTTAAAGACACAGATTTCAAACAGGGTGGCCTATAAATACTCTCTTATATATGGAAAGTCAGTCACTGAGATGTTCGGTAATGATACGGCCAACACTGAGATGAATAATCTGTCAGAAGAGATAGTGGCGATTCTCAATCAACAGGGTTGAACTATACCCTAAGAGATAGCGATGGTTAAAGCTTGAACAGAATCAAACCATCAGTTAACTTCGTCGAAAAAATTAAAAGTATAAAAGGAATTTCAGATGAAAAAGAAACCTTCACTGCTTGATATAGAGCTGTTTGTCCAGAAACGAACCGATGAAAAACGAAGAGAGTTA
>Ga0209800_10002736_pt1 | contig 14998 bp, 14 predicted proteins | sample Higcelweek8metaG_FD_187174 | JGI IMG/M metagenome (GOLD analysis project Ga0209800, IMG submission 187174) | Freshwater pond sediment microbial communities from the University of Edinburgh, under environmental carbon perturbations - High... | ecosystem: Environmental > Aquatic > Freshwater >...
CAAGACTGCCGACAGGCTCTGGTCAGCATCTGCAGGAGCCTCGCTGAGCCAGAAATACTACAGCACGGCAAAGACAGGACTGGGGCATTACCTGGGTTTCAATGCCGGCAAGACGGGAGGCAAGTTCAGAACAGACTACAACTTCTCACTTCTGAGTGATACTTATGATCCGAATGACATGGGGTATCTGAGGAGAAACAATGGCATAAGCCACTCACTTGACTTCTCCTACAGCACCTACGAACCTATCGGGAATATAATGTCAACCAGGACCTCACTCGACTTCAGCTATGAACAGCTGTTCAGGCCAAGAGCGTTCACATCAGCCGGAATACAGCTTGACGGCATGCTACTCCTGATGAACTACTGGTCTATGTCTCTCGATGTGGAATTCACTCCCTGGGGTGAAGATGATTACTTTGAGCCCCGCACCGATGACATGTCGATGTTCTATCATCGCCCGCCCTCGCTGGAAATAGGCTTCAGGGGGGATACAGACAAAAGCAAACGGTTTTACATCGAGGGAAACGCCGGATACATGAAGGGATGGTCTGATTACGGAGAGCATGGTTACATGTGGTCTGTCCAGCCTGAGTTCAAAGCAAGCAGGCGTTTCTCGTTTGATTACTCAATCGGGGTTGAGAAGATGTTCAATGACATTGGTTTCGTGATTGACCACCCGACTGAAGGAATCACCTTCGGGAAACGTGATCTGACAACTGTGACCAATACAGTATCAGGTGCGTTTATCTTCTCATCCAGTTCATACCTTACCCTCAGAGGCAGGCACTACTGGTCAAGGGCAGACTATGATGGCGGCTATATGATCCTTCAGCCGGACGGGAGTCTCCTTGACAGGATCTTTTCTACACCTGTAAACAACAACGATGTCAACACCAACTTCCTGAACATCGATATGGTCTATACCTGGAGATTTGCTCCGGGAAGCGAACTGTCACTTGTCTGGAAGAATGCAATCTGGTCAGAAGGGGATGTGATAATCAGCAACGGATTTGACAATTTCACTGACCTCCTTTCGAACCCTCAGACAAACAGTATTTCTCTGAAAGTTTTATATTACCTTGATTACCAGAATTTCAGAAAATTATTCAAGGCCAAGTAATACATAAACAGCATGATACAGCGAATACAAACATTATTCCTCCTGGCAGCTGCGGTACTATCGGGACTCTTGCTGACCGGAGATCTGATCAATCTGAGTGCCGGAAGCGGAGCTCTCTACAGCCTCGGTTTCCCCGGGCTGACTGATAACGGAGGAGAGGTACTTCAGCGGTTGTGGCCGATGACGGTTATCCTTGCACTGGTGCCGCTGCTGGCGCTTGCCGCTGTCTTTCTGCACAAAAAGAGATCTATCCAGATGAGGCTTACAATGTTTGTGCTCCTGCTTTCACTTGGTACAATCATCCTCGGAGCGTTCTACATCCTGATGTTCGACCGCAAAATTGATGTTACGTTAGTGTGGAAGGTAAGAGCGGTTTTCCCGCTTGTCAGTGCAATACTGGCGTGGCTGGCATACCGCGGTATAATGAAGGATGAGCTGATTGTGAGGTCTTATGACCGTCTCAGATGATCTCCATCCTCTCCTGATCGGTTATCTTCTCACAATACTGGCACTTAAGCGCCACCGGTTTCTTTGAGACAACCCTGAACCTCGTTGTCACCTTCTCGAAGTTTGTGATGCATTTGGGATTCATGCACTTGGCGATGGCGGTGATTGTATCCGGCACCTCCACCACACGCTTCTCAATCACCTCATAATCGCGGATTATATTAAGCTTGGCATTGGGAGCCACAAGTGCGATCCTGTTGATGTCATCGTCCTCGAAAAACTTACCGGCGATCTTAATAATTGCTTTTTTGCCGTCCGTTTTGCTCTCGAGGTTTGTGCCGAATGTGATCTGGTTCTTTATCCTGTCAAGACCAAGGATTTTTATTACCTTGAAGAGGGTGCTTGCGGGGATGTGGTCAATTACTGTCCCGCTTTCGATTGCGCTGACAAGCAACTGCTTCGGGTCATTTATGTTTTTCATTGTCGTTTATTTTAAGCCGAGTAAGGAACAGATGATTGCCTGCCTGGTAAATACTCCGTTGAGAGCCTGTTCGAAATAATATGCCTTGTCATTGGAGTCTACGTCAGTACTGATCTCGTTCACGCGGGGAAGGGGATGCAGGATCTTCATTCCAGGCTTTGTCTCCGAAAGCATGTGGTCATGGAGTACATATGCGTTCTTAACTTTTTCATATTCCATCGGGTCAGAGAAGCGTTCGCGCTGCACGCGTGTCATGTAGACAATGTCCGCCATGTTGATCACCTCATTCAGGTCGGCTGTCTCGTAGTAGTCCAGGCCCAGGTTCCTGAGGTAGAGTTTGTACTCATCCGGCATCTTCAGCTCATCAGGGGCGACAAAATTGAATGACGTTTTCCATCTTGACATGGCCATCAGGAGGGAGTGCACTGTGCGGCCGTATTTCAGGTCTCCTACCATGCAGATGTTGAGGTTGTCCAGAGTACCCTGCGTTTTGAGTATTGAATAGAGATCAAGCAGCGTCTGGGTCGGATGCTGGTTGGCACCGTCCCCCGCGTTGATCACCGGCACGGTTGAGATCTCGCTTGCGTAGCGTGCACTGCCTTCAATGGGATGGCGCATTACAATCAGGTCGACATAATTATTTACTGTCCTGATTGTGTCGTTAAGCGTCTCTCCCTTGGTGACGCTCGAGCTGGATGAGTCAGTGAAACCGATCACCCTGCCGCCGAGCTTGTTGACGGCGCTCTCGAAACTGAGACGGGTACGTGTTGACGGTTCAAAAAAGAGGGTTGCAACAACCTTGCCGCGCAGGATGTCCTGGATAGGGTTATTTTCAAATTCCGCAGCAAGCTTGAGAATCTTTGTGATCTCCTCCGTGGAGAGATCATCAATTGAGACTAAGCTTTTGGTTTTCATTAAGTTGTGATTTTGGTGCCTGAATTGAGACAAAGTTATTATACTGTCCTCGCAATTATCAGTATGTTTAAAACTATTTGAAAAATATGGTGTTCATTCTGTTGAAAGCCATTTCATCTGCAGGCCTGGTATTTTGTTCAGTCGACCTGACACCTGTTCAGATACGGATGCCCTGAATGAAATCCCGAGGGTGACTTCGTTTCCGGTGTAATTGTGTTCAGTCTGTCTGCATCCCTCGTCCCTGAGTACCTTCATGACATCATTCATTGAAATATACGGGAACGTGAGAAGCCATCGCTCTGTTATATGCTTCTCCCTGACGATGGCGTGGTCCAGCGCGTCGGAGGCGGCAGTGCGGTAGGCGTTTATCAGCCCGTTCACACCGAGAAGGGTTCCTCCGAAATATCGTATCACAACTACAAGGACGTTCGTGAGTTCGCGTGCATTGATCTGCGCCAGAATGGGCCTTCCGGCAGTCCCGGAGGGTTCACCGTCATCATTGACTCGCCATGCCTGCCTGTCGGGTGCCAGCACCCACGCATAGCAGTGGTGCCTGGCATCATGATACTCTTTTCTCAGCTCCCCAAGCCTGGTTTTTATCTCTTCCTGAGAGGTCACCGGGATTGCAACTGCAATAAACCTGCTGCCACGGTCCTTGAAGAGTCCTTCCGCCTCATTGTCAATTGTTTTGTATGTATCTGTAAAGAGCATTACCTCAACGAAGATATGGTGTCTTAATTTATCATAAGCGCCTTCGCACCCTTGAAAAGTGTGATCACTCCCATCAGTATCAGAACAAAATAAACTATGCGTGTGAATGACTGCTGGCTTATCCTTGAAACCAGCCTGTCACCTGTGTGGAGTCCTGCCAGAAGCGCAGGCACGGAGCAGAGTGCCAAAAGGAAGATTTCGATCCTGACAAGACCTGATATCAGGTAAAACACGAGTGCGTATGATACAGCAAAGAATATGAACACGGAGATCACGGCATTGAATTTCTCCTTCGGGGTCTTGAGAGAGGAGAGTATTATTGCCACAGGCGGCCCGGTAATGCCGGTTGCTCCGGCGAGCAGTCCGCCGAGGAGACCGCTCAGGGTCATGGCTGAGGCATCGGATCTGATCCCGAAGTCGACACCCCGGGCCAGCGCTATCACAATAAAGATTATGAGCACACCCCATACAAGCTGGATATATGCCGGATTAATGAACTTCAGAACCAGAGTGCCGGCTGCCACACCGATGCCGGTCCAGAGTGCCATTCTTCCAAGGGGCTGATCCCTCACTATCTCCCTGGAACGCCGAAAGTAGATTAAAGAGAAGATGGCGTTAATAAATACGATAAATACAGCTGTGTCAGAAACCGGTATAAAGAACTGTAAAAGGGGCACTGCTACAAGCGCCAGGCCAAATCCGGTGAACCCCCTGACAACAGATGCGATGAAGATTATAAGTGAGAGTGCAATAATGTTTTCAGGGGTAATCATTCTATTCCTCGTAAAGCGCGATTTGCCTGAATTCGGATTTGAAGAGTGTGGCTGAAGCCTCCCATCGTTCTGTCTCTTCCTGCAGGGATAGCCCCTTTGTCAGCACTTCGCGCATGCGGTCATCGCCTGACAGGATGTCAAAGGGCAGGAGATCGTATTCATACTCGTAAGGGGGAGGATTGAATTTCAGGGAGCCCCCGGGAGATGTCCTGATGATTGCATCAAAGAGGTGCAGTGCCGTTGCCACGGGCCTGAAGACGGAATGATCGGTGACATGTATTTGTATTCCCCTGCAGTACTCCCCGGCGTATTTATTGAATGTAGGGATGAAGTCGTGCATACGGAAACGGCATCCCGGCAGTTTTCTGCTTCGCATCTCTTCCAGCAACCGGCGACCGTCTATCCACGGCGCTCCTGTCAGTTCGAAAGGAATAACGGTTCCCCTCCCTTCTGAGAGGTTCAGGGCTTCTGCGAGCACTGTCCCCGGATATACTGAGGCTGACTGCTCGGTTGGCATGTTGGGTGAGGGGATAACCCATGGCAGTCCTGTCTCACTGTAGAGTGAGTTGCGTCTCCAGCCCTCAGCCCTGATCACGTGAAGGTCACAGCGGGGAATGTATTTTTCCCTGATCCAGAGAGCCATCTCGCCAAGGGTCATGCGGTGACAGAGGGGTATGCACGCTCCGCCGACGAATGTGAAGTACTCTTCATTCAGGACAGGTCCGTCAACCGGTATCCTGCCGATCGGGTTGGGTCTGTCAAGAACCCATACAGGGATGCCGGCTTCGGTGCATGCCTCCATGCAAAGTTTGACAGTCCATATATAAGTATAAAGCCTTGCTCCGACATCCTGAAGGTCAACAACAAAAGCCTCTATCCCTTTCAGCATTGATTGCGTTGGCTTGCGGTGAAGGCCGTACAGGCTGTATACCGGTATTCCCAGATGAGGATCAACCGTACCTTCCCACTCTATCATGTTGTCCTGGGTCTGTCCCGAGAGGCCGTGCTGAGGGCCGAAGAGGGCTGAGAGCACGCATCCGGTACCGCCGGCAAAAATTTCGGTGATATGCCTGTAATCTGAAGAGATGCTGGAGGAGTGGCACAGAAGGCCAATCCTTTTACCGTTGAGTTCTGAAGGCAGACGGCGGGAGACAACGTCAAGTCCGGAAAGCACTTTCATACATTGCAAAAATAGTTAAAAGAGCGGCGGCTGCAAGGGTTCATCACAATGCGGCAAGGAAATATTCAATATATTTACAACCTCCGGCACTGATAGTTTGTTACATATAGAAAAAACAGCATGAAGCATATTCTTACAATGACTTTTTTTGTTCTTGCACTGGCCAGTTTCCGGGCGCCTGCGCAGGAGCGAATGACAAAATACATTCCCTCAGCTTCCCCCGACAGGGTAATACTGAACCTGACTGCTGACCCGGCCACTTCGGTGGCCCTCACATGGAGGACTGACACAACTGTTACTGAGAGTAATGCCCAGGTCACTGTCAACCTGCCCACAATCTTTCTGGCCGACTCTGCAAGAACCGTGACCGGCTCATGGCAGGATATCCCGGGTGACGGGGTGACGGGCAGGTTTCATTCAGTCCTGTTCACCGGTCTGACCCCTGCAACGACATATGCATACCGGGCAGGTTCCGGCCCTGCCGCAAGCGAATGGTTCACCTTCAAAACCGCGGAGGCTGGTTCTGGACCTTTTACATTTATCTATTTCGGCGATTCCCAGATCGGAAACAAATCTCTTTATGCGAGGGTGATCAGACAGGCTTACAGGAACACACCGGATGCAGCCCTCATGGTTTTTGCCGGGGACCTGGTTGACGGAGGGTCAGGAAAAATGCTCCATAACGACGAGTGGGGCGACTGGCATGCCGCTGCAGGCTTCATCACTTCAGAAGTGCCGGTGCTGGCAACTCCTGGCAATCATGAGTTTTATCACCCTGAGGAGAGGGAAAAGAGAGATCTTAACAGGTACTGGAGAGCGGGATTCTCTCTACCCGAAAATGGCCCCCAGGGGTTGGAAGAGACTGCATACACAGTTGATTATCAGGGAGTGAGGTTCATAATTCTCAATTCTGATAAGATGGTAAGAAGTGAGGAATTTGCCAGGGCTCAGACGGAATGGGTGGAAGGACTTCTTCGTAACAATCCATGCAACTGGACAGTGGCAGTGTTCCATCACCCGGTTTACTCAACATCAGCCAGGAGAGACAACACTGTGATCAGGGAAAACCTCAAGCCTCTCTTTGACCGGTACGGGGTTGACCTGGTGCTTACCGGGCATGACCATACTTATGCCCGTGGCATGATAATGCCTGAAGGCATGGACTCGAAGGGCAAAGCGGCAGGTCCGGTTTATGTTGTCTCCGTAAGCGGCTCAAAGCAATACCAGCAGGATGCGAAGCAATGGTGGCAGGTCGGACTGACAAATACCCAGTTGTGGCAGACCGTAAAGGTGGATGGAAACAGGCTTATATACAGGGCTTACGATGCTTCAGGCAACCTGGCTGACCGGTTCACGATCACAAGGATGAAAAACGGAAAGAAAATAATGAGTGTTCCTGCAATTGAAAAATCAAAATGAACTGCAAAAAATGAAATATCTTCCTCTTTTTATTATTTCCGTCATTGCCGGTCTCCTTACCCAGTCATGCAGGACCAGCGAGAACAAACTGGAGATTTATGTCACCACCGATCTTCACGGGATGCTGCTTCCTTTCGACAACACGGAGGGTGAAGCCACAGACCGGTCGCTGGCAAATCTGGCATCACTGGTTGAGGCAGGCGGCAACAGTAATATGATCCTCCTTGACAACGGTGATATTCTTCAGGGAGATCCACTTGCGTACTACTATAACTTTGTTGAGACCACGGATACCCATGTCATTGCTGACATCCTGAATCACCTGGGTTATGATGCCGCAACAGCAGGCAACCATGACATTGAGGCAGGTCACAGTGTCTATGACCGTGTCCGGGAGGAGTATAAATTTCCTTTGCTGGCCGCCAATGCTGTTGACATAGAAACCGGTGAATCCTATTTTGAGCCATACACGGTGATTCAGAAGAAGGGTATGAAGGTAGTTGTCTTTGGTCTGATCACACCTTCAGTCCCGCGCTGGCTGCCGGAATCACTCTACCGCGGCATCAGGTTTGAGGATATGGTCTCCACAGCAAGGAAGTGGATGCCGGCGATGCTTGATGAAAACCCGGACCTTGTTATCGGTCTTTTCCACTCCGGCATGGGCGATGAAAGGGATAGGGGTGATGATGAGAACAGCACAATGGCAGTGGCTCTGAATGTGCCCGGATTTGACGTTATCTTCTGCGGACATGACCACAGGCAGGATCTTAAGGAGGTCATCAACAGCGCCGGGGAGAAGGTGCTTGTGCTCGACGGCGGCAGCAGGGCGGAGGCTCTGATGAATGTAACTGTCAGCCTGACAAAACAGGCTGACGGAAAGAACGGACCGGAACTCAGCGGCAGGATCATCCCAATGAACACGCTTCCGGAATCTGCTTCCTTCCTTAAAAAATACAAAGGTGTTTCAGACAGGATAAACGAGTATACATCGGAGGTCATTGGGCGTTCGGAAGCCACGGCCACCACCCGTGATGCATTTTTCGGACCTTCGGCCTTCGTCGATCTGATCCATCTCATGCAGATTGAATTGACAGGTGCCGGAATTTCGTTGGCCGCCCCGCTCTCCTTCGACCAGAGTATCGAAAAGGGTGATCTGCGGATCAGGGATATGTACCGCCTATACCGTTTTGAGAACTTCCTTTACACTGTGAACATGACAGGAGGTGAGATTGACCGCCACCTGGAACATTCGGCAGGACTGTGGTTCGAGACGATGGAGAAGAGAGGTGATTATATGCTTAAATACAGGTTTGATGACAGCGGTTCACCGGTCATGATAAACGGCACGGCAAGACTGCGCAATCCCTCCTATAATTTTGAGTCAGCAATGGGCATCAGATATACGGTTGATGTGCGCAAACCACAGGGAGCAAGGGTTGACATCACTTCTCTGAGTGACGGAACTCCCTTCAGCCACAGCGCCACCTATTCAGTGGCCGTGAACTCTTACAGGGCAAACGGCGGCGGCGGTCATTTCCCGGCTGCCGGCATCACGGGAACAGAGCTCGAAAGAAGGATAATCTCCGCCACGGAACGTGACCTCCGTCACTATATGACCGAGTGGATACGGGAAAAGGGAACCATCAGACCAGAGCCAATGAGTGAATGGAGCATCATTCCGGCCGATTGGGCAACTGAGGCTGAAAAGCGTGAGAGAAAGCTTCTCTTTGGCAATAACTGAACCGGGTGTTTTTATGAAGACAGTTTTAAGATTTACTGCCATTTTCCTTGTCATTCTGACTTTGACATCGGCAGGCAGCACAAGGCAGAATCCGCTTAACCTGATTCTGTTCATAGGCGACGGCATGGGCGTTTCACATGTCTATGCAGCTATGACAGTCTCCGGCAACACAATGACTTTCCCTGCTTTTCCTGTTACAGGATTCAGCATTACCCATTCAGCAAACAGCTATTCCACCGACTCGGCAGCCGGCGGCACCGCGCTGGCAACGGGCGAGAAGACCAACAACAGAATGATATCAGTCAGACCTGACAGTTCAGTCCTGGTGACTCTCCTGGAACATGCCCGCGTTTCAGGTAGATCGACAGGTGTTGTCTGCACCAGTTCCCTGACCGATGCCACTCCTGCCTCCTTCACTGCACACGTGCCGCTGCGCTATGACTACCGTTCGATTGCTGCCTGGTATGTAAGCGGAGCCGCAGAGGTCTTTATCGGTGGCGGAAGGAAATATTTCGAGCCGTCTGTTGATTCTGCAGGAGGGCTCAAAAGGTCGGAGGATGTGGTATCCCAGCTTTCAAATGCAGGTTATGATGTCACCTATGACCTTGAATCGTTTGAAGCGTCACAGGCATCACGGATAGCAGGACTCATGTCGCAGGAAGACATGCCCAGGCTGTTTGAGGGAAGGGTTCCGGATTACCTTGCCAGGGCAACCGCGAAGGCTATCGGGGTGCTCTCGAGGAACCGAAAAGGATTTGTTCTGGTAGTGGAAGGATCGGAGGTTGATGATGCAGGCCACAGCAATGATACAAAAATGGTCACCGACGAGGTTCTCGATATGGACAGGGCGGTTGCTGTTGCCCGGGAATTCGCCGGGCGAAACGGCAAAACCCTTATTGTTGTCACTGCCGATCATGAGACGGGAGGAATGAGCATTACGGGTGGCGATATTGAAAAGAAGGAGGTTAAGGGAGCATTCAGCTTCACCGGGCATTCAGGAGTTATGGTTCCGGTATTTGCATACGGGCCGGGGTCAATGTCATTTACAGGAGTTCAGGACAACACCGCACTGTTTCATAATTTCTATAATCTGCTCTCATTCGACAAAAAGAAGAAATGAAAAGTAACAATCCGAACAGCGACGGACTCACGCTGCCACTTGTGGAGGAATTCTACTCCGTTCAGGGTGAGGGATGCAACACCGGCAGGGCAGCCTACTTCATAAGGGTTGGCGGTTGCGACATATGCTGCAGCTGGTGTGATACAAAATATTCATGGGATGCCGGGTTGCACCCGGTTGTAGAGGTAGAGTCAATCGTTTCAAATGTCCTTTCTGCCGGAGCCGATTCGGTTGTTGTCACCGGCGGTGAACCGCTTATGTGGAATATGGATCCGCTGTGCGAATTGCTTAAATCAAAGGGAATAAAAACCTACCTTGAGACGTCCGGAGCCTACCCCCTTACAGGCAAATGGGATTGGATCACCCTTTCACCCAAGAGGGACTCTCCGCCGCTACCCGCTATATGGGCAATTGCAGATGAAATAAAGGTTGTAATTCAGGATGGCAAGGATTTTGAGGAAGCTGAAGTCTACAGGCGGAAGGTTGACCCCGTCTGTCAGCTTTTGCTGCAGCCTGAGTGGAGCCGTTACAGGGAGATGATTGAGGAAATTACAGAATACGTAAAGAGAAACCCCGCATGGAGAGTATCCCTTCAGGCTCATAAATTCATGCATATTCCCTGACAGAGAGTGAGAACACAAATTGTTGCCCTGCTTCTGTTGATCATGCTGAGCCAGTGTACGCTTTCGGGCCAGACGCTGCATACCCGTTCCAACAGGGCACTTAAGTACTATGATCAGGGAAAGAGGGATTACGAGCTGCTCTATTATGACAGGGCGGAGACTAACCTGAAGCTTGCAGTAAAGGAAGACAACCGGTTCTATGAGGCTCAGATTCTGCTTGGACAGCTCTATGCTGATACCGGTGACTGGGAAAAGTCAGTGTATCATTACCGTTCAGCTGTAGAAATCGATTCACTCTTCTTTCCCCCGGCTCTTTTCAGTCTCGGTAAGGCTGAGATGCGAATGGGAAGGTATTTCGAAGCCTTGAACCATCTCGAGGCCTACCTGAACCAGCAGGGCGCCACGGCCAGACTGAGAAGTGAGGCGGAAAAGATGATCGCCAGCTGCCGTTTTGCCCTGTCATTTCCGGTATCACTATTTGAGACTGAGCCGGTCAGTGCGGGCGACTCCGTAAACACAGTACTTGACGAATACTGGCCTACAGTTACCGGTGACGGCCATCAGTTGATTTTTACCCGGGAGGTAAAGAGAGCCTCAGGTTACGGAAGGGATTACGGACGCGACCGCCAGGAGGACTTCTATATAAGCGGATGGGCATCTGACGGATACTGGGGAACAGCACGCAATGCAGGAGCACCGCTCAATACGGCCGGGAACGAGGGCGCACAGTCCATCTCATCGGATGGAAGATCAATGTATTTCACCGCATGCGACCGGAGCGACGGACAGGGGAGGTGTGACATCTATTTTTCGTCATTTGACGGTAACAGATGGTCACCGGGAATCAATCTCGGGACCCCGGTAAATACAACCTACTGGGAATCACAGCCTTCTATCAGCCCTGACGGCAGGATGCTTTTCCTTGTAAGTAACAGGCCAGGCGGGATGGGAGGAATGGATATCTGGTACTCCACAAGAGGCAGCGACGGCAAATGGCGCAAACCGGTTAATCCGGGCAAAAACATCAATACTTTGGGTGACGAGTTCTCTCCCTTCATCTATTTCAACGGCAAAACACTCTATTTCTCCTCCAATGGCAGGGAATCCTTTGGCGGTCATGATATCTACGTCACAACAATGAACCGTGATTCCACCTGGAGCACCCCTGAGAACCTCGGCCCCCCGGTGAACACGCCTGCAGACGAGACAGGACTTGTTATTGAGTCATCAGGGCGGAGAGCATACTTTTCCTCGGTTCGTGAAAAGGAAAATGGGAAGGATATTTTTTATCTTGACCTGCCTGCTGCAATTCAGCCTGAACCTGTTCTCTACTTCAAGGGCACGGTTATCGACAAGGCATCAGGACAGCCAATTGTTGCAAAATATGAGCTGAGTGATCTCACCCGCAGTCTGGATGTTATCAGTGCGGTAACTGACAGCAGGGGAGAGTTTTTCGTCTGCCTGCCACAGGGCAGCAGCTACGGACTGAATGTGACTGCCAGCGGATATATGATATTCTCGGAAAACTTTGACTTTGCAGAGGGATACACCTCCTCTGAACCGTTCACAAAAACCGTTGCACTTAACCGGGTAAGAGTAGGAGAGTTCATGCGGATGTATAACGTTTTCTTTGATACCGACTCCTGGGAGTTGCTGGAGTCGTCAATGCCCGAACTTGAACAATTGCTTGAATTCCTGAGGGTCAATCCCGTCGTGGTGATTGAAATTGGCGGCCACACGGATTCAGACGGCAGCGAGGAGCATAATCAGCGGCTTTCGGAAATGAGGGCCAAATCGGTCAGGGAATATCTGATAAAAAGAGGCATTGACAAAGACCGGATATTTTCACACGGCTATGGTGAGATATCTCCTGTGGCTGACAATATCACCCCTGCAGGCAAGAGGCTTAACAGGCGGACTGAGATCACAATCCTGTCGGAAGGAACGCACAAATAATGGTGCCTGTCAATCACCGGAGGATGAATGGGCCCCCCGGAAACCGGCAAAGGAGGGGGCCTTGGGCCACCCTCCTGACTTCTCACATCAGACAGTCATTGATCCTCAGTGAATCAGATTGCTATTTTATTCTCTGAGGAGGTACCGGTGAGTATTTTCAAACCAGAGCTCTCCCTGGCGGGTAAAGAGACAAATACGGATGTTCCTCCGGCATCATTGGGCTCAACCCTGATAGAGCCCTCCAATGCAAGAATAAGATTTCTGGCCAGGATTAAATTCATAGCGGAATAGGTATCCTGACTTTCGGAATGTTGGATCTCAGGATTGTCGGAAAGCAGCAGATCACTGCTTTTGGGGAAACCCTGGCCAGAATCTTTAACGTAAAATGTTATTCTCTCGTCATTGTGAGTGCACCCGACTTTTATAAACCCTGAAAAAGTGCTGTCGAGTGCATTCCTGAACAGATTGCTGACTATTCTCGTTGTCCTCGCCACGTCAAGCTTCAGCATAAGCTTGTCCGGGAGGTTGTCTTCCTGAATAAGGACAACGTTATCACGCCCCTTTTTCCTCATGAAAACCCTGAAATCTGAGGTTAGGGACTCAAAAAGTCTTGTAATGTCTGTATCCCGGAGATTTTCCCTTGCTGACCCTGATTCAAGGGATGCGGTGTCAAAGAAATTCTCAAACAATCCGATCAGTTGTTCACAGGAGGTAATAATCTGCTCTGAAAACTCGCGCTTTTCTGTATCACTGAACCTTTCATTGTTCATCAGGTATGAGAAGGCGACGATTGAGTTCATCTGAGTCCTTACCTCGTGGGAAACGCCTGCGAGTATATTTGGTCTGTTGATCATCTTGTCCAGTTTTTCGTGCCTCATCCTTGCTGTCATATCCGTCTCTCTGTAGACATTGCGAAGAATCTCGAACATATGAACTATTTTAACAGTTTGTGTATTACTTTATTCTTCGTGCGAGCCTTGCCGCCTGCTTCCTGTACCTGCTGTCCGATGATGCAATGTCAGCAAACTGCCTGATTGCCTTTTCCCTGTTGCCTGTCATCATATAGCACAGACCAAGGTACCATTCGGCATCTTCCAGATACAGGTTGTCATTGTGCTCGATGACACGGGTGAAGGATCCGCTCGCCACCGGGTAGTTCTTTATCTCCATGTTGGCCATCCCATGCATGAAAACGGATTCCATATCCTCCTGACCGGTGTTTATCACCTGTTCAAGGTACATGATGGCTTTGTCATACTCCCTTGCGGAATAGGAGGCAATGGCGTTCTCCATCAATGAATTTCCGGGGCTGACGGCAGACCTCACAGCTCCGGGTGATTCATATCTGGAATAATTGGCGGAGTACAGTTCATCGGGTGATGAACCTGGCCTGAGAACCATGTAGGATGCTGTGGAGATGAGCGCAATAATTGCGACTGCAGCCGCATACCTTGCACTCTTCACAATGGTTCTGCGAATTGTGCCTGCGGATCGTTTATTCCTCTCTATAGCGGCGAGTTTATTCCTGAGATCCATCACATGCATATCAGCAATGATCTCATCGGTTTTTCTTCTCAGAATGAATTCCCTTGCCAGCGAAGGATCTTTCTTAATTTCGTTGTTAAGCCATTCCTTCCCGGCTTTGTCTGCATGACCGCCCAGGAAGTCCTCAATGGCATTGTTGACATTCCTTGTCTTCATCTTCTATTGTATTATTTCACACTTATAAATTATCAGTCAAACAGTTACTGACAATCGGCCGCATGCCTTTCCGTGCATAGCACCGGCATACGCACGCGCTGCCTGATGTCAGGGTGCCACTGCTAAACGCAGATTTGCACCCGTTATGTTATATATTCTGGCCGGAAAAGCCGGCTCTGTTTTACAAATCAGATCTCTATGATGACAGGAGGCCTGGTCGGATCGGTCATCGTGTCATTTTTACCGCCGTTTCCTCCGCGTACATTAATCATTTCCTCGTTTGAAAGAACAAAATCAGAAAAGTTTTCAATTGTCAGGGTCTTCATAGTGTAAGTTTTTCTTTATTTAAAAATCAGGGTTTAATTGGCATTTATACCGTACATGTCAGAAAGTGCCCTTTTGTGACACGAAAAAATGAATTATTTTTCAAAAAAAATGCAACATACTGAATGACAGTGATGTATAAGGAGAGAAAAGTTGCTGTCACAGTAACGGATTGTTTTATACTTTTACCGGCGGAAGAAAGAAGAATCACACTGATGAGTCTGAGGGCGGACATAATCATTGTTACATACCTGTTTTTTGCGGTTATCAGCAGCTCTCCGGGTTTGGCCCGGGGGCCTGTACCTGATCCGCTTACGGGCAATTACGAGAAGGAATCCGGGGAGGTGCGGCTCAGGGAACTGACCGATTCTCTCGCCGTTCTCCTGGAGCGGCGTTCTGATGCCTCTGTAGCTGAATTGATAGCTGGTCAGATCGAAGTCATTCTGGCCGGTACCCGGATCATGGATACCCTGCTGCTCTCAGA